>Ga0308389_1002445_pt1 | contig 11634 bp, 9 predicted proteins | sample Hotspr2Sample148_FD_202362 | JGI IMG/M metagenome (GOLD analysis project Ga0308389, IMG submission 202362) | Hot spring phototrophic mat microbial communities from Mushroom Spring, Yellowstone National Park, Wyoming, United States - 20040719_148 ... | reverse complement strand
GGCCATTCCGACAAGGGCGAGAAGCGCGGCACGGCGCGGAAGCGGGCCGACAATGTCCGGGCCTACCTGGTGGGCAAGGGCGTTGACCCGAACCGCATTGAGCTGCGCATCTTCGATGACCAGCGGGCAGCCCAGGCTCCCGGCGGTAACAACCGCCGCGTCGTGGTGACGGTCGTCCCAGAAGGGGCCCAACGCCCCGAATAACGGGAGGCCCTGAACCTCACAACCCTCAACGACGGGGCAGGCAAAACCACCTGCCCCGTTTCTCCTTTCTGCGGTTAGCCCGGTGAACGAACAAATCTACCTGAGCCACAGTCCGGATGAGACGTTCGCTGTGGGCTACAGCCTGGGCGAGCGTCTGGCGGCGTGGCCTGAACCCACGGGGCGGGTGGTGTTACTGAGCGGGGAACTCGGCAGCGGAAAAACGCAGTTTGTGAAAGGTCTGGCCGCAGCGCTCGGTCTCGACCCGGCGGAAGTCACCAGCCCGACCTTTGCCCTCGTTCAGGCGCATGCCTTTCCGGGCGGCACGCTCTGGCACGTGGACCTGTATCGGCTACCGACTGGTGCTGGTGCAGCCGAGGCCATCGCCCTGGCGGAGCTGTTGGGGCAACCCGGCATCGTGGCCATCGAGTGGCCGGAACGGCTCGGCCCGGTGTTGCCCACGCTTGCTGCCAGCGAGGACCGGACGTGGCGGGTTTATCTCGATGAACTGCAGGACGGAAACCGCCGGATCACCCTTCACTCCCCGGTGGGCTGACTACACCTTTGTGGCAAAAAGTGAATGCGCGAAAGCGGCAATACCAACCAGAGAGCGCGCACGGACTCAGGAAGATTCAGTGTTTCCGGACAGCCCGGCGTTGGCTTCGTCGAGTTCACGCAGAATGTCGAGCGTCAGGCTGGTGTTACTTCCGGCCGTGATCGTAACCGGAAAGGGCTTGGTCGAACGTTCGACCTCGAAAAATCCCTCGGTGAAGCTCACGAACTTGCGGAAGGCTTCCAGTCCGCGCAAGTGACCCACCTCGCAGGTGACGATGAGACCTTCATTGAAGCCGAGCCAGCCGCTTTGCCCATGGGTGGCGCGTACGGTGAAGGCAGCCGTCAACCGGTTGGCTTCCACCACCTGGATGACATCAAAAACGGAAATCCGGCTCAGGTCCCCGGTCAGAAACTTCGATCCGCTGCGCAGCGGAAGCACAAAGACAAAGGTGTGGGAGCCAATCGTAAAACGGTCGCCATCCGACAACAGGCAGCGTTCCTGGGGAGCGAGCCGCCGTCCGTTGAGAAACGTACCGTTTGTGCTGCCCAGATCAATGAGGAAGTAGCGCCGCCGGTCAGACTCACCAGCGGCTTCGAGGTCGAGCATCACTTTGGCATGCTCACGGGAAGCCACGGCGTCATTGACAAGCGATACTGTCGCCAGCGGGGAACGCCCAATAACTGTCGTCGGTTTGTCGAGGATATAGGTTTGCTTGACGGCAGCACCCTCCAACACGAGCAGCGTGGCGAACTGTTCATCCGACGAGGCGAGCCGCCCCAGGGACTCCACATCGAGCCGAGCCGTTTTGATGGTTGGCACTTCCGAACTCTCTGACATTGATGCCTCGCTTGCCAGACCGGGCTGAACAGCCCGGCCGCCCTCCATCGCTTACTGCGGAGTTGATTTCATGAGCACCTGACACATGGCCGCGTGGAGATGCCCATTGCTGGCCACAATCTCAGGCACATACGGACTGAACGCCTGCCCGCTGAAAGCCGTGACCTGCCCTCCAGCTTCGGTAACGAGCAAACTGCCGGCGGCCATATCCCACGGCGCAAGGTTCAGCTCCCAGAAGCCATCGAAACGCCCGGCCGCCACATACGCCAGATCGAGTGCCGCCGATCCGTCGCGCCGGATAGCCTGCGCAACGTCCAGAAAAGCACTGAAGTGATCCAGGTTTTTTTGTGGCGACGCTTTGACATTATAGGGAAATCCAGTGACAAGCAATGCCTGTTCCAGACTTGTTACGTCTGAAACGTGCAGCGGACGGCCATTGCACTGGGCGCCCTGCCCCTTGGCAGCCGAAAACAGCTCATCGCGGAGCGGGTCATACACCACACCGACGATGATTTCCCTCTGCCACTCGACAGCAATGGCGACGCTGAAAAACGGATACCCGTGGGCATAGTTGGTCGTGCCGTCCAACGGGTCCACAATCCACCGGAAGGCTGACGCAGTTTCCGTCAATCCACTTTCCTCCGCCAGAATGGCATGGTCTGGAAAGCGCGCCTGAATGCGACGGCGGATGCACTGCTCGGCCAGCACATCCACTTCGGTGACGAGGTCAATCCGCCCTTTGTGGCGCACATCGAGGGGCGCGCCAAACCGCTCACGCAGCAACGCCCCGGCCTCACGGGCGACGGCTTCAGCAAAAGGCAGGAGATCGGTCATGGCCGGCGCTTCTCCGGTTCGAGCTGAAAGGCCATGTTGCGTGCTTCCCGCTTCTGCACATCCAGTTCCTTGGTCTGTGGGCGGTAGCCCCTGGCTGTCGCCGTGATACGGTACACCGCTTCCCCACCGGGAAACCGGAAGGCAAACTCACCGGCGCCGTTGGTCGTGGTGGTTCCAACCTTGCCCGGCTTGAGACTGGCATCCGCCGCCGACGCCCGCTCGGCAACGACGGTCACGTTGGGCATCGTCAGACCGTGCTCGTTGAACACTGCGCCGCGAATCACCGAATAGGTGCGCTCGGCTTCCAGCTCGAAGGGACGCTTGATGACCGTCGTCTTTCCGCCCTCAACGGTCTGCAGGATATTCAACCGCGCCGCCGACCGGCCTTCGGCTTCGACTTCGACCACGTAGTTGCCCGGCGGCAGGCCGTCCAGGTGAAACTCCCCTTTGGCGCCGGTCTCCCCGGTATAGGTTTCCTTTGTCACCGAGCGGGTCAGGGTCACTTTGGCGCCGGCCAGCGGCTGTTTGTTTTCACGCGCCACGACGCGCCCTTCCAGCCTGCCCGTGGCTATTGGCGACTGAGCCAACAGGGTGCCACCACACAGGCACCACCCCATCACCATTCCAATCAACCATTTCCGCAGCATAGTGTCGGCTGCCGGCAGCCCCCGCCGCCGGCTCACGCTCTCCTTCCAGACTCACGCTGACCGGCCAGACTCACGCTGACCGGATGTGCCCCAGGCTAAAACGTCTTGAACATGCTCTTGAGCGTGCTCCCGATCACATCGGTCAGCGTATGTGTGGCCGCGCCCCACCACAAGCCGATGAAAGCCACCAGCCACACCTTGCCGTCCACGGCGCGGAACAGACGCGACATGTGATGCCCGGCTGTTTGCAGGGTCCGTACGGCCTGATCGCCATCGGCCGGCAGTCCGTCAATCCAGACCGCCCGCACGTAGAGCACAGCGGCCAGCGCCAGGGTCATCACCAGCGTGAAGTAGCCCACCCGCAGCCAGGTGCTCCACAACAGGCCGTGTGTCCAGTGTGACCGGTGCGGAAAGAGCTTTTTGTAGGGATACCACAACCAGCGCAGGATGCCCCAGCGCGTGTACTGCTTGCTGTGCGTGTCGAGGTCGGGGCCGAACATCAGTCCGCCGAAGAGCATCGTCGCTGTCCCCAGCACCGTCAGCCCCACGTGGCGCGTCAGAAAGAACAACCCGACGGCCGTGGGTACGGCCAGGGCGTACGTCACCAGATCATGCGTTCGGCCGGAAGGCATCGTCCTCTCACCCGTCTCAACCGTGTCAGTGCGCTATGCCGTCAGGCGCTCACATCTTCAGGCACTGGCCGACTCATGCGCCAGCGCCTCGCGCAGCGCCCGTTTGAGCACCTTGCCCGTCGGACCAATCGGCAACTCCGTGCGAAACTCAATCAGGCGCGGGTATTTATACGCGGCCATCTGTTCTTTGCACCAGTCGCGGAGTTCGTCTTCTGTGATCGTGGCGCCCGGCTTGCGGACAACATAGGCTTTGACTTCCTCGCCCAGCCGCTCATCGGGAACGCCAATGACCGTCACCAGCGAAACGGCCGGGTGCGTCATCATCACTTCCTCGATTTCGCGGGGATAGACGTTGTAGCCGCCACGGATGATGAGGTCTTTCTTGCGGTCAACGATGGTGATGTAGCCATCTTCATCTATGAAGCCCAGGTCGCCAGTGTGAAACCAGCCGTTGCGCATGGCTTCCGCTGTGGCTTCGGGCCGCTTGTAGTAGCCTTTCATCACGCAGTGGCCGCGCACGACGATTTCGCCCACCGTGCCGGTCGGCACGGGTTGGTCGTTTTCGTCGTGGACCCGGATTTCAATCCCCATCAGCGGTTGCCCGACCGTCCCCGGTTTCGCCGGCTTGGTGAGTTGGTTGTAGGAAAGCACGCCGGTTTCGGACATTCCATAGCCTTCCAGCACAAGGGTCTTGAACTTCTCCCCAAAGGCGCGCATCAGCTCGACTGGCATCGGAGCCGCCCCGACGTTGGCAACTTTGAGCGTCTCGGCAATGGGTGAAACATCAATGTTGTGCTCGTTGGCGTAGTTGAGCAGCGCCCAGTACATCGTCGGTACGGCCGCCCAGGAGTTGATGCGCTCGGCGATCATCGTCTCGATGGTCTGCCTGGGATCGAAACGCGGCAGCAGAACCGACGTGCCGCCGGCATACATCACCACACCAAACTGCGCAATGAGGGCTGTGGCGTGAAAGAGCGGGGCCGTGGAAAGCACCTTGAAGTCGGCTTCGATTCGGACATCCACGGTCGGCAGCAGCAGTTCGCGCAGGTGAACGAAGTTCAGAATGAGCTGCCAGTGCGTGAGTTCCGCCCCCTTGGGCTGTCCGGTCGTGCCCGAAGTGTAGAGCATCAGCGCCGTATCGAACGGGCTGACCGGCGGACGCTCACAGGTCGGCGGCTGACCAGCCATCAGCTCTGCCAGCGTGATCGCGCCTGGGAGCGCAGGTGGAGATTCGGGATTGGCCGGCATCACCACGAATGTCTGGCAAAGCTGCGCCTCCTGAAGCGCCGCCTGCGCCATCTGCGCCATGGGCAGTTCCGGGAGACCCTCAAAGCAGAGCAGGGCTTTGGCGTCACAGTCGTTGAGGTGATAGGCAATCTCACGCGGCTTGAGCAGGACGTTGAGTGGTACAACCACCGCGCCGGCCTTGAGAATGCCGAAAAAAGCCATGGGAAAGTAGGCTATGTTCGGACAGGACAGCGCCACGTGGTCGCCGGGCTGGATGCCCCGCGCCCGCAGGCCATTGGCAATCTGATTGGCCGCCGCCGCAAGCTGGGCGTAGGTCAAACGGGCTGGCCCGGCAATGACGGCCAGCCGGTCAGGACGATGTACGGCATGATGGTCGAGGATGGAAGCAATCGAATACGTGGCAGCAGCAGGAAGCACCATGACACACACCTTTTCAGAGAGATTGACGCATCCGGCAGACACGACCCGGAATGGGCCGGACCGACGCAGGCAGATGGCAACTATCGTGGCGGGTCACTTTGCGCGCGTCAACCGCCTTCGCCTTACCTGAAAGAACTCATCCACCCGAAGCCGGCAGCCGCGGTTCACTCACTGGTTACATTCAGAACAGCCCGGTCTGATGCGGTTCCGGCATCACCGGCGCAATCAGGGATGCGTCATCGTTGGTCACGACATTGACCGCGCGCGATACCGGATAGAGCCGCATGGCTTCAGCCGGATAGGGGCGCAGCAGCCGTTCGAGGCGGTCGAGGTCGTTGGCTTCCAACCAGATTCTCTCCTCTTCCGGCAACAGGATGACCGGCATGCGCTCGTGGACAGTGGCCAGCAGAGGGTTAGCCTGGGTCGTCACTACCGTGCAGGAACGCAGCACACCGCCGTCAGGGGCTGGACGCTCATCCCACAGGCCGGCCAGCGCAAAGGGCTCGCCGTCTTTGAGGACGGCCCGGAACGGTGTCCGTGTGCCGTCCTGGTTCTTGCGCCATTCGTAGAAACCGTCACAGAGCACCCAGCAGCGCCGCCGCTGGAAACTTTCCCGGAAGGAAGGTTTTGTGCGCAGGGTCTCGGCGCGGGCATTGATGAGCGGCGGCCCGGAAGTGTCCTTTTGCCAGGCCGGGAGCAACCCCCAGCGCGCGCTGGAGAGCGTGGTTGGCGCGTCGTCAAACACGACGGCCACTGGCTGCGTCGGCGCAATGTTGTATCGCGGGCGCACCGCAACCTGGGCGGTCGTCAGACCAAAGCGCGTCATCAAAGCTTCCTGGGGTGTGGTCAGTGTGTAGCGTCCGCACATGAGGTGGAAACCTTTTACGGGCAGGTTCTGCCGGACAGGCGCTGCCTCCCGGCGGCGCTGCCGGCGTTCATTCAATCCTGGCAATCGCCATCGTGATGCGCGATTCAGCCTCCTGGGGCTGGACGCGCGGCAGCGTGATGGTAAAGCGACTGCCCCGGCCCGGCCCCTCCGACGTGGCTTCAATACAACCGCCATGCGCGTCAATGTAGCTTTTGGCAATGGTGAGGCCGAGACCTGTGCCGCGCGTGTTGAACTCAAACCGCCCGGACGAATGCCGTGAGGTATCCCGGCCGGTGTAGAACCGCTCAAAGATGTGAGGCAAATCGGCGGCATCAATGCCGATTCCGTTGTCGGCAATTTCAACGGTGACGAATGTTTCCCCGCCCGTCACGGTTACAGCAATCTCGCCGCCATCCGGGGTGAACTTGATGGCGTTTTGAATGACGTTGAGAAACGACAGGTTGAGTTTGTGGGCATCGCCTTCAATCTGGGTGTTGCCACTGGCGACGAACAGCACCTGCTGCCGGCGCCTGGACGTAAAGACGCTGACCTCCTGCAGAATCTCACGCAGCAACGACTCGACGACGACAGGCTCGCGCTGGAGACCAATGTAGCCTTCCTGAATCTTGAGCACCTCGAAGATGTCCTCGACAATCCGCGCCAGCCGGTCGGTGGTCTTCAGGCAGGTGGCGAGAGCCATCTGCTGGCGTTCAGTAGGCGGGTCAAACGCGCCAAATGCCATGGCTTCGAGAAAGCCCTTGATGACCGTCAGCGGGGTGCGCATCTCGTGCGAGGTCACGGCCAGGAAGTTGTTTTTCATGACATCGAGTTCCTGCATCCGCGCCACGACTTCCTGTTCACGGCGGTAGAGACGCTCGGCCCGCTCGGCTGCTTCCCGGAGCTGGCGGTTGATGGTGGCATTCTCGATAGCTACGGCCGCCTGATGGGTCAGCCCCTCAATGAGGTCACTGTCCCGCTCGGTAAAGGGTTCCCGTCCGGGCGGACGCCGGATGTCCAACACGCCAATCGTCACGCCGCTGCGATTGCGGATAGGCACGTCCATGATGCCGTGCACCCCATACACCTCAATGAGGTCAGGATGCGCCAGGTCAGGGCAGGTGCGGACATCATTGACAATCCGTGGCTTCCCTGTCGCCGCCACACTCCCGGCAACCCCCTTGCCCAGCGGAAAGGGGACTTCACAATCTTCCCAGGCTTTTCCATTCCAGACGTGGCGAAAGACCAGCGTATCGCCCTCCATTAGGCCAATCCCGCCCGGCTCACCCCGTACCAGCAGCGCGCTCTCCGAGGCAATCTTGCGCAGGACTTCCCCCACATCCAGAGTCGAGTTGATGACGCGCGTGCTGTCGAGCAACTGCCGCAGCGCCGCAATGCGCAGTTCCTGATGGCGTCGGATTTGGCGTACCCGCAGGTCATACAGGGCATAGCCAAAGCCAAACAGCGCCAGGGCATAGAGCACGTAGGCCCAGGGTTGCCGCCACGGTGCCGCCTGAATGGAAAACGACAGGGTGACGGGCCTGACCATCTGCCCCGTGGCATCCCGCGCCCAGACCGTGAGCGTGTAGTTCCCCGGCGGCAGATTTGAGCAGTCGCGCCGGGTGCGTCCTGTCCAGGGGGTCGGTTCGGCATCGTAAGGGGCAAGCTGCGTGCGGTACATCACCTCCTGCCCACGCCGCAGCACGGGCAGGACAAAGTGAAACGAAAGGTCGCGCAGCGTATGCGGGAAAGCCAGCCCGGGTGACGGGGATAGCAGAGTATCCTCCGCAGTGGCGATGTGCACCAGCAGTTTTCCCGGTGTCTCTTCGGCAGGAAAGATATGTGTGTTGAGAATGGCCAGGCCACGCACCGTCCCCACCCAGGCCCGGCCCCGGCGATCACAGCCGGCGCGCCCGAAGTTGCATTCATTGCTGGGCAGACCGTCTTCCACGGTGAAGGTTTTCAGCACACGCTCCTGACCTTCCTGCGCCCTGTCCAGCGCCAGACACACAACCCCCCGGTTGGTCGTCGCCCACAACCGGCGGTGATCATCCTCGAACAGGTGATACACCACATCGTTGGGCAGTGCCGGCGTGGTCCGGGTGTTGAGATGTTCAAGGATGCGCGGGGGGTCGCCCGGTTCGAGACACACCAGACCCCCACCCTGCAAACCACACCACAGCCGGGTGTGACCGGTGGCGTCGCGGGTCACGTGCAGGGCATTGACCATCGGCTGCCCACTCAGCCCAAGCTCAAAACGCTTCCACCCGGCCGCCGTCCGGCAGGCAATGCCCTGGTCAAGGCCGGCCCAGAGCTGCACTTCCCCATCCGGGCCGGACACTTCTGCCACCGTGTACACGGCTTCATTTTCGAGACCCAACGACTCGCTTTCGCCCGTATCGGGGCGCAGGGCCAGCAACCCCCGGTTGGTTCCCACATACAGCCGCGCCGGTGTCGTTGCAGCGCGTGACGGACACAGGACATGAATGTGGGCATCCGCCGGGACGAATTCAACACGCGAAGCGCGCAAGGGGCGTCTGTTCTCTGCAAGTTGCCACAAACCGGCCGTGGCCGTGCCAATCCACAGCACCCGCCGGCCCGGCTGCCCGGTTGTCAGCAGCGTGCGGACGTTGTCGGCCGGGAAGCCCTGTTCAGGGCCAATGGTTGCCCATGTGCCACGCTCCCACTTGGCCAATCCGGCCAGCGTTCCGGCCCAGAGAATTTCCGTACCATCGGCGGCGTCCCAGACTTCGGCACACCAGGCCATGTTGGAAGGCAACCCCTGCGCCTTTGACAGCGACCACCAGGCACCGTGGTGCAGGTAGGTCACGCCACCGCCGCCGCCCTGTCCGATCCAAATCCCGCCACTGCGGGGTTGACTGATGAACAGGGAACGCACGAGGTCACTCGACAGCCCCTGGGCTGTTGCGTAGCGCCGCCACTGGCCGCCGGCTTGGGCGTACAGTCCCTGATTCGTGCCGATCCACACAAGGGGGCTGCCATCCGGGCCCTCGACTTCCAGCATGGCGTTAATGGACAGCGTCGCAAGTTCCGCCGGTACTCCTGACAACGCCTGCACCTGCCGGCCGACCACCAGCGCCGCGCCGCGTACGGTGCCAACCCAAACGCTGTCGGGTGCCAGCCGTCGGGACAGGCAGGTGATGTTGTTCGCCGGCAGGCCATCCGCGGTTGTCAATGGTTCCCACTGCTCTGTGCCCAGCACCTGCCGCCAGAGACCGCGGTCCTGCGTCCCCACCCACAGGCAGGGCACAGGTTTGTCGGTTACGCTCAAGCACTGCACCACACAGCCCTGGAGCGGCAGGGCCGCTGGCGGGCGCTCCCACCGCTCATCCCGGAAGCGAAACAGGCCGTCATGCGTGCCAATCCACAGCCCTCCTGCCCTGTCGTCCGGTATGGCCAGCAGCGCAGTGATGTTGTTGGCGCGTTCACTGCCGAGAGAAAATGTCCGCCATGGCTGGGACGGATGCGCCAGCGCATCGTAGCGACAGAGTCCGTTGGGCGTGCCCAACCAGACGCTTTCCCCGGTCACGGCCAGCGCCGTCACGAAGTTGGAACCCAAGGCGCGTGGCACAGCAACCGGCGTCCAGAGGCGGCCGTCGAAATAGGCCGCACCATCCTGTGTTGCAGCCCAGAGTCGGCCCTGCTGGTCACGTACCAACGCCCGGATGGAGTTCTGGGGCAGCCCCTGCTGGTCGGTGTAGATTTGCAGCGCCGGCTGGGCAATGCTGAATGGCGTTGCGGCAGTTGACGGCGACGGTGTTTTTCCCGGATGGGGAAGGGATTGCGGCTGTGCCCATCCTCCCGAAAGATACAGCCAGAAGCCAAGCAGGGCGCACCATAGGCAACGGCGTTCAGACCGACGCCGGACATAACTTCGCAGGGGATGGGCGGAAGCTGAATGCCCCTGCACGGTGGCTTTTCGCAAGGCGCTGCCCATGTTCAACACGGTTTGAGCATGTGGCGTCCGAAGCTGGTGGGAGACCGGCTGATGGAACGTGGATATGGTGCACTGTGCGCGCCACACCCACGGCAAGTCAAGCAAAAGCTTCCGGCTGGTCAGGGGAAACGGGAATGTGTTAGAAAACATACACCACATCCAGTAAGGACGCCGTTTATGCCCCTGCCGTATGTGTCACCGGCTGAGACCGCTTCCCTGACTTCCGCCTGGATACTGGTGGTTGACGACGAGCCATTGATTCGTCAGTCCATTGGACAGTCCCTGCAGAAACAGGGTCATCAGGTTACACTGGCCGCAGACGGGCGTGATGCCCTTGAGCAGCTTGGCACCGCGACCTTTGAGTTGGTGGTCTGTGACATCAGCATGCCGCACATGGATGGCATCGAGCTGTGCCGCCTCGTCCGCAGCGACCCGCGGACAGCCGCCATACCGTTCCTTTTCCTCAGCGCCTACCAGGACATCGAGACCCGCCTTCAGGGGCTGTCTGCCGGGGCCAATGATTTTCTGGGCAAGCCGTTCAGTCTCGATGAGCTGGTCTATCGGGTCAACCGCCTGCTGACCAATCGCCGTTCCCCGCTCGTGGATGAAGCCCTCGAAGTCAACCCCAACCACCTGGGGCAGTTTTCCTTCGAGCAGGCGCTTCACGTCATTCGCAGCCAGGCGCTGAGCGGACTGCTGACGGTTATTTTCCCCCAGGGCGAGGTTGGGCGGGCTGTGTTCGAGCAGGGCAACCTGACGGCAGCGGAAATCGAAGCGGCCAACGGCGACAGTGTACTCGCGGGCTCTGTGGCGCTCGAATACCTCTTGCAGTCGCCACGGGTGACGTTCACGTTTTCCGGGCAGCAGACTCTCGACAACGCCGTGCTGATGACCCAGATCACACGGACGGTCGAATCGGAAGCCGGCTAGGAAGCAACGTTGTACGGGTGACACACCCGTGTCGTTTTTTCATTCTCAAGTAACGCCGGTGTGGGATAGGATGCGTCTGTCCTCCCGCCAACTTCTCTGACACGGACGTTCACCACCGATGACTGCCCCGCATACAACCTCATCGCCGGTTGACATTCTGGTTCTGGGCGGTGGCTTTGCCGGCCTCAACACCGCCTTCCAGTTGTCGAACTATCCCTGGACGCGCCCGGTGCGCATTACGCTCGTCGATCGCAACGACCGTTTCCTGTTCACGCCGATGGCCTACGAAATTCTCACCGGCGAAGTTGAGGTGTGGGAGATTGCCCCCTTGTACCGCGACATCCTCGGCAACCGGCCGGTGCGGTTTGTGCAGGGCGTCATTGAGCGGATTGACCTTGAAAAACGCCAGGTACAGGTTGGCGATACGACGCACCGGTATGACTATCTCGTGCTGGCGCTGGGGGGACGCCCCAATTTCCGGCAGGTGCCGGGCGCTGACAAATACT
>Ga0308389_1002444_pt1 | contig 11635 bp, 10 predicted proteins | sample Hotspr2Sample148_FD_202362 | JGI IMG/M metagenome (GOLD analysis project Ga0308389, IMG submission 202362) | Hot spring phototrophic mat microbial communities from Mushroom Spring, Yellowstone National Park, Wyoming, United States - 20040719_148 ... | reverse complement strand
AATGACATCCCAAAACTGCCGCACTATCTGCTCCATCCTGAAATGTGGTTCATCTAACGTTCGCATTCGTATAGGGAAAAACTTTTCATCAACTTCAAGCATTGATACTATTACAGGCAATTGAAAAGTAACTGGAATAAACCATGTGGAACCATCAGATACATTCAATATCTCTTCCTGGAATTTAAACACAGCATCATGTTCGCTTATTTGAAGATGTGGATATTTTACCTGTTTTATCAAGTTTGCATCAGGCACTGACTCAATATCAAAAACAACATATTTAACTTTTGATTCCACTTTCACAACCCTTGTGATAGAATAAACGTATCATCCACATGCCAAAATTTATTGAACTGTTATGCTGAATCCTGGACTGTTGCCAGGACAGGCTTGATTTTGAATCTTTTTTATGTAATCTTCTTGCAAATAGTTCTCTACTAAATCCATAATGATGTAAAATAAAAATCGTGAAATAAAAATGCATGTGGATATTACCCCACATGCTTTTAATGTAATGAAGATATAGTTACCTTATTTTCCTTTAAATTTATCTTCCATCTTTTTAATTAAGTCCTTAATGAATGGGTCCTGCTCGCTTTCACGTGCTTTCTGCACTGCATCATACGAACTTTTGGAACCAATGCGTGCTATACCAAGCAATGCTGAATACCGTACATCGGCACTTGGATCATTGAGTAGTGCGTTGTTTAAGCTTTCTGCTGCTGCTTCATCTGCAATTTCGCCCAATGCTATAGCAGCATATAAGCGCACTTTTACTCTGTTGTCACTACGAAGAAGTTCCTGCAATTTTGGCAGTGCTGATTTTTCCTTATTATCTGCAATCCATTCCTCTGCAGCCACAACTGTTGCTTCATCGCTACTTGAAAGATCGGCCATATATTCCTTAGCAGTCTTCTTTGCTTTATCCTGGGCCATGCTGCCATCAGAAACCATAGCAAACATAAACATCACACATACTGTTATAAGCATTATTTTTTTCATTGTTCACCTCACAAAAATTGACGATATAATTAACGTACTTTTGTTTTTTTGTATTATACGTATATTTTGCAAAGTATGTCAATGATTTTATTACATCAATTAATTTATTTTTTTGCGATAGTTACTGTTAATAGTAACTATCGCCCATAATAAGAAAATTATGAATACTATATTGTTAGTTGACCACACTGAGTATAAACACCAGCTTCAAAAGCTTTTGGCACAACTTTATACCGTCATAAGTGTTGATTCAGCTTATGACGCTATTTCTACACTAAACATGCAGGATGTTGACCTGGTAATTTCACAGGTCGAGCTGCCAGGCGACAATGCGTTTGACCTTTACAATTATTTGCAAAAGCACTATACATATATCCCTGCTATCATGATTACCGAGAAAGATATCGATACATTCTTTGATAAAATTTTTACACAAGGCATTGGCAATGTTCTTAAAATACCGGTTAATGAAAATGAATTTATTAATCTGGTAGATAAAATCATTTCACGGAAAAATATTTTTGGATTGGAACATTATGTTTCCAATATAAAAAACACAAAAGCAATACGCATTACATCCTCAAAGCAGATTCAGCCAGCTGTTGATACTATGTTATCCACCATTGAATCATGGGGATTTGCTATTAAAAATAAAAGTGTTGTTAATCTTATACTTAATGAAATGATTATTAATGCAGTGTACCATTCACATGGCTACACCCGTGAAAAAGAGATGCGCATTCCTGTTGAGCTCAAAAGTGGGCAATATGTTGATGTTACTTTGTGCCATAATGCTTCACTCTATGCCATTGCAATAACCGATTATCAGGGTACTCTTACAAAAGAAAGAATACTGCAAAGCATTCATAAAGCCATTGAGCAGGAACAGTTGATTCTTAAAGCAGCAGAAACTGGTGAAGATATCAGTGACAGAATATCAGAAACCGGGCGCGGAATTGACCTCATGCGCAAATTAGCTTCTGAATTTTATTTTATCATTCAACAAAATAAACGTACTGAAATCATACTGCTTTTTGAATCAGACTCCAATGCAAAAAAATCCAGTTCATTAAAAATTATTGAAGATATACATTAATCATCACTGGGATTCGGCACTGCGGCGCAAAAAAGCCGGGATGTCCAGATCCTCGTGTGAATAGTCTTTTACTCTGCGTTTTTCATAATCTAATGAAAAAGACTTCATCTGAACAGGAACCCTTTTTTCAACCTTTTCCTTATTATTTCTGCCTTCAATTACGGTAAGTGGTGTACCGGTTGCCCTATCCAATTCATTGGGCCTGTTCAGCATATTGAGCTTGCGGTCAAATCCTGTTGCAATTACGGTAACTCTGATTTTGTCATCAAGTGCCGGATCGATAGTTGCCCCAAGGATGATATTTGCATCAGGGTCAACCTGCTTATTAATAATTTCTGTAACTTCGTTAACCTCATGTAACGATAAATCATTGCCGCCAGCAATATTAAGCAGCACCGCTTTTGCCCCATCAATACCTGACTCTTCCAGTAATGGGCTGTTTATTGCCATCTGAGTTGCCTCAATTGCCCTGTTTTCACCAACACCAATTCCAACACCCATTATTGCATCACCGGTTTCCTTCATCACGGTCTTTACATCTGCAAAGTCAACATTTACAAGACCTGTAACCATAATGATATCCGCAATTCCCTGCACACCCTGACGCAAAATATCATCTGCCAATTTAAATGCCTGGTCTATAGGTGTATTGCGGTCAATGATTTTCAAAAGCAGGTCATTGGGGATAACAATTATTGTATCTACCTTGTCTTTAAGGTTTTTAATCCCTTCCTCGGCATGTTGCATTCTTCTTCGGCCTTCAACGCGGAATGGCTTGGTAACAACACCAACAACCAGCGCGCCGCATTCTTTTGCCACTTCGGCAACAATTGGCGCAGCACCAGTACCTGTTCCACCGCCCATACCTGCGGTAATAAACACCATATCAGCACCTTTTAGCGCTTTTTCCAGCTTGTCTCTGTCTTCAAGTGCGGCCTCCTTGCCAATTGTTGGATCAGCACCTGCCCCCAAACCTCTTGTAAGCTTTGTCCCTATCTGAATCCTATTTTGAGCCAGTGATGCTTTCAATTGCTGTGCATCAGTATTTACAACAATATAGTCCACTCCTTCAAGGCCCGTTGCAATCATCCTGTTTACAGCATTGTTGCCTGCACCTCCAACACCAACAACCTTGATAACAGTATTCATTTGTGGTTCTTCTTCAAATCTAAACATTATTTCCTCCTTTTTAATTATGTCGCATTATTTTTTAAAAAAAATTAATAAAATTTTAACTCCAATGCTTATTATAAATAATCATTAAAAATCTGCTTTAGTTTATCCTTAAAACTGGTAAAAGCACTTTTAGTTTTGCGTGTTTGCCTCACCTGACTCATTTTGGCACCATATTTCAATAAACCAACACCATTGGCATATACCGGGGTGGACACTACATCCTTGAGTCCGGCAATATTTTCAGGCACCCCAACCCGTACGGGCATGCCAAATACCCTTTCAGCTGCTTCTACTGTGCCTTCAATCATGCTGCCACCACCAGTTAACACCACACCTGCTGCCAGTATTTCCTTTTTACCGCTTTTTACCAGTTCATTATCAATCATTTCCATTATCTCAATCATGCGCGGTTCAATAATCTGTGCAAGCTCATGCCTGAACAGCCGTCGCGGAGCCCTTCCGCCAACTGATGGCACTTCAATCGTTTCAGAAGCATCAACCAGATCAACTACTGCACAGCCATATTTCTTTTTAATAACCTCAGCTGAATCAATAGGCGTTCTCAATCCTATTGATATATCGTTAGTAACATGTATGCCACCTATCCCAAGCACCGCGGAGTATGCCACACCACCCTCAATAAAAATAATGATATCCGTTGTGCCACCACCAATATCAACCAGGGCAACACCTAAATCCTTTTCATCACGGCTTAATGTTGCCTCAGCAGAAGCCAGTGGTGAAAATACTATATCATTGCATGTAAAACCTGCTTTATTAATTGATTTCACCAGATTTTGAATGCTTGTAGTGGATCCGGTAATAATATGCACTTCAGCTTCAAGCCTTACCCCGCTCATGCCTATTGGGTCTTTAATTCCGGTCTGGTCATCAACGGCAAATTCTTTGGACAGCACATGAATTATTTCCCTGTCCATGGGGATAACAATGGCCTGTGCAGCTTCAATAACTCGTTTCATTTCAAGTGGCGTGATTGTGCGGCTTCGGTTTGCAACAGCAACCACACCTCTGGAGTTTTCACCTTTTATATGCTGACCGGTAACACCAACAAAAACTGAGCTAACTTCACAGCCTGCCATTAATTCTGCATCTTCTATCGCCTTAATAATTGATGAAACAGTATTATCAATGTTTACTATAATGCCATTTTTCAAACCCTTAGAAGGGGCAACCCCCACACCAACAACTTCCACCTGCTTATTCTCATTTAGAAAGCCAATGACTGCACAGGTCTTTGTAGTGCCAATATCCAGGCCTACAACAATGTTATCCAATATGGTATCTTCTTTCATATCTTTCACCATACCACCATTCGTTTTTGTGTCAGCACGGCATTATCAGGATAAGCTTTTTTACTATCACATAATCCTACAACGGCATCCAGCAATGAAAGGCCAGCGTACGTTTCATCCCATATACATTTTGATGTAAAACCATGAAATTGCACATACGACACTTCAGGATTTGTACAATTAATTACCGATATTCTGCTTACAATGGCACTGTTGCTGCGTATCATGTTTTTCAAAATAATAAGAATATTAATAATTCTTGGCGATAGTTTATTGTCAATAACCTCGGCCCCGGTTATTTTAATTATCGGCCTGTCATAGGCGTAAACTCTACTGGTTGGCAATATATTCAGCTGTGAATCAACCTCAACCAAAACAAGCAAATCCCCTCTGTCAATCAGAACCACAGCCAGTATTTCCTTTTCCTTAACCTGTATCGTACAGATATTCTTTTCAATGTTCACTGTATATGATTCGATCATGGCATTATTTCTTAATCTGTTATGCAACGCAGTGACATCCACAAAAATTTTTGCGTCTTTCATATAAATGCCATGATGCAGTATTTCATGTTGTGCCACATATTTCAATCCTTGCAACCTGACATGCTTAACCTGTACTACATCTGCAAAACCTGAAGTGGAGAAAACCACACATATTAATAACAGCACACTAACATAATAGAAAGCCTTCACTTAGCTACTCCTCTTTCCTCAAGTATTGAAAGGATTTTTGGCCCAACTTTGTAAATATCTCCAGCACCTAATGTCAGTATCACATCACCTTTTCTGGCTATTTTTAATATACACTCCGGAACCTCATCCAAATGATGTATAATGTCAACATCCTTACCTTCATGCTTTTTCACGGCCTGTTGTATAAGCTGACTGCTGACACCTTCTATTGGTTCCTCACCAGCAGGATAAATCTCTGTTAATAATAATTCATCGGCCATTGCAAATGCCTGCCCAAATTCATCGTATAGATATTGTGTTCGGGAATAACGATGTGGCTGAAAAATAACCACCACGCGCCGCCCTAATTGTTTTACAGCCTCCAGTGTTGCCCGTATCTCTGTTGGATGATGGCCATAATCATCAACTACCAGGATATCACCAGCCTGCCCAATTTTTTCCAGCCGCCTTCCAACACCTTTAAATGCAGCAATAGCATCAGCAATTGTTTCAAATGACAAACCCAATTCTAAAGCAACAGCAACAACAGCCAGTGAATTAATAATATTATGTTTGCCAAGTAATGTAAGAACTATCTCACCCAACTTTTCTTCTTTATAATAACAGCTATAGTGTGTTGAACCGTTTAGCAATTTTACATCACCTGCCCTGAAATCTGCCTTTGTATTGAACCCATAGGTTACAAAAGGACGCTCAATTTTAGGTAAAAGCTCAACGATGACCGGATCATCAATGCAAACAACTGAATAACCATAAAATGGAATATTATTCATATAAGTAAGAAAAGCGTCTTTAATGCCTTCAAAATATTTATAATGATCCAGATGGTCAGCATCAATATTGGTAACAACGCCAATAGTTGGCAAAAGTTTAAGAAATGAACCATCGGACTCATCAGCCTCAAATACTATATATTGGCCCTGGCCCACCCGTGCATTGCTTTCAAAGTTAAGTACTTTCCCTCCCACAACTGCTGTTGGATTAAGACCCCCGTGATACAGCACATATGACAGCATGGATGATGTTGTAGTCTTGCCGTGAGTACCTGCAACACCTATGCCATGTTTCAACCGTACAAGCTCAGCCAGCATTTCTGAACGGTGGATAACCGGTATTTTACGCTTTCGTGCTTCAATGAGTTCGGGATTGTTTTTATTTATTGCACTGGATGTAACAACAACATGGTAATCCTTTATATTTGAAGGATAGTGACCAATATATATGGTTGCACCCATCTTTTGCAAACGTCTTGTTTGTTCTGATTCACGCAGGTCTGACCCTGAAACCTCATACCCTAAATTAATAAGGATCTCAGCTATACCGGACATCCCAATACCGCCAATCCCAATAAAATGCATCTTTTTTGACTTTCTGAACACTTCGTATGCTCCTATTTCTTCAATTCACAATCTTTTGCAATGAAATTCACTATATCCTGTGCAGCATTAATTCTTGCCAGTGTCTTTGCCTTTGCAGACATCCTTGCCAACAATGTTTCATTATCAAGCAGGTCAAATAGCAGCGGTGCCACGTTTTGCGCTTTAGCTTCACTGTTTTCAACAAGTTCAGCTGCACCGGCTTTCACAAACTCTAAAGCATTTTTCTTCTGATGGTCTTTTGCAGCATACGGATACGGAATTAATAACGAAGGTATTCCCCAGGCTGCAAGCTCCATTAACACGCCCGCACCAGCCCTGCTTATTGCAATATCACATGCCGCATAGGAATTTTCAACATCAAGGATATATGGGGCAAGGAAAATTGAAGCCCTATGCGTAACATTCTGAAGCTTTTCCTTAAATTGTTCATACGAATAGGTACCGGTACTCCAGATGATGCCGGTATCTGTAAAGCTTTCAGGAAATTGCGTTAGCATATCATACATAAGTTCATTGAGTTTTAAGGCTCCCTGGCTTCCGCCTATCACCAGGATTACTTTTTTGCAATGCATCATATTAAACCGTTTTAATGCAGCTTCTTTTTCCACTTGTTTTAACACATGTTTTCTAAGAGGATTGCCTGCATGAATTATGGAATGTGCCATTTCAATATCAAAATAGGCTGCAGTGGCTTCAAAAGTAGTGAATATTGCCTTTGCCCTCTTTGCAAAAAAACTGGTGACCATACCTGGAACAACATTTTGCTCACACAGATAGACAGGTATCTTTTTTAATAATGCTGCAACAAGTGAAGGTGCCGAAACATATCCACCCATGCCTATGACAGCGGCAACATCATTTTTTGTAATAAACCTCATTGTCCATGTTAATGCTACAATAAACCGTATGGTAAAAGCGGGAAGGTTAAAAATGTTTTTCCACATCGTTGGAGCATTATATGTTTGTACATTTTCTACAGTATTTAATGAAGAAAATTTCACATCGTCGGTTCCTACCAGTAATATGGGATTATACCCTTGTGATTTGAACTCCTCATACAATGCTATTCCTGGCATAATGTGCCCGCCTGTGCCTCCACCACTGATCAACACGGTTCCTTTCATACCCATACCTCGCCACTGTATTTAAGTTCCTGGGCAACCACTTCACGGTATTTTGAAATATTCAATAGAATCCCCGTTCCAATCATAGTTAGTAGTAATGACGATCCACCATAACTTATAAACGGCAAAGGAATCCCTGTTGTTGGCAATACACCAGTCACCACACTTATATTTAAAAATGCCTGCACGGTAACAAGCAATGTTAATCCCATAGCAAGTAATCTTCCATATTCATCCGGTGCTCTCAGTGCAATTTTTACCCCAAAGTAAAAGAACAACAAATACAGAATCACTACACAAAACGTTCCAAGCAGACCGGTTTCTTCAGCAATTACAGCAAATATAAAATCTGTATGTGGTTCAGGAAGGCGTTTTATTTTCTGAGTGCCTGAACCCAACCCAACACCAAAAAACCCACCCAACTTAAATGCTATAAATGACTGTATGATATGATATCCTTTACCAAATCGGTCTGACCATGGATCTAAAAATGCCAATATCCGCTCACGCCTGTATTCCACCTGGTAAATCAAAAGGTAAAACATTGGTACACTTAATACAGCCAATCCAAGCATATACAATAATGGAAACCCTGAAACAAATAGCAATACCACTGAAATGATAGCTAAATCTATTGCAGTCCCAAAATCTGGCTGAAGCATGATAAGCAAAAAGAACACACCAACTATGAGAAGTGGCAGTAACAGTTGCAATACATTAATATCCCGCTGATGCTCATAAGAAAAAACTTTTGCAAAATATATGACTATAAATAATTTCACCATTTCGGATGGCTGAAACCTTAACATGCCATAGCCCAACCATCGTGAAGAGCCCTTAACTGCAATACCCAATCCCGGTATCAGTACCAGCACTAGCGTAACAAGAGTAAACACAAGCATTATCTTTGTGTACTGCTGATAGTTCCTGTAATCAATCTGCTGGACAAACATCATCACTATAAATCCTATACAACTCCACAGTAACTGCCGTTTTAAGAAATACAATGAATCGCCAAATGTCCTTTCTGCAAAAAGTGCACTTGCGCTGTAGGTCATGGCAATACCAATGCCAATGAGTATGAAAGCCACTATAAAAAGCCCCATCTCAGGATCGCCTTTACGGCGTGTATCAATGACTGCCTTTACATCCACCGCAATTGCCCCCGCGATAGCCTATTATAAATATCAATGAAATCATTTCCCCGCTCTTCATAGTTTTTGTACATATCAAATGAAGCACATGCCGGCGAAAGAAGCACAGTATCGCCTTGTGAGCTAACCTTCATTGCTTTAATAACTGCATCTTCCATAGTATGCGCTTTTATATGTGGTATATCGCTGAAAAGAACAGAAAAATCATCTTTAGTTTCACCAATAAGCACCAATGCCTTAACTTTCCCCTTAAAGTAGCTTTTTAGCCGTGAGTAATCATCGCCCTTTGCTCTGCCGCCTAAAATAAGTATCACATCTCCGGGAATGCTTTTCAATGCCATGATAACAGCGCCAACTGTTGTTGCTTTTGAATCATTAATAAAAGCTCTTCCCTCAAAGCTCCCAACCATCTGCACCCTATGTGGCAACCCTTCAAAACTGTACAGCGCTTCTTCAAGCTTGCGCAGGTTAATTTCGCGTTTAAGCTTTTTGGCCAGTGACAGCGTTGCTAAAACTGCCGACATTGCATTCTGCACATTGTGCAGACCCAATATTTTCAGTTTGTTTGCATGTGCAATGAGCTGTTGACCGCTATTCATAGTGCAATATATTGCCCCATCCTTAAAAAAACAATCAGCCTCTTTTTGTAATGAAAATGAATACTGTTTTGATTGTAATGGTGGCAGATGTGTTTTAATAAATTCATCATCACCGTTTACAATAAAATAATCGCTTGCACCTTGATTTTTTGCAATGTTCATCTTTGCATTAAAATAATCCTCAAGCGAATCATACCTATCCAGATGGTCAGGTGTAAGGTTAGTAAGAATTGCAACATCCGGTTTGAAGGTGTGAATGGTTTCAAGCTGAAAAGAGGAAAGCTCAATTACAGCAACTGAATTTTTCTTTAACGTATCAACTATCGACACATACGGAATACCAATATTGCCGCATGGATGTGCATCAAACCCTGTAGCCTGCAAGCAATGTGCAGTCAACATGGTTGTAGTTGACTTGCCATCGGTTCCGGTGATGCCCACAATATGCGATGTGCAATACCGGTATGCAAGCTCAATTTCGGATAGTACCGGTATGCCTTTGTTCTTTGCCTCCTGTATTAAAGGTATACTCTGCGGAACACCGGGGCTCAATACAATCTCATCAAAAGCTGTTTCTAAAATTGAAGGATCCTGATTGCCGGCTATCACCTTTACACTTTGGTCAAGTTTTTTAATGACAGGCAAAAGATCTTCGCGTGATTTAATATCACATACTGTCACCGCAAAACCCTTGCCAGCAAGGAAGTTGGAAGATGCAAGCCCGGTGCGGTATCCCAATCCAACTACTAGTATTTTTTTCTGCTCCACAGTATATATCCTAATAAAAAATATAAAGAATTATATATGGGCGATAGTTCATAGTAACTATCGCTTGCTAATTATAAAATCTTCAGTGAACTTAAACCCAATATTGCCAGTATGATGCCAATAATCCACATGCGCACAACCACCTTCTGTTCAGGCCAGCCCGATAGCTCAAAATGATGATGGATTGGCGCCATTTTAAAAACGCGTTTTTTCCTCAATTTATACGAAGCAACCTGTATCATAACCGATAGTGCCTCGATAACAAAAATGCCACCAACTATGACAAGGAAAAATTCCTTTTTAATCATAATGGCCACAGTACCAATAATGCCACCCAACGCTAACGAACCGGTATCGCCCATAAACACCGATGCCGGATTTGAGTTAAACCATAAAAATCCTAAGCCTGCACCACCTAATGCGGACAAAAATACCGTTAGCTCAGCTGCCTGAGGAATATAGGGTATGCGCAAATATTGCGCAATGGGCTGATGCCCGGTAAGATACGCCATGACTGCTAAAACACTTACAACTATAGTCACTGTACCAATCGCAAGCCCATCTAACCCATCTGTAAGGTTGACAGCATTGGAACTTCCAACAATTACAAGCATGGCAAATACTATCCATGCCCAGGACAAATCTAAAACTGCTTTATTTACAAAGGGAACATACAGTGTGCTCACTTCCTTTGCATTTGAAGGAAAAAAGTAAATACACATAGCAATCAAAAGCCCAAAAACACACTGCATTAAAAACTTAAGCCGCGCAGGAATGCCGTCTTTTTTCTTTAATATGGATTTAATATAGTCATCAACAAATCCTAAAACACCTAACAGGATAGTAATACCAATGAGTAAAATAAGATAGAGGTTTTTAAAATTACCCCACAGAAGTACAGATAAAAGCACAGCACCTAATATGAGTACACCGCCCATTGTGGGAGTTCCTGCTTTTTTCTGATGTGTCTGCGGCCCTAATGTGCGTATTTCTTCTTTAAAACGAAGTTTTGTTAACCATTTAATAACTAAGCCACCAAAAATTAATACTATTAAAAGCGATGTCAATGCGGCATACGCTGAACGAAACGTAATATATTGAAACAATCGCAAAAACGATATATATTCCTGTAAAGGCAATATAAAGTGATAAAACATAGTTACCTCACTGTTCTAATGCGTTTACTACTTCTTCCATCTTCATTGAACGGGAACCTTTAACCAGCACCACATCATCGCTATGCACAAATTGCAGTAGAGATGCTATAAGCTCTTCTTTTGTGTCAAATATTTTGACCTGTGATATATCAAATCCATGTTTTGTAGC
>Ga0308389_1002440_pt1 | contig 11646 bp, 14 predicted proteins | sample Hotspr2Sample148_FD_202362 | JGI IMG/M metagenome (GOLD analysis project Ga0308389, IMG submission 202362) | Hot spring phototrophic mat microbial communities from Mushroom Spring, Yellowstone National Park, Wyoming, United States - 20040719_148 ... | reverse complement strand
TTCGGCCAACCACTCCCGCACCTGCTCCGGTGTCAGCCGGGTGGCTTCGTAGAGCCGGTGCGCCGTTGCCGCATGCTGCCGGGCCTGTTCGACGACCTGACCAATGAGCGCTGTCCGGCTGCGGGAGGCCGGCACGTTTCCCCCCAGAACGCCACGCAAGTGCAGCGTGTCCAAGGTTTCGGCCAGACGGCGCAGTTGACCTTCCGTCAGTTTGAGCATCGCGTGAAATCAAACCTCAGTCAGATGTTGCGACCACCAGCAACCATCCGGCACTATGGCGCAAGCAACCTTTGATGTGCAACGCACACCAAAAGTTCCGTACCGGAAGCGCTCCAATATGCTGCCTTGGACAGGATACGTTGCTTTGGATAGGGAGAGAAACTTGCCATGCTGACCGCGCGCTCAGGGCTGCTCACAGGTTTGGCATTGGGACTGGCAGGCTGCCTGGCCATTGGTATCGTTCACGCAGACGTAAAGTACCGTCTCTACTGCGCCAATGGGAAACTCGAAGTGGACACGCGCACGCCGGAGCAGATGCAGCGCGCCCGCGGACAGGTCTGCCTGCTCGGCGAATTCGACACCCGCGCCCAGGCAGAAGCCGCGGCCGACCGCCGGGGCGGAAGCGGCGCACCGTGCACCTGTCCGTAGGCTGACACAACCACCTCAGAAGCCGGCCAACCGCTGGCGCGCTATTTCGGCTTCCGGCGCGCGTGGGTACTGTTGTACCAGCCGCCGGTAGGCCGCGCCGTCGTAGCGATACGCCTTCCGCACCGCATCATAGCGGAACTTCACCCCCAGCCGGTTGTACCGATCCAGCGCTGGCTCGTCATCAAAGTAAGCCCTGACATCGGCATTCCCAGCGGCGGCCCGCTGTGACACCCGGCGTTCGGCGCGCCGGTATATCAGCGGGGCCTCGGCCTCGGCCGTTTCTCCAAGCAGCAACAGCACCGTTGGCAACTGGGGCGACCGGCGGAACAGGTTTTCAAACAGCCGGCACAGCCGCAGGCGTTCGTAGCCGCCGGTTTCAGCCCGGATGAGCGCCAGCAGCCTGGCATCATCTCCCGGCTGGGCCGGACGTACCAGCGCCCGCCGGTCCATCCAGCCTCGTGTGCGCCGGGTCACGGCGACGAACACATATACACGGTCTTCAACCACCCGGCGTCCGCCAAGCACATAGACGCGCCGCCCGACGCGCAGGCGCTGTTTGAGATCGCCGCTGGGGCCGGGCGTCACCCGCAGCGCCGCCAGACCGGCATCGGCGACAAAGGCCGCGCGTGCGCCGGTGCGTTCTGTCCAGTTGGGGCTTTTTTCCGGCAGGGTCTCAGGATCGTCTTCCTGGGAAAGGACAGGAACGACACCGGCAAGCAGCCAACCGGCCATAAGCAGCCAGATCAGCCAGTGTCGTCTGCCATGCCTTTGGAAAAGCACCCCCTGCCGCATACGCCCCAATCAGGCCGGCGGTGTTTCCAGAAGGTCGAGGATGACCTGCCGCAGAACGGTGGCATCCGCCGGAACCTGCCGTGGCGTGTTAGCAAAGGTCGGGACAAGCTTCCCTTCGGCGTGGGTAAGGTGCGTTTCACGTTCGGCGTCGGTGTAGAGCTGCCCGGTGTGGTACTGCACCGTGAAGTCCGGGTCCTTGAGGGCGTTGCCGGTCAGAATCGCCACCACGTCGGCATCCGGGTCAACAACCCTTTCGCTGACCAGTCGCCGGAGTCCAGCCACGGTGGCGGCGCTGGCCGGTTCACAGCCGATGCCGTCGCGCCCCAGCATAGCTTTGGCGTCGGCAATTTCCTGTTCGGAAACCACGGCACACACACCGTTTGTCCACTCCAGGGCGCGAACGGCTTTCAGCCACGACACGGGATTACCAATCTGAATCGCCGTGGCCAGGGTCTTGGGCCGCGCCACAGGCGCAAGATTGCCGGTCTGGCCGGCGGCGTACCACTGCGCCAGCGGCGCTGCCCCTTCCGCCTGAACGACGGCCAACCGGGGAAGCCGTGCGATCAGCCCCAAGTTATGCAGTTCTTTGAAGCCCTTGCCCAGCGCCGAGACATTGCCGAGATTGCCGCCGGGCACCACAACCCAGTCGGGTACGCGCCACCGGCGCTGCTGCAACAGCTCGAAGGCAATGGTCTTTTGCCCTTCAAGCCGGAATGGATTGACCGAGTTGAGCAGATACAGCGGCGTGGTACGGGCCAGTTCCCGAACCAGCCGCATGGCATCGTCGAAGTTGCCTTCAATCTGGAGCGTCACCGCACCGTAATCGAGACTTTGCGCCAGTTTACCGTAGGCAATGCGCCCGCCGGGGATGAAGACAATTCCGTGAACACCGGCGCGCGCAGCATAGGCGGCCAGCGAAGCCGAAGTGTTGCCGGTACTGGCACAGGCCACGGCCCGCGCGCCCAGCCGGCGGGCCTGCGCCATGCCGGTCGTCATGCCGTTGTCCTTGAAGGAACCGGTCGGGTTGATACCCTGGTGCTTCACCGCCAGCCGTTTGAGACCGGCATAGCCGGCGCTGCGTGGCGCATCCCACACTGGGGTGTTGCCTTCGCCCAGAGTGACGATCTGCGCCGGCGAAGTCACAAAGGGCAGCAGTTCACGAAAACGCCAGACGCCGCTGGTGTCGTGTGGATGAAAAGACGCACGCCGGGCATCGAAGGTCTCCAGTACATCGAACAACCGGGCGCGTTGCCATTCGTACTGCACATCGAGCAAACCACCGCACTGCTCGCAGGTGTAGATTCGCTCGCCGGCGTCGTAGGTGGCCTGGCAGTTTGTCTCCATGCACTGAAGATAGGCTGTGGCGCGTGGGAAGCCTTCACTTGACATGTTTTCAGGCAGCGACGGACTGACGGGACAGACGCTCCACCGTCTGGGGCAGCACTTCCAGCACCCGGGCGATGTCAGCCGCCGTCGTTTCCTGGCTCAGGCTAACGCGGATGGAGCCACGCACCCGCTCCGGCGGCAACCCCATGGCGCGCAGGACATGGCTCGGCTCGGTCGTGCCGGAGGAGCAGGCCGAACCCGTTGAAACGGCAATGCCGGCAAGGTCAAGGGCGATGACGAGCCGATTGGCATCAAGGCCGTCAAATGCAAGGTTGGTCAGGTTGGGCAAACGTGGTGACGCAGCACCATTGATGACCAGCCGGGGCAGGCGCGCGTGCAGCCCATGTTCGAGTTCATCGCGCAGCGCACGGACGGCTTCCATCTGGTCAAGCCGTTTGGCGGCCAGCTCCGCCGCACAGCCCAGCGCCACGATGTGGGCAACGGCTTCCGTTCCGGCCCGGCGGCCGCGTTCCTGTTGGCCTCCAAGCTGCTGCGCCGCCAACCGTACGTGCCTGGCAACGTACAGCGCGCCGATGCCTTTGGGCGCGTGCAGCTTGTGGCCGGAAAGCGAGAGCAGGTCCACCTTCAGGTCACGTACGTTGACGGGAATTTTGCCGACGGCCTGAACAGCATCCGTATGCAGAAAAATGGCTTGTCCACGCTGGCGACGTTCCGCGACCAGCGCCCCGATGTCGGCCACCGGTTGCAGCGTGCCGACTTCATTGTTGGCCAGCATGACCGTCACCAGGCAGGTGTCGTCAGTCAGCGCCTGGGCTACGTCGTCCACCGTCACGCGCCCGGCCGTGCCAACCGGCAGGTATGTTACCCGAAAGCCGGCCGCTTCGAGCGCCTGACAGGGAGCCAGCACGGACGGATGCTCAAAGGACGTGGTGACGATGTGGTTGCGGCGAACGGCATCACCATAGGACTCAACCACACCCCGAATGGCCAGGTTGTTGGCTTCCGTTCCGCCGCTGAGAAAGGTGATTTCAGCGGGTTCACTGCCAATGAGGGCGGCCACCTGTCGGCGGGCGCGTTCAACGGCCGACCGGGCCCGCTGCCCAAAGGCGTGCACCGACGAGGCATTGCCGTACTGTTCGGTCAGATACGGCAAAAAGGCCGCCACAACTTCCGGCAGCACGCGGGTCGTGGCGGCATTGTCAAGGTAAACGGGTGACAACGACAAAGGCATGATTGAGCTTGTTTCCGAAAGCGAAACATCCCGGTCAACCGGCGTACCGCCGGAGGGCGGCATACAGCCGGGCGGCCTCTTTCGGGCGCGGCAGCGTGCCTTCGACGACTTCCCGGCTGGCCACGGTGCGCCCGTAAATGGCTTTGTTGGCCTCATCATCCACCTGCAGGGTCGCGCCTTCCAGTGACAACCCCGCAAAGACGCCCTGTGAACGCGAATAGCTGAGAATCTCGGCCTGCATCTGGATGTCCGTCCCCGCTTTGAGGTCACGCCCCACAGGGCCGGCCGCCACCGAGGCATCCGCGCCGAGTTTGAACTTGTTGGAAGCCAGTTTTTCAATCCCGCGGCGGTTCATCACCAGCAAAATGACATCGGTGCTCTGCCCGCCGATTTGGAGGCCGAAGCTGCCGCCTCCCAGCGTGACAAAGCCGGGCGGCCCCCACTGCCGGTTGGGTTGGCGCACGACCATGACGCCCCGGCCAAACTGTCCACCCACGATGAGGGCGCCTTTTTTGACGCCCGGAATGAACACCAACCCTTCACACTGGCGCAGAAAATCCGGCGACAGGCCCTGGTCAGGCGCGCGCATGATTTCGGTCAGTATCTCTGCTGTACGGTCGAGCCGTTCGCGTACCTTGCGGTCAATTTTGACCGCGGCTGCTTTGGCCGCGGCTGCCGGGGTTGAAACGCTGCCGACCAGCAGCGGCGTCCCCACAAGCAACCCGGCCACGACCGTTCTTAGCCATCCATGCATTACCGGATACCTCCCTTGAAATGTGTGCCTGCAAACAGTTTGAAAGTCCTCAAACGCTTTCAATGACGCCGGCAAACGTCACCACCACTTGGCACAAATCGTGGTTGACGGCTTCGCCAGTAGCCCCGGAAGGCTATACCACGCTTTCACGCGGTTCAACCTCCACGCCGGCCCGGCACTTGCAACTCCCACGAGGAAAAACACTTATGACGACAACCGCGCCCACCAGACGCAACTGGAAGCAGACCCTGGAGCGTTTCTTCATGCTGGATTTGCTCAAGGGCTTTGCGCTTACCTTCAAGTACACCAAAAAGGTACTGACCGAACCCCGTGGCACCGGCGGTGACCCGCTGCGCGGCGCTTACACGGAGTTTTACCCGGAAGAGCGTCCCAAGGTCAGCGAGCGGTTTCGTGGCGCGCCACGTCTGAACCTCGACCCGGCCACCGGCGACACGCTGTGCATTGCGTGTAACCTGTGCGCCCTGGCCTGCCCGGAAAACTGCATCAATGTCGGCGCTGTCAACCGCGTGGTCATGGAAGACGGCAAGCCGAAGAAAAAGAAAGTGCTTGCCACTTACGTCTATGACACGTCGCGCTGCATGTTCTGTGACCTGTGCGTGGAAGCCTGCCCGACCGACTGCATCGAGCTGACTCAAGAGTTTGAGCTGGCCAGCTACAACCGGGCCGGCATGGTCTGGGACCGCGAACAGCTCGAAAAGGGACGGGAAATCGTCCGCTACGGACGCCAACTTAACTGAAACCCAACGTAACACTGCCAGTCACGCCGTTCGGGATGCCTGCCGGGGCATCCCGAACTTTTTTGTTGGCGGTACCTTTTTGCCGGCGGCACCTTGCCCAATGCGGTTGGCACGACACAGGATGTGGCCAGCACGCTGATTCCCTGCCTGGCCGGCCGTTTTGGATTTGTGATGCCGCGTCGCCCCAAGTCTCCTCCACCCGCGCCGCCAAACTTTGTGGTCATCACCGGACTAAGCGGTTCCGGCAAACAGTCGGCGCTCAATGCCCTGGAAGACCTGGGCTACTTTGGTGTGGACAACCTGCCGGTGGCGCTGCTGCCGACCTTTGCCGAACTGTGCCGCCGTTCGGAAGGCGGACTGTCCCGCGCGGCCGTCGTGGTGGATGCGCGGGAACCGGCTTTTGTCGCTGCCTTTCCGGCGGCCTACACGCGGCTGCGCGAACTCGTCAGCCACGTCCGGCTGCTGTTTTTTGAAGCCACTGACGAGGTGCTCATGCGCCGCTACAGCGAAACCCGCCGCCCGCATCCGCTGGATACGGCGAACCGCCACACGCGCGGACTCCGCGCCGCCATCCAGGCCGAACGGACGCTGCTGGCACCGGTCCGCGAACTCGCCGACCGCATCATTGACACCTCCGGGTTGACCATTTACGACCTCCGCCGCCAGCTCGGAGAAGCCCTCGGTGCCGGGCAGACGGCCCGCATGCGCGTCCTGCTGCTGAGTTTTGGTTTCAAACACGGCATCCCGACGGAAGCCGATCTGGTGCTCGATGTACGCTTTCTCAAAAACCCCCACTACGTTCCCGAACTGCGCCCCCTGACCGGCAGGGACGCGCCCGTTACCGATTTCCTGCTCGCCGATGAAGAAGTGGTTGAAACCCGCAACCGCTTTGCGGAACTGCTGGCCTTTGTCGTCCCGCGCTATGCGCGCGACGGACGCAGTTACCTCACGATTGCCATCGGCTGCACGGGCGGCAAACACCGGTCGGTGATGATGGCCGAGGCGCTGGCGAAAGAAGTCCGCAAGTTGCGTTTTCCCGTGCGCGTCCGGCACCGCGACATTGCCAAGTGAAGTCTCCCGACCGGGGCCTTTCCCTGCCCCTCCACACACTCAAGCTCACGGCCGGGGCTTTGGCTATGTTTCTGGCAGGCGGCGGCGCGGGTGCGCTGTTGACCCGTTCCGGCTTTCCGCCCGTTTCTGGACCAGCGCCGGCATCCGCGCCGCTGGTCCTCCCGGTGCAGACGCCGGTTGCCCAGCCGTTACTGCCAGCCGAAGGTAGGGTGCAGATTCAGGGGCAGACCTATCGCCTCGTTCCAGAGGAAGCGCCAGCCGCGACACCAGCGCAACCGGCCCCGACGGCCGTGGAGGACAACCCACCGGTCAGACAGGTACGCCAGAATGGCAACCGACGGACGGGGCGTGCGCCGGTCAACAGCCAGCGCGCCTATTACAACTATGACAACGCCCCGGCGGCCCGGCGGCAGCCGTCCTGGTGGCAGCGCAACGGGCGGGACGTCGTGACGATTGCCGCCGGTACCGGTCTCGGTGCCGGGGTGGGCGCGATAGCCGGGGGCAAGCGCGGCGCTGCCGCCGGGGCTCTGGCCGGGGGCGGCGGCACAGCGCTGTACATCTACGGTCTTCGTCCCCGCAACTGATACATGGCCGGGGACGGGCAGGATACGACGTGGATGAAAACCAGCCAACGGGAGGTAAAGAATGTCACGACCGACGTTGTTCATCCGTTGGCAACCTTTGTGGTGGGCATGGTTGGTCATCCTGACCCAGGCAAGCCTGCCCCTGGCAGCCATACCAAAACGAAATCCCACGTATCGGCCCGCCCCGGTTATCTGGCAGGAAGACCGGCGCGGCCTGTGTGTGACGGCCTGGGTCAACGACGCCGGGCCGTTTACGTTTGTGCTGGACACCGGTGCCGGACTTACCCTGCTGTCGCCCCGTACGGCGGCACGCGCTGGCGTACGCGAAACCGGCCGCACGTTGCGTCTCCAAGGCACCGGCGCGGGTGCAGGGCACATCCACCGTCTGGTGACGGCCCAAACGCTGGCGCTTGGACAGCGCAACAACCGGCTGCCCCGCGTCGGGCGCCTGGTCGTTGTGGAGACGCTGCCGCCCGATGTGGATGGCATTCTCGATCCAACCGAAGTTTTTGGAGACACTGGCTACGAACTCGACTTTCCCAACCGGACACTGGCCCCACTAATACCCCAGCGGACCCTGGGAGGAACGGTCGTGCGCTGGTTGCCCGAAGCGGGCGGAAAGCGTCCTTTCGTGGCGCTCAACGGCCGGGAACCGGCCCTGATTGACACGGGTTCGGGTTTTGGGCTGGCTATTCCGGCTTCCAAAGCGGCGGCCTTTGGCATCCAGCCCGAGATTCCGGTCGCCGCGCGCCGCCTGCGGGACATCACAGGTCGCACACTCCAAGTCACGCGGGTGTCACCGGTGAGTGTCCGGCTGGAGCCATTGTACCTGGAACGCATCCCAACCGACCTGCTGCACGGCACAGACCCTGCAACGCCCCTTCTCCTTGGGCGTGACGCCCTGCGCCCCTTCCGTATTGCCTTCGACCTGCGCCAGCGCCGCCTCATCTTCTTCCTTCCGCCGCCGCCCCCATTGGTTGGGCGGGACTGAAAAGACCGGCGGCTGCGCCACAGCCCGAAAGTACCTCTCACCAGCAGGATTCAGGCTTGTTTCCGGTATTTCCCCTTCGTTACCATTGCGCCCCAGCAAACATTTCCATCCAGGGTTTCAGGTGGGTGCCGGTGCAGCGTGGGCAGCGCCGTATTTTTTGCACGGGACTTGGTGGTGCCCGCGGCCGGGTTCGGGCGCGTGGGGCCAGTGCCGTTGAACTGCTCGTGGCTGTGGCCATCCTTGGTATCCTGCTGGCGCTGTCCGTTCTGGCCTACCGGTGGGTGGTCGTCGTCGTGGCTGAACAGCGGGCGGTCAAAAACATCCAAACGATGGTTACGGCCCAAACGGCGCACCATGCCATGCACGGGCGGTTCGGCACATGGGAACAGCTTATTGACCACCTGGGTCTGCTGGATGGTTTTGAGCGTCGGTTGGACGGGGTTGCCGCCAGTGAGGTCATTGGCGATGGCTGGTACGGCTACAGCCTGCGTTTTGAAGCCAATGCGGCGGGCTTCACGCTCGACGCCGACCCGCTCCCAAGCCAGGCGCGCCGCTGTCGGCGCTTTCGCTACCGCCTGCGCGCGACGGTGACGCGCCGGCAGACCGGAATGATTCTCGTGGCGTTGCCGAGTGTGGACCCGCCACCTGAATCAGCCTATCAACCTTTCAACCCCTGACGGTTTCAACTGTCAGGACACTTCATCTGGATTTCTACACCCCAAGGAGGATTCTTCGATGTTACGCAAATCCCTGCTTCTGGCTCTGTTGACCGCTTTCATCCTGACCGGCTTTGGCAGCCCGACCTTCACCGCGGCCCAGGAAGCCCCGGCGGCTGAAGAAAGCGCCAAGCCAAAGAAGAAAAAACCCCGCGCCAACAATCCCAACACTGATTACGGCAAGGCCCAGCAGATGCTCAAGGACGCTGGCCTGTACCAGGGCGAGATCACCGGCTACAAGAACCCCGAAACCACCGAGGCGCTGCGCAAGTATCAGGAGCAGAACGGTCTCAAAGTGACCGGCACGCTCAACAATGAAACCCGCGAGAAAATGGGACTTCCCAAGCGCAAGCCGCCAGTCAAAAAGAAAGAGGAAGGCAGCCCGACGGGGCCACAGTCATAGCCCAAGCCATCGTCACCTGGGTGGTTGGGTGATGTGACCGGTTTGAAAACCACAGCGGTTTCGGCGTAATGTTTGGTGTCGCCGAAACCGTTTTTCTTTGCTGCTCTTTGCACCCATGACCGTCACCATCAACGGAGAACATCAAACGCTTTCGGAACCGGCGACCCTGGCCGAATTGGTCGCCCGGCTTGGTTTCACGGATGCCCGGCGGATTGCCATTGAACGCAACGGTGAACTGGCACCGCGGCCCAGGTGGGCGGACATTCCGGTGGAAGAGGGCGACCGGATTGAGATTGTCCACTTCGTCGGAGGCGGATAACCCCGGGAGCGCGGGCGTCCCGCCCGCAGGAGCTTTTGGTACCCCACCCTGCCCACACTAGGGACAAACCTATGACAGACAACCTGGTGATTGCCGGCCGTACCTTTCGTTCACGGCTCATGATCGGCACCGGCAAGTATCCTGATTTGGAGACCATGCGCGCCGCACACCGCGCGTCGGGGGCGGAAGTTGTCACGGTGGCTGTCCGGCGCGTCAACCTGGCCGACCGTTCGGCCGGCTCGCTGATGGACTACCTCGACCTCGACCGCATGCTCATCCTGCCGAACACGGCCGCATGCTACACCGCCGAGGAAGCCATCCGCACGGCCCGGCTTGCCCGTGAAATCCTGGACACCCCGTGGATCAAGCTGGAAGTCATCGGGGACGAAAAAACCCTCTTTCCCGACAATGCCGGACTGATCGAAGCCACCCGCGTCCTGGCGAAGGAAGGCTTCATCGTACTGCCCTACTTCAACGATGACCTCGTGGCAGCACGGCGACTCATAGACGCCGGCGCCGCCGCCATTATGCCGTTGGCGGCCCCGATTGGTTCGGGCCTCGGCATTCAGAACTTCACGACGCTGCGCATCCTGCGCGAAATGATCACCGACGTGCCGATTATCGTGGATGCCGGCGTCGGTACGGCTTCCGACGTGGCCATTGCCATGGAAATGGGCATGGACGGCGTACTGCTGAATACCGCCGTTGCCACGGCCCAGAATCCGCCGCTGATGGCTGCTGCCATGAAACACGCCATTGAAGCCGGGCGCATGGCCTATCTGGCCGGACGGATGCCGCGCCGCCTCTACGCCAGCGCCAGCAGTCCCCTCGACGGGCTGATCGGTTCGCGTCCGTAGCCCATGTTCCGGCTCGACGGCAAGGTAGCCCTCATCACCGGCGGTTCCAGTGGCATCGGACGTGCCATCGCCGAACTGTTTGCCGAAGTCGGCGCGCGCGTGGCGATTGTGTCGCGGCGACTGTCGGCCGGGCAGGAAGCCGTTGCCCACCTGACGCTGATGGGCGGGCAGGCGATTCACATCCAGGCGGATGTCACGCAGGAAGCCGATGTCAGGCGCAGTCTGGAAGCAACGCTCGACCGCTACGGGCGGCTGGATGTGGTCGTCAACAACGCCGGCGTCAACCGCCGGGTCAGCCTCGAAGCCACCACGGATGACGACTGGCAGATGACCTTCGATGTCAACGTCCGGGGCGCTTTTCTCTATGCCCGGCACGCCATACCGCACTTCCAGGCACAGCGGCAGGGCTGCATCATCAACATTGCCGGCCTGTTGGGCGTCAAGGGCGGGGCGGGCGCTTCGCCGGCCTTTGCCGCATCGAAAGGCGCGCTGGTGACGCTGACGAAATCCCTCGCCGTGCGCTACGGGCGCGACGGCATCCGCGTCAACTGCATCTCACCCGGCTTCGTCCCGACTGAAGGCAACCGGCAGCTTATTGATGACGCGCCCGACCCGGCTGCCCGCCGGCGCGAGTTTGAGGCCGGCTATCCCCTGGGCCGTCTGGGCCGCCCGGAAGATGTCGCCTACGCCGCTCTGTATCTGGCCTCCGGAGAGGCCGGCTGGGTGACAGGCATCAATCTCGTCGTGGACGGCGGACTGCTTGCCCGATAGCTGGGAAGAGAGAGCAGCGCGCCGGGCGGAAGCCATTCCGGCCGGCCCGGCTTGAATGTGTCCGGCTTCTTGTGCCACAGTGTGTAACACCGCATCCAATGTTCCGCAACCGCGTCGGAATATCGCTTACAACGCCTGCACTGGAAAACGCCATCGTTTCCGGGAAACGCAACCATTCACCCCACGGAGGTTTTGGGCATGCAGCGCTCTTTTCTCTCACTGACCCTACTGGCCGGCGCATGGGCGTTCAGCTCAACCGCTGTCGTTGCGCAAACGACTGCCGCCCAGGCGCCAACGACGGAAGTCCCCATCCGCAGTACGAATACAGTCAGCCTGCCTGAGCAGTTTATCGTTTCAGCTAAGGCTGGCACGATTAACTTCATCGAGGGCACTGTGACAAGTTG
>Ga0308389_1002435_pt1 | contig 11655 bp, 12 predicted proteins | sample Hotspr2Sample148_FD_202362 | JGI IMG/M metagenome (GOLD analysis project Ga0308389, IMG submission 202362) | Hot spring phototrophic mat microbial communities from Mushroom Spring, Yellowstone National Park, Wyoming, United States - 20040719_148 ... | reverse complement strand
GAAATCCTGCGCGATGGTGATGCCTACTACTTCAGCCAGCACTTTATTGACGTGCGGACGAAAAACATTCTGCTGGCTGCGGAATATCAGGCCCGGAAGGCCAGGTTGGGCGTCTGGGCGCAGGCTACGGAATCACCCGAAGCCATCGCCAAGCGCGAAGGGCGTGTCTATGAAGAACCGGCCTTTATGCCTCCAGAGAAAGAGGAAGCTCCGGCTGATGGTGGGTATTCTGAGGCAGCATCTGGTATGGCCACGACGGGACGTGAAGTGAGTGGCAGCCCCACGGAGCAGGCTATGTCTGGATCGCTGCCTGCGGCTCCGGCACTCGACCCCAAGGTCACCTATAGTGACATACGGGTTGAAAGCTGCGCGGTGCTCGATGTGCCGACGCTGGGGCCGGTTGCCCTCATTGGAGTCCAGAACAGCACGGCCAAAGCCGGTGAGCTCGCCCGGCTCGAAACCGTCAAACTGGTGCAGGGCAAGCGCCTGCGCTTTGAGTATGATCCGGTCAATGCCGCCCGTGGCCACCGCGACCGGGAGGGACGGTTGCTGGTGTATGCCTTCCTGCCGGATGGTGCCCTGCTGAACCTGCAGATTGTGGCGCGGGGCATTGCTGACGTGGATATTGACTACGACTACAAATACAAGATGGAGATGGTGACGGCACGCGACAATGCCCGCATCCGGGAGCTTGGGCCGCGCTGGCGCAGTGACATTCCACGGACGGTCTCCCTCGACCGTGTTCGGGCTTCGTTGGTCAGGCTTATGAATGAGCAGTTCGGACGCGCTGGCGCGCGGATTGAGCTGGTTGGCGACGCACAGGATATCCTGCGTATTATGCATGACTCGATTGACGAACCGACGGCCGGGCAGTTGTATCGTGCCCTGTCCATCAGTGAAGGCGGCAACCTACCGCTGCTGCGCAGTAGTGGCATCCGGGAAATCCAGTTCACGGATACCAGGGCGACAAAGATTTTTCGATTCCCACTATGAGCTGGTGGGGGGCGCGCCGGGCGTGAACCTGCTGCCGGCCCATGGTCATTCCGAGGGCTGAGATGTCCAACCCACGCCGTCAAAACCTGTCTGACCCCTATCACCTGGTGGGCACCGTCATCAACGGCAAGTATCGGTTGGATGCGGTGCTGGGCATTGGGGGTATGGGCATTGTCTATCTGGCCCAGCACTTGGGAATCAACCGCAGCCTGGCGCTCAAGGTGCTCAAGCCTGACGTTGCTGCGGCGGATACGACCATTGCGGAGGCTTTTCACCGGGAAGCCAGAATTTCCGGCGGACTGTCTCATCCCAACATCATCTCCGTTACCGATGCCGACACCCTGCCGGATGGCACACCCTTCATGGCGATGGAGTTGCTGGAGTCGCCAACGCTTGAAGATGAACTCCAGCGGAGCAGGAAGTTTCCGCTTGACCGGATTGAGCGCATCCTGAGTCAAATCTGCGATGCCCTCCACTATGCCCACCGGTCGGGTTTGGTGCACCGCGATCTCAAACCGGCCAACATTGCCCTCGTCGGAGCGGGCCAGCCGACCGAGCAGGTCAAAATTCTCGACTTTGGGATTGCCAAATCGCTGGATGAGGGCGTCGGCAAGGTCAGCCAGGCCATCGGAACGCCGCTCTATGCCTCCCCGGAACAGTTTATTCACGGCGGCGACATTGATCCCCGCGCTGACCTCTACAGTCTGGCCGTGATTCTGTATCGCATGCTGACCGGGGTACTGCCGTTTCAGGGCAAGACAATTGGTGAAATTGTTTCCATGCATCTGACAGCGCCGCCGCCGCCGCTGCGGACGCACGCGCCGGAGCTGCCGGAGTCGCTGGAGGCCTTTGTCATTGGGGCATTGGCCAAAAAGCCGGACGGGCGTCCCGCAACGGCTTTGGATTTTCTGGCTGGCTTCCGGGCGGCACGGCAGGGCACTCTGATTGGAGAGACGAGCGCACCGTTGCTCGGCAGCGGGACCGACCTCATCGCGGCGGTGCTCGATACGCCCCTGCCCACTCCGCCATCCACAACGCCGCCCGGCATCGCTGAAGCAACGGGCAATATCACGACTTCACGGGTGTCGCCGACACGTCCCTCCGGGCTGTCTCCAACGCTTCCTGCGGCTGGCAGCCCAGACCAGCCATCGCTGGTCTCCAGGACGCTCACCCTGAGCCAGACGGCCCACCGGGACGCTCTACCTCCCCCGACTGGATATGCCACACCCGATGCCGCCCCCTCGCCTTCACGGTTGGGGATTCCCGTGTGGGCTGTAGCGGTAGCAGCTTTGCTGGTTGTTGGGCTGTTGCTGGGGATAGGGGTGTATCTCATGAAGGGTCGTGCGGCCGGTTCAGGGGTTGAAACTTCCAGTGCAACTGATGGAGGCTCCTCTCCCTCTGTAACGGACAAAGCCCCCTCTCCGGTATCGGCGTCAGTGTCTGATGCGCTGCGCACCCGCTTTGACCAGGTCTCACAACAGGTTTACCAGGCAGTTGAACCACTTGCGCTGGATGGGCAGGAAGACCCACTGCTGCGTGAACTGCAGCAGGCGACCACCTTGCATCCGGCAGCCATTGACTCACATCGCCAGCGGGTTGAGATGGCTGAAAGCCAGGTGGCGCAGGCCGCTGAAAAGTGGTCGCGCGCCACGACGCCAGACACATGCGCAGCAGAGTACCGCACTTTGGGAGAGCGCTACCAGCAGCTTCGGGATGCCCTGCACAACTACGGTGTTTCGGTCCGCAACCTGGGAAATGCCTTTGCGCGAAGGGATTTCGATATGTCCCAGCCTCCTGACCGGCTTGCCGAATCAGAACGGCGGGAACTTGGACGTGACCGCTCGCTGCTGGAAGGTGCCTGGCGCGATACCCGCCGGGCGGAGAGCCGGTTTCGCGACTGCACAGGGTTATAACACCAATGTCTGGTGCCAGGTCTGGTTGTAATGGGCTTACCCTCTCACGCCGGACGAAAATGCCTTGTTTCGGGTGTTGTGGGTCAAGTATTTTCCCGTGGGCTTTGACCCTGGTGCTCGGTGAGCCGAATCTCTTGAATGCCTGGAGGGGCTTCCGATTATGGAAGACAACACGACCCCTGACGTACCTTCAACGGAGGACCCAAATGAAGTCCCGAAAGATGACCAACCCTTTGCTGGTTTTCCACGGGAAGAGTTGCTGGCCTTCGTGCGCGGTGTGGCCAACATCATAGCCGCCGATGGCAAAGTAGCCGAGGAAGAGCGCGTGATGCTCTACGGACTCATTCACCAGACTGGTCTTTCCATTCTCGATGACGATGTCAAAGCGGCTGTCGAAGCCGAGCTTGCGGGTCCATCGCCGATTGAAAAAGTCATCAAGCCTGTTACCAACCCGCTCCTGCGCCGGGCGTTGTATCAGACCTGCGTTGAAGTGGCCGTCGCAGATGGTCACCTGGCGGACGAGGAGCGTTTGAAGCTCGTTGAAATTGCCGGATTGTTTGGCCTGAACACCGACGCAGCGCGCGATTTTATCCAGTGGACGCTCGACAGCATAGCCATTGAACAGCGCGGTCGGGAAATTATCGCCAAGCTTTGAAACCTCTTGGACAGATTGCCCGCAGCAGAAAAAGCGCCAAGGTAACTTCCCTGGCGCTTTTGCACTTGAGCCTGATGTTGGGTTGATGTTTTTTGTCGCAGTTGTGGAAGCCGGTTCAGCGCTATACCGTGAACGAAGAACCACAGCCACACGAGCCGGTTGCCGAGGGGTTCTTGAACGTAAAGCCTGAACCCATCACGCTCGACACATAGTCAATTTCCACGCCTTCCAGGTACTGCCCGCTGAAGGGGTCCACGAACAGGCGGATGCCGCCGTTGCTTTCGTGGACGATGATTTCATCATCCTCACGTGGGGCATCTTCCACGTCGAGTCCGTACTGAAAGCCTGAGCACCCGCCAGGCATGACGCGGACCCGCAATCCGCCTTCTGCCCCAATGTTTTCGGATGCCATAAACTTCTTTACTTCTTCAACTGCCCTGGCTGTCAAAAAAATCATGACCGCACGCCTCATCCAAAATAGAGATTCGGTGACCTGATTGGTCTTTACTGAATTTCAGCCGACTGTGTCAACGAACGCTCCCGACACAGCTTTGAGAGAAAAAACCGGCCGAACCCCGGCAACGTGTGGGATTGGGGGCAGCCTGTCCCTTCCGTTACGCTGGGGTGCAGCAATCGACCTGGGGAACACTCCCAAGCCTTCGCTAAGATTTTGAAGTGAGGACGATGCGCTTTGGCTCCTCGCTGGCCGCGCTCTTGGCGGCTGGTGCAGCGGTATCCATCGTGGCTGGCGTCCCAGACAAACCCGCCATGATGCCGCGCATGGCAGAGACGGGCAGCGCCGTCAGTTCGCCAATGGCATCAAGCCCTTTGAACGGGAGGCTTGGGATGAACTTCAGCACCGAAAGCGTGGTTTCGACGCCAACTTGGTGCAGATGGAAGACTTTTTCCGACAGGGGAAGATTTGAGAAATTGCCTTCAGTCGAACTCATGTGAGACTTCTCCGTAAACGCGAGGGAGGTGAATGCCTGTCAGGAGCATACACGATGATGGGTGTTGGGCGAAACCTTCATTGGCATGGCCGGTTGTGGTAAACAACGGTCTGGCAAAGCAGTCAGACCGGTCCTGCTGTGACACCGCGCCACGGCTGTGGAATAACCCACTGGCTCAGGGCAGATAGCCGCCCCGCCTGCCGCCCAGTCGTCGCTCTCTTTCCTGCTTCCCGACCAGCCAGAACAGCGGCCAGAACGCACCGGCCAGGGCTGCGGCGACCAGGTTGCCCGGCATCTTGAGCGCTTGGATGAAGGTGTAAATCCCAACGGCGAGATACAGCAGCAGCAGGAAGCTGATGAGCCAGTACATGTGAGTTCTCCAGACTTCGGTTGCGCGTGACACCGACGTGCATTCATTTCCTGGGGACGCTCAAACCATACCACGTCCGGCCTGTACGCCAAGCCACACCGCTCATTCGTCCGCCCACGGGGGAGCGTCGGTTGCTGGCGCGCGTTCGTGGTCCAGATGCCATTGAAGGGGGTTGTCCAGGATGTAGGCGCGGATGCGGTTGAGGGATTCCGCGTGGCGGATGATGTGTTCGTAATAATTGCGTTGCCAGACGGTTGCGCCGGGCGTGCCACGGCGATCGTTGATGCGTTTGGTGACGGCCGATTTGAACCCGGCAACGAACGATGCCAATGAACGTTTGGCGGGGCCTTGTAGGGGCGACCGGCCGGTCGCCCCTACCGTGGCGTCGGTCGCCCCTGCCGTGGGGCCGGTTGCCCCTACGTGGGCGTTGGGGGATTCCACAATCCGCACAATGCCGTGAATGTGGTTGGGCATCACCACGAATTCATCCGAAAACAACACGATTTCCCGACGGATTTCCGCCGAACGAAACCATTCCTTCTGCACAATTTCCCCGTATTCGTTCAACCGCATTTCACCCGCCACGATCTCCCCAAACAGACACACCCGCCCCTGCGTGCAGAGGGTGACAAAATACGCCCCCATCCGGGTGTAATCGCAGTCCTTCAGGCGGATTGAACGGCGGTGATGCCTTTCAGGGTCATACCGCATGGCTGCCGGCTCCCTGCCCTTTCCAACCCTGCCCGCGCCAGCGCCATGACGGCTCCACAGGCGGATGAGGCGGTCGTCCTACGGCAGTGCACTGACCTTCGGAATGTAGGACATCACCTGCTGCGTAAAGGTGATGAGTTGGGTAAACGTCCAGCTTCCAAAGAAAATCAGCGTTAGTACGGTAGCAATCATTTTGGGCACGAACGTCAGCGTCTGCTCCTGAATTTGCGTCAGGGCTTGCAGCAGGCTGATAACCAGCCCCACGACAAGACTCACCACCAGTGCCGGCAGGGACAAAATGAGAATCAGCCAGAGGGTTTGGTTGGCCAGCGTCAAAAATGTCTGCATAGGCGCACCTGTTGCACGAAGCCGTCAGGCATACACGAAGCCGTCAGGCATAGCTGAGCACGAGATTCTGGATGAGCGTCACCCAGCCCTTGACCAGCACAAAGAGCAGCAGTTTGAAAGGCAGGGAAATCATCGTCGGCGACAGCATGAACATCCCCATCGCCTGCAGGATGTTCGACACGAGCATGTCAATGACGAGGAAGGGAATGAACAGCAGGAAGCCAATCTGAAACGCCTCGGTCAACTGGCTGGTGACAAACGCCGGCACGACGACGCGGAAATCCCGTACCGTAATGGCATTCGGGTCCTTGCCGTTTTTCTGCGCCAGACGCTGGGCCAGCCCCAGAAACAGACGGCGGTCGGCTTCGTGGGCATTCCGTTCGAGAAAGGCACGGAGTGGCTCCTTGCCCTTGTCCAGCGCCTTGAACAGCGTATCCGCCCGCATTTCCGTGAAAACCGGCGCGGTGGCGTCCGACAGGCCGGCTTCCTCCAGCATTTTCTCAGCGACAGGCGCCATGATGAATATCGTCAGAATGAGCGAAATCCCGGTGATAACCTGGTTGGGCGGCACCTGCTGCGTGCCCAGCGCGTTTCTGAGGATGGAAAGGACAACCGAGATTTTGACGAACGAGGTCATCATGATGAGCGCAAACGGAGCCAGCGCCAGCGCGCCCAGGGTGACAACCAACACCACCGGGTTCGCCTGAAGCGCCCCCTGCGCCGTCGCCACCAGAGACGAACTGATGCCCATCCCGGCAAAGAGGGAAAGCGTCGCCACGGCTTTCACAAGACCAGAACGCAATGCCATCCGCGCCTCACTTTCGCATCAGCCACCGCCCGACGGACTGCGCCAGCAGCGGCGGCGGTTGAGAGGTCTCACGTGCTGCCAGGTGCTTCTCGACGGCAGCCGCATCGAGGGTTTCCATCACCTGAAGTCCGGCTTCCGACACGCCGACCAGCAGGTACTTTCCGTTGACTTCAACGACATACAGCGTCCGGCGCGGTTCGAGCGGCAGAACGTCCACAATGTGCATCAACCCGGTCGGCCGGCGCAGACCGAGGCCGCCCAGTTTCGGCAGGACAACCCGCAGGGTGACATAAGCGACGCTACAGACAATCCCCAGCGCGACGAGGGTCTGGAGCAGCGCCCAAAAGAAACCGCCGCCGGTTGGCGGAAGCGGTTCAGTGGTGGCCTGCCATCCGATGAGCGCCAGCATGGCTTAGCTCCGTGCCTGGGTGATGCGTACCCCCAGACGGCCCTCGACATCCACGAGTTCACCGCGCGCAATGGGACGGCCATCAATCGTCAGCGTCACCGGATCGGTCGGCTTGCAACCGAGTTCAAGGACGTACCCTGTGCGCAACTGGGCCACTTCCTCAAGGCGCAGGCGGCGCGCCGCCAGCTCAATGCGTACCGTCACGGCAAGGTCATCCAGGGATACGGCCGGTGGCGTGGCCGTTTCTTCAGTCGGCATGGAAGTTTCCTCAGACGAAAGCATGGGTAATGTGGGAACGATGTCCTGGATGGTCAAGCGAAATTCGTCATCCAGTTCACCGAACAGCATCAGGGTTTCTGGAACGCCTACCGTGACGCTCCCGATGCCGCCCGGCTGGAGCACCGACTGGATTGTTTCGAGGATGACAAAGTCGCCGATTTCGAGCGTGCGAAGCTCTCCGTAGGTCGCCTCAACCAGTCCGATGACCAGTGCGGCGGAAAACGTCGGCTGCACCCTGGCCAACTCAGCCACGTGCTTCTGGCGAATGAGCGCCAGTGTGGGGTCGGAAACCGGCCGCGCCAAGAGGTGGCTGCCCACCTGGCGAAATGCTTCGAGCGTTGCCGCGTCCAGGATGAATTCGGCAAATCCGACGGCTTCGGCAAACTTCAGGCTGACGGTGCCCACCAGATAGCGGGTCGGGGCATCGGACGTGGCAGCCGACTGGAAATGTCCAAAGGACAGCCAGCGCGCGCAGGATGTCAGCCGCAGCGTCGGCTCGCCAAGCAAGGCGTTGACATCCCAGGCCAGGGTAAGCAGCAAAAACTCCAGCGCCGCTGCCTCGGCCGAAGTGACCTGGCGCAGACCGTCCGGTGGTGTGCCGTTGCCGCCCAGCATCCGTTCCACAAGCGCCGCCGCAAAGCTGGCGTCCGTTTGCAGAAACAGAGTCGCTCCCGGTTGACCAACGCCAAAAGTGGCGCAGAAACGGTGACTGTCTGTGGTTTGCCCAAGTTCGGCTGCGCTGACTTCAGACCAACCGAAGGAAGTCATCCCGAACAGTTCCGGCGGCGTACGGAGAATGGTCAGCAGCCGGGGCGCTGCCGCCCGGAACATCGCCCCGAAAAGCCAGGTCGGCACACTGCCCAGTCCGCGGCTGGCTTCGACCTCGGCCCGGGGGCATTTGGGCAGCGCGTCCATCCAGTGCCGCTCGCGGGCCGGTGGCTCCTCCGTTGGTGGAGGCGCCACTTCCGGTTCAACCGGGGCCACGGGCTGGGCAAACAGGTCAAAAGCAAAGGGATCATCCAGGGTTTGACTCATGGGGCGGTGCTCCCTCGATTCGCTGTTCGGCCACCCGCGCCGGGGCGGGGCTACAGGGTGCGCATCACCAGGGCGAGGATGTCCTCACGCTCACCTTTCACCGGATTGAAGGACAGGCAGATGTCTTCCAGGGTCAGGTCGGTAATCGCCGCCGCCGTATCAGCGTCTGTCGGCACGCCGACTTCCCGGTACTGCATCGGGACGCCACACCGTTGCTTCAGCTCACGTACGGCGGCAATGGCGGCCGTTGCCAACGCCTCGGTGGATTGCCCGGTGTCGGCAATGCCCATGGCGCGGGCAACGGCGGCGTAGTAGGTCGCCACCGCCGGCAGGTTGAACTCCATGACAAAGGGCAGGGCAATCGAGTTGGACAGCCCGTGGTGCACGCCAAACAATGCCCCGACGGAGTGGGCAATCGCGTGCACCGCGCCAACCGGCGAGTTGGAAAACGCCATGGCGGCCATGGTTGCCGCATACTGCATTTTGGCGCGGGCTTCGGTCGGCCCTGGCTCCCGGACAGCCGCTTCCAGATTGTCGGCAATGAGTTCAATGGCGCTCAGGGCAAGCGCGGCCGAAATGGGTTCGCGCTCAACGCAGGAATAGGCCTCAATGGCATGGGTGAGCGCGTCAAATCCCGTCCAGGCAACGAGTTTGGCCGGCAGCGTCGCCACCATGTTGGGGTCGAGAATCGCCATGCGCGGAAACAGGAAGGGGCTGGCGATGGTGAGTTTGCGGCGCTGGACGTTGTCTTTGACAACCGCCGCCAACGTGACTTCACTGCCCGTGCCAACCGTGGTGGGAATGGCCAGAATCGGGGTGATGGGGCCGGGCACCATAAACCCACCTTCATACTCACTGGCTTCCCCGCCATAAGCCGCAATGACAGCCGAAATCTTGGCCGTGTCCATGACACTGCCGCCGCCCACGGCCACGATGAGCGATACCTGCGCTTCGTTGAGTCTGGCGGCCGCACGCTTGACATACTCCGTGTCTGATTCAGCCGGTACGTCGTCCATGACGGCCACGATGGTGTAATCCGAATCGGCAAAGGCCTGCCGGACAACATCGAGCAAACCGGCGGCCGCCACGCCGGCGTCGGTAAAGACGGCAAGGCGGGTGCGTTCGGCCAAATCGGGAGCAAGCTGGAGTTCAACGGTCAGGTTGCCGACTTTGCCAATCCCGTACTTGATTTCGGTCGGAACGGCAAACGTGGCATCAGGGCGGGTCAGGGGTGGATTGCCGGAGATGAAGCCCATCAGAGAAGGTCCTCGGTTGTGTGGAGATGAACTTGGGAGCGCAGGGTAGGGTGACACCTGGCCCGGTCACTATAGCGTAGCGTCGGGCCGGACGCACGAGTGCTGTTTATGCCTCTCCTGCCGTCTGTTCCGGCAACCTTTCGTTTTCAGAACCGGGGTTATTCAGCCAGAGTTTCCACGGGGTCAAGCCGCGCCGCCCGCCAGGCCGGATACAGTGCGCCCAGCGCCGTACTGAGCAGGCTGATGAGCGCCGCCAGGCCCAGCCAGCGGAGTTCGATTTCCGGGCGCAGAGCGGTAAACGCCGTGATGCCGGCAACGGCCAGATACGCGGCTCCAATGCCCAGCAGCAGACCGAGCAGGCCGACAAACAGCGCCTCGGCTTCGATGGCCCGGATAATCCACCACGGCGACGCGCCAAGCGATTTCAGAATCCCGATGTCCCGCTTGCGTTCGGCGATCGTGGTGTACATCGTCAGGAAAACGAACGTGATGCCGACGGCCACTGCCAGCCCGATGACCAGTTTGAGAAAGGTGTTGAGCGCCGGAATGCCCTGTTCGTAAGCCGCCGGCAGGTCGCGGATGAAAATCACCGTGTTGTCGGGCAGTTCCTCAACGATGTGGGCGGCGACGGCTTCCTGTTCAGCCGGGTTGATGCACTTGACGTAGATAAACGTGCACCGTTCCGGGGCGGCGAGCAGCTTCTGCATCGTGGCGAGTTGCATTTTGAAGCGGGCCGTACCGGCTTCTGGCGCATACACGCCCGTAATCCGAAAGGGGCGTTCAAAAACCATGACCGTATCGCCGATGGCCACCCGCCGGGTACGGATGAACTCGGCATCCACAATGGCGTCGTATTCCTCAACCGGCGGCGTCCCGGCCTGAAGGCGGATACCGGTCAGGCGCTGGTAGCTTTCCCACTCGATGCCCTCGATGATTTCCACGCCGATACCATAGTCACTTGGTTTGAGATACTGCCCTACCGGAGCCGCGTCGGCCACGCCGGCAATCTGCCGCAGGCGGTCGGTGTACTGGATCGGCATGACCAGCGCCGAGGTGGAAGTCAGGTTGAAATCGCGCCAGAACATCAGTTCCGCCCGGACGTTTGTTTCCCGCTGGGCGCGTCCGCGCTGGGAGCCGTTGACCAGACCGGCATTGACCAGAATGAGGGTGACGGCCAGCGCCACGCCAAAGGCGCTGAGCGCCGTCCGCACGGGCCGGTGCCGTAGATTTGACCAGACAAGTTGGAACAGCATCGGGAAAGGTCAGGGTTTGCGGCCGATGAGAATGACCCGGCGCGAAGCATCCGCCACGTATGCCGAAAGGTCATAGTCGCCGAAAATGGACTGGACGTGCAAACCGGCGGCTGCAAAAAAGTCCTTCAGCATGGGCAGGCGGATGTCCTTGACGCGCTCGACAAAGCGGAACGACCGGCCGCCATCTTCAAAGGCAATCGTCTTGAGGATGAAGCCATCCCGGTATTCGCGTTGGATTTCAAAGCGGATGCCGCCGATGACCTGTACGCTGAAGGGCGTCAGGCGGGGAACAACCCAGTGGGCGTTGAGAAAATCGAGGACGAACCAGCCACCCGCATCAAGCGCCTGGGCGGCAGCGGCAACGACGCGCGCATTTTCGTCGTCGTCGGCAAAGTAGCCAAAGCTGGTGAACATGTTGAAGGCGCTGCGGTAGCCGCCACGGGCAAAGGGCAGCCGCATGTCGTGGACGTGGAACCGCAGGGTTGCACCAGCGTAGCGCTGGGCGACGGCAATACAGGCCGGGGAGATGTCGAAGGCGTCCACTTCGAGGCCGTGTTCGTGGAGGCAGGTGGCGTGGCGGCCGCGTCCGCAGCCGATGTCCAGCACGCGGTCGCCGGGGCGCAGCTCCAGATGTCGTACGAGGTTGGCAATGAAGAAACAGGCTTCGGTTTCGTC
>Ga0308389_1002430_pt1 | contig 11665 bp, 12 predicted proteins | sample Hotspr2Sample148_FD_202362 | JGI IMG/M metagenome (GOLD analysis project Ga0308389, IMG submission 202362) | Hot spring phototrophic mat microbial communities from Mushroom Spring, Yellowstone National Park, Wyoming, United States - 20040719_148 ... | reverse complement strand
AATTACTGATTCTTACTGAGTCAATTCTTAAATTAGCATTTCCATAATTTCTAATGAGAATATTCAGTTGAGAAGATGTGCCAATAATGATGTTACCAAAATTTAATGAAGTAGTCAATAAATTTATTCCTGGTGAACCAGAGCCAGCTAAGTCATATTTAAATAATTGACGACCGGAAGTAGCACCAACAGGCTCAGCTAATAACCAGAAATGAGTTCCATCCCAAGCCAATCCACGAGGGTTCTGCCTTTGACCTGGAATTTCTGGAAGGCTGAAAGAGAATAGAGTATCTTTAGTTGAAATTCTTATAGCATAAATCCTGTCAACTCCTTGAAATCCATCATTAACCCAAAACAATGTATCTCCCTTAACTGTAATACCTTGAGGTTGCAATTGTGCAGGGAAAGTTATCCTTGTTGCAATTGAATCAACAATCTGTTTAGTAGTTGGATTAATTTTATATAATCCAACTCTTGCGTCAGGTGAGTAAACTGAAACCCAAATTCCATTTCCATCCCAAGCAGCCCCACCAAAATAAAAACTTGTTCCAAAGATTTGCGTTGATAAAATAGAGTCAAGAACTACTCCAGAGGGACTAACTCTCAATAAATCACATCTTGCAGCTTTTCTTTCAACATACCAAAAATTTGTACCATCAAAAGCTAAACCTTGAGAGGCTCTTATACCTGGATAGTTTATATTTAATTGACCAACTTGAATGCCCTGACTATTAACAGCATATAAAACTCCAGCTCCAGCAGTTGATGATTCAGAAGACAACCAATAATTTCCATTTGCATAAACTAATCCATAAGCTAAATTATAAAAAGACCCTGATGGGAGATTTACAACTTGAACTAAGGACTGTGAAAACGAAACCTGAACAATAATAACAAATAACAATGTTAAAATTTTTTTCATAAAATCACCTTAAGGTTTTAATTATTTCTTGGATTCTCCTTTACCCAATTTTTTATATAATCAACAATAACTTGGGTTGATGTACCAGGCGTGAAAAGTTCACCGACACCAATAGATTTAAGTTTTTCAATTTCATCATCTGATATAATTCCACCACCAGTTACCAGAATATCATCAACTCCCCTTTCTTTCAAAAGACTTAAAATTTTTGGAAAGATAGTCATATGAGCGCCGGATAATATACTAATACCAATAACATCAACATCTTCTTGAATTGCTGCTTCCACTATCATTTCTGGTGTTTGTCTTAAACCAGTATAGATAACTTCCATACCAGCATCACGAAGTGCAGCAGCAATTACTTTAGCACCTCTATCGTGCCCATCTAAACCTGCTTTTGCAACTAATACTCTTATTTTTTTATCCATTAAGTTGTTCCTTATACTTTTCTATGAATTCTCTCATTCCTAAGGAAATATTTTTTAATTCAGTATCGGTATAAGTTTTTGTAGATAAATTAAAATTAAAGTCATTTTCAAATCGTGGAATTATATGAAAATGGAAATGAAAAATTCTTTGACCAGCAGAAGTTCCGTTGTTTGATAAAATATTAAAACCATCAGCACGAGTTGATCTTTTTACAATACCTGCAAGAAATTGAGTTCTCATTGTAAGTTTTGACAATAATTCTTTTGGAACTATTAAAAAATTATCAAAATGTTCTTTTGTCATTACTAGTAAATGACCATAGTTGATCGGATTGATATCTAAAAATGCAATTATATCGTCATCTTCATAAATAATTTCTGAAGGTGACTCTTTTTTTACAATGTTACAAAAAATACAATCCATTTTAAGATTGAATTTTTAATAAAAAGGCTTAAAGACATAGGTTAAAAATAACTATAAATTATTTATGAATTCTTTTTCTCTACCAAATATTCCAAACAATCCACCAGTATGAACAAATAAATTTTTCATACCCAAATTATTTATTAAAAAATTTTTGTAATAAGCAAAAAAAGTCTTTCCAGTATAAACTGGATCAAATAAAATCCCACTTTCATTAGTAAATCTAATCATTAATTTAATCTTATCTTGCGATATTTTTTTGTAACCTTCATTTGAGTAACCACTTAAAACAATCAAATTATTAACCATTAAATCAATTTTAATTTTATGTTGTAAAATAAATGCTTGAGCAAGATTGATAATCTTTTTTCTTATCGTTAATTCATCATATAAAACATTTACAACATATAATTTGATATCAAAACCATAATAAGAGAGTCCAGCTAAAATACCTGCCGCAGTTCCACCAGAACCTGCAGGTAAAACTATTCCTTCAAGTTTTTTTAATCCTAATTGATTAGAAAGTTCTGATACAAAATTAAAGTAGGCATAAATACCAATTATATTTGAACCTCCTTCTGGTATTATATAAACATTAAGTCCTTTTTTCTTCATTAAAATAGATTCTTCTAACATTAAATCGTTCACATTTTTATATTCAGATTTGTTAAGAAATCTTATCTCTGCATTGTTAACTTTATTAAAAAAAAGATTTCCAGTTAATTTAGTTTTTTCACTACCCCATAGAAATAGTTTGGTTGGAAGTTTAATTTTCTTTGCCGCAATAGTAGTAGCACGAGCATGATTTGATTGAATACCACCACAAGTAAAAATTATATCGGCTTTATTTTTTTTCGCATCGTATAATAAATATTCAAGTTTTCTTACTTTATTACCAGATAGCTCGCAACCTGTTAAATCGTCTCTTTTTATTAAAAATTTTTTATTCTCAAAATGACAGATTTGTATTGGGGTGGGGATTTGAGATAAATCTATTTTTTTCAAATTTTTCATTGTGTATGTTTTATTTTACTATAAATTTTTCTTACCAGTTTTAAGTCATCCAAAGTATCAATTGAGATAGAATTATAATTAGTTTCAACTAATTTAATCTTCATTCCCATTTCAAGCATCCTTAATTGTTCAAGTTTTTCCGCTATTTCAAGGTCTGTTTGATTATATGAAGTAAATTTTAATAATGCATTTCTCTTAAAAGTATAAAGTCCAATATGTTTAAAGTATAGGTTAGAATTAATTGCCTGTTTTTGAGTTTTTAAATCTCTTAAAAAAGGTATCCTTGAGCGAGAAAAATAAAGAGCGTAGTTTTCATAATCAAAAACTACTTTTACTATTGATGGATTGTCTAAATCTTTAAATTTAGTAATAGGAGTAATAATAGTGGTGACTTCAACTTTAGAATCAAATAAAATAGGTTCGATAGATTTATCAATGACTTTTCCACTTATAAATGGCTCATCACCTTGAATATTAACAATTATATCAGCATTGATAAAATTTTTTACGATATATGCCACTCTATCTGAACCAGAGTTTAAGTTTGATGGAGTCATAAAATATTTAGCACCAAAACTTTCACATAATTTTGCTAACCTATCATCATCCACAGCAATAATAATTTCATCAGTTAATTTTGACTTTAGAGCATTTTCGTAAGTATGTTGGATAATCGGTTTACCACCTATTTCAAGTGTAAGTTTAGCAGGTAACCTTTTTGAATTGTATCGAGCAGGAATTATACCAATAATTGTAGGATTATTTGATTTACTTTTTAATGGCATTACTTATCTTTTATAACTTTTGGAACTTTGAAAAACCTATCATCTTTGTCTGGTGCATTCATTAAAGCTTTGTTTGTGCTTATTGAAATTTTTAATTCATCATTTCTCATTACACTATTTATTTCAAGTGGATGAGAAAGTGGTTCAACATTATCAGTATTAATTTCATTTAGTTTGTTAATATAATTTAGGATTTCATTGAATTGATATGTAAATTTTTCAATTTCATCATCATTGAATTTTAATTTTGCTAAAGAAGCAATTTTCAAAATTTCATTTTTATCAACACTCATTGATACATTTCCTTATTTTTTTGAATTATATTTCTAATTTTATCCATCAGATTTACTTCATCAGATTTATTTTTTATATTTTCAGTACTAATAGGTTTATCAATAATTAGTTTTACCAATCCACTTTTTAATTTAAATGTTCCTTTAGGCATAATTTTCTCAGAACCAATTATCGAAACTGGAACTATCGGATATCCAACTTGGGCTGCGAGGTGAAAAGCTCCTCTTTTAAATGGTAATAGTTCTCCTGTTTCACTTCTTGTACCTTCAGGAAAAACTAAAACTGAAATACCTTTGGTTTTCATCAGTTGTTTAGATTCTTCTATACTTTTCATTCCACTCTCTGGACTTTTTCTATCAACCATAATGTAGGGACCAAATTTAAGTTGCCATCCGAATAAAGGAATTGTAGTCAATTCTTTTTTGAAAATCATTGCTAATCTATTTGGCAAACCCCATTGAAGAACTGCTATATCAAATTGACTCGAATGATTTGATACGAAAACATAAACAGATTTTCTTTCAATATTCTCAACACCTATTAATTTTACTTTTACTCGAGTGATAAATAATACACCAAATGAAAAAGCCTTTGTTAAATAATGATATAAAATAAAAGAGCGATCAATAGCAATTGAAATTAAGGCTAATATTGATAAAATAATTGTATAAATACTAATTAAAAATAGTTTTAATGAAGTAATCACTTTATTATATCCTTTTAAAAATAATTCATCAAAGTGTCTATATTTTTTAGCCTTCGATGAAATGATGGATGACTATAAAAATACCACTCAACAAAAGGATGTGGTTCTTTATCAGCTAAATTTTTCTCAAATAATTTTGTTAATGCAGATTTGAAAGCCACTGGTAATGCAGTTGATTTAACAGCAAATTCATCTGCTTCATATTCATATTTTCTAGAAAGGTAATTGGATAATGGTGTGACAATTATTCCAATTAAAAATCCCCATATAATCAGAATTGGAAATGCTGAAATCTGGTCAATAGAATTAAATCCAAATAAACTCAAAGAGTTTTTATAAAGTTTATCGATTAAATAAAAAATTAGAAAACTTTGTATAGTTCCCCATAAAAGATTTTTTTGAATATGTTTAAGTTTATAATGACCTATTTCATGCGCTAAGACAGTCTTAATTTCATCTAAAGTTAAAAGATTTAGTAATGTATCACCTAATATTATTTTTTTCGTTTTACCTAAACCAGTTAGTGCAGCATTAGCTTTTTTTGTTTTACTACTTAAATCAAAGGAATAAATTTTTGAAAACTTAAAATTATTACTGTCAGCAAGTTCCTTAATCTCATTTACTAATTGTGTGTCTTCTATGGGTTTTAATTTAAAAAATAGCGGAAAGATTAAAATAGGGAAAATCTGTGCTAACACAACTGAAATAAAAAACATTGCAACAGAGAAAAAGAGCCACCAATTATCAGGATAATTTTTTAACAAATAATAAAAAAGCAATAATATCGGAATACCAATTAGCAATGAAACAATTAACGACTTTAATTTGTCAATCAGATATTGACCGAAAGTTTGATTTGAGAGATGATACTTATGTTCAAGAATAAATCCTGAATAAAAATTTAACGGTGAAGTCAAAACCGAAATTAAAACTGAGAGAATTATTACAAATAAAATAAATCTTAGATAATCTGAATTTACAAATGAAGCGAGCCAATTCTCCAAAGACTTTGAAAAATCAGTTAGAACGATTAAAAGCAAAAGAATAAAAAAAAGCACACCACCTGATATTTCGAGCCAGAGTTTTATCCTATTATATTTCTTTGCATCCATATTGGAAAAATACTAACTTGATTTTATGTATGCAATTTGATGACTTATGACAAAGGATAATTAGATAATGCCTGCTAAATTTTTGTCAATCCAACCAACTTTACCATCATCAAGTCTGATTTTATACCAGTTTTCAATTTTATCTTCAACTTTAAATTTTAGTCCTTCGTGAATAATAAATACATCCTTGCTTTCGGGGTCTGGTGATGATTTTACAAAAGTTGATGGTGAAAGCAAAACACCATATTTCTCATTTTCTTCTCTGTGAAGTTTTAATATCAAAAAAGAAACCGATATAATTAAAATTGTAACTGAAATAAAAATTGAATAAAAACTAATTCTTTTAACTTTAAGTTTATTAGAAACGACATAAAAAGCAATTGCAATTAAACTAAGAAGAAAAATAACATAAGCGAACACAGTTAATTGATTTATATGCAAATTATTAAGTAAAATTTCCCACCAATCGAAGAGAAAAAAAGCGGGAAGTTTTTCAATTTTATCTTTGGTTTGAAGTCGCACAAAATTCAAGTTATGATTTATATCCTCATCATTTGGTGAAAATTGTTTTGCTTTTTCATAGTATAGTATTGATAGTCCGATTTTACCAACTCTATAGTAAGCATTTCCTAAGTTAAAATACAAACTCGCACTTTTGAAACCATCTGCAACAAGTTTCTCATAAACTTCGATTGATTTTTGATAATCACCGGACAAAAAATACTCATTGCCCTTTTTCATCATCTCAGATGGATTTGATAGAGGTAAAATTGTAAATGAAATTAAAAAAACTAATAAAACTACTTTCATATTATCTATTCAAACTTTTTTCGATTTCTATTATTGTATTCAGAACCTCATCATAAAATTCTTTCATTGATGTATTTTTCTCTGCTCCTGGAGCAAAACGCACAAACTCACATCTTTGACCTGTGTTTTTCATTTTCTTGGCAATCTCTGTATCAACACCAAGCTGAATAAGTTTATCATAAGTTAAATCAAGAGTAAAATCCGATTTACTTATATCAAGTTTATTTTCAAGATACCCATAAAACGCTTGAGAAATTTCAGTATAAAATTCTTTTGGTCGGTTATTGTTAAGATAATGCAACGACTTTTTGAGTTTTCTTTTTGCAACTTTTTCAGCTCTTAAATAATTATATGCTTTTATATCTGAAGCAATTCGACGATTATAATTATTCCAATATAAAATTCCAGCAAATGCTAAAAGCGGGATAAATGTAGCCAACAAAAATTTAGTACTGTAAATCAGAAAATTATTATCTCTGGTGATATCATCATAATTTGTTTTAATTGAACGAATGTCTGAATCCAAAGATTTAATGTTTTCTTTTTCAATATTATAAAGTAAAATAAGAGAATCTTTTGGAGAAATTTTAATTGAGAACGATGGAGTTTCTGATATTTGATATTTTTTCAATTCAGGATCAAAATAACTTAGCTCAATTGGTTTTATTTCTCGTGTACCTACAGCTCGAGGAATTAACAAATATTCAAAGGTTTTAGAACCTGATATTTTTGAAGTTCTATTAATATCTTCACTTATTTTAGGATCATATTTCTCGAAACCTGCAGGAAATTCGATTGTTGGTGGTTGCATCAATGCAATATTTCCTGTCCCAGAAATTTTGATCGATAAAACTATCGGTTCATTCACTTTAACTTGATTTTTATCAATTGAAGCTGATAGATTAAATCTACCAACTAAACCATTGAAACTTGATGGCTTATTTTGTTCTGGAAGCGGTAAAACATCAATTTTAACTATATTTGATTTAGCCTGATATTCATATACTTGTCTGTTAAATGGATCATCAAAAAAACTACCCCAAAAATCATTGAAAGTTCTATTTCGCCTAATCTCAATTGGAACTGTTAATTCAAATGGCGTGATTTCTAATTTTCCACTTTGAGTAGGAAACAAAGCTGCTTTTTTCAACACTGCCACATTAAATTTTTTACCGTCCACAACTTCAGTAGTGAAAGATAAAGTTCTCGCAGTTTCAATTTCTTCAGCCCAAAATCCAACATATTGAGGAAGCTTATTAATAGACATTTGAGCAGCAATATTTAAACGAGTGTATAATTTATAAGTAACAGTAATCTGTTCTCCAACATAAGCTCTGTTTTTATCTACAACAGCTCTTATAAAAAGATTATCTGCAATTTCCTGAGTATTAACTTCTGTTCCTTTACGTTCTTCTTTTGGCTTTGGCGAACCTTTGATTGCTGTTATCTGAATAGGTTCAGTTGTCAGTTTCTGTCCTCTGAATTCTACCGAAGCACTACCTATTGTGTATTTACCAATAGTTGGAGCAACAAGAATGTAAGAATATGTTCTCGATGCACTAACTTGTCCATTAATAATTTGCATACTTGTTGAATGATTTGGACCTGAGATTGGTTTTAATCCACCGAAGTTTGGTGCTGTAAAATTGCTAATTGAATTTATATTACTGCCTTTAAAAGTAAAACTGACTTCAAAAGGTTCTCCTTCAGAAACAGTAGTGTTTTGAACACTGGCAGTGAAAGATTGGGAGTAAACTGCTGAGTTAAAATTTAAGATTATGAAAAGAATAATGTATTTGAACATAAGATTTTTCATTACCAATCTTTATCTGTTTTTATGATGCCTCCTTTTTTCTTACGAAGTTCTTTTTGTAAATCTTTCTCATTATTCTTCAAAGCTTCAAGAATTCTTTCAGCTTGCTCTTTAGAGATTTTTGACTCTCGTTGTTGTGGTTGACTTTTCTGCTCTTGTTTATCTTGTTGTTCATTTTGATTCTGTTGATTTTGCTTATCCTTATTTTCTTTATCTTTATTCTGTTGATTATCCTGATTTTTATCTTGTTTATCGTTTTGATTTTGTTGATTCTGATTTTTTTGATTCTGTTGTTGATTATTCTTTAATAACGATAATGCGTAGGATAAATTATATTTTGTATCTTGATCATTTGGATTCAATTTCAAAGCATTTTTATACGCCTCTATGCTTTGCTCAATCTTATTAGACTTTAAGTACGAATTACCAATGTTATGATATAATTTTGACTTTAGTTCTTTATCATCAGTCTTTTGTAAAAGTTCTTTATAATTCTTGATTGACTCTTCATAATTTTCTTGCTTGTAATAGGAATTCCCCAAATTAAATCTCGGTGGAAATGAATTCTGATTTTTTTCAAGTGCTTTTCTGAAATTCAACTCTGCCTCAGAAAATTTTTTCTGATTATATAATTCAACACCATCATTATTTAATTTTCTTTCTGACTGTGCAAATGAAGACAGATTTGTCAATGTAAATAAAAAAACAAATATCAAAAATCTTTTCATTTTTCAAGTCCTAATTTTTCATTGAGTTTCTTAAATAGTTTTGACTTTTTGTCAGTTAAAAAAATCTCTATTATCATTAAAAGAAAAGCAGGAATTAAAAAGAGATAATATCTTGTTTGATAATCTGAAATTCTTTTTGTTCCAAATTCTGCTTTCTCAAGATTTTGTAAATCGGCGTAAATTTTTTCTAAATGATCTTCATAATTATTACCAAGGAAATATTTTCCACCTGCTTCACTGCTGATTTTTTTCAATATATCTTCGTTAAGTTTAGACAATACTATGTTGCCATCTTTATCAGTTTTAAAACCTATTCTATTCTTCTGACTATCATAAATAGGCATAGGAGCACCCTCAGGTGAGCCAAGTCCTACAGCATATATTTTTATATTTTTTTCTTTGGCAGATTCTATAGCCTTTTCGATGTCTCCTTCGTGGTCTTCTCCATCTGTAATTAAAATGATTGCTTTTTGTGTTGATGCTGTGTCAAAAGACCTAATAGCCATTTCAATTGCTGATGCAATGGCTGTTCCAGGTTGAGGTATTATTCCAAAATCAATTGCCGATAAAAATAAATTAGCAGCTGAATAATCTATTGTTAAAGGAAATTGTATATAAGCATTTCCAGCAAAAACAACTAAGCCAATTCTATCCCCTCTTAATTTTTGAATAAGTTTTGATACTTGAAATTTCGCTTTTTCTAATCTGTTTGGCTTAATGTCTTCTGCACTCATACTATATGAAACATCTAAGCATATAAAGACATCTATACCAGTTTGTTTTACTTCCTGAAGTTTAGTTCCAACTTGTGGATTTGCGAATGTTAAAATCAAAAAGATAAAAATCATTATTTGAACGATAAATCTTATTGTTTCCTTTTTGAAGCTATGCTCAGGAAATAAAACTGAGTGTAAATTTATATCAGAAAAAAATTTAAGTAATTTCTTTTTCCTATTTAATTGAAAGACAAATAAAAAAATGAATAATGGAATTAACCATAACAAAAACAATAAATCAGGATTTTCAAATCTTATCATTATGGTATTTTCCTAAATAATGTTCGGCTTAAAACAAAATCCAATATAAAAAATATAATCATAGGTAACATTAAATAATGATATAATTCCGCAACTGTTCTATATGAGGTAATCTCAACTTTAGACTTCTCAAGTTTGTCAATTTTTTGATAAATCTCTTCAAGAGCTTTATTATTTGTTGCTCTGAAATACTGACCATCTGTATTATCAGAAATTTTTTTCATTAGAACTTCGTCAATTTCCACAGGAACCATTTGATAACGAATTCCAAAAGGAGTTTGAACAGGATAAGGAGCTTCGCCGCGTGTACCAACACCAATACTATAAATTCTTATTCCATAAGCTTTGGCTATTTCGGAAGCTGACAGAGGATCAATCTCGCCTGCATTATTAACACCATCAGTTAATAAAATAATAACTTTGCTTTTTGCATCAGTATCTTTAAGGCGATTTACAGCATTAGCAATAGCATTACCAATTGCAGTTCCATCGTCCAACATTCCGTTTCTAATTTCCTTCAATAAATTTCTAAGTACACTGTAATCAACAGTCAAAGGACATTGTGTAAACGCTACACGAGAAAATATTACTAAACCAATCCTGTCACTAACTCTTCCCTCAATAAATTTATCAGTTATCTTTTTAGCTGCTTCTAATCTGTTTGGTTTAAAATCCTCAGCTAACATACTACCAGAGATATCCAACACAATTGCAATATCAATTCCTTCAGTTGTAATATTAGTTCCTGAACTGAAAGATTGAGGTCTTGCCAATGCAATTATTATCAAAGTTAAAACCATCATCTTGAGAAAAAATGGAAGATGAATCAATTTTACTCGAAGACTTTCTTTTGAATACAAAAAAATTTTTGTATCAGATATTTTAATTGCAGATTGATTTCTTTTCAACTTCAAAAAATATATTAGTGTAATTAAAGGCACTAAAATCAAAAAAGACAGAACCCAAGGGTACAAAAAGACAACATCCTTAAACATTTACACTCTCCGCATTTTTTTCAACTTTCATCGAATCTTCTTTCGGAATTGTTAAATTGATTATTTCTTTAGCTTGTATCATCATTACTTCATTCAAATTCGGAACTGGATTGAATTTTGCGAACTTCACTAAATCTGCATTGTTAAAAAATGATTCGGTAGTATTGATAATATTTTTTGCCTCATCATAATTTTTAAGATACTGTATTTGCTCTGATGATGTAAGTTCTAATGCAGGAAAAGAGAATCTTCTTTCAAAATACTCTCTGACAATTTCTGTAATTCTTGAATGATATTCTTTGACTTTACCATTCTGCCAAAGTTTTTCTCTTTCCAATTCATCAAGCTTGGTTAACGCTAAAACGTGTGGCGGCAATGTGATTTGAGGTTTTACTATCTCTTGTTTTTCTTTTTTCAAAAATTTTTTTACTAAGAAAAATAAAATCGTTAAAACTAAAAGAGCTAATAAAGCCCAAAGAACTATTTCTAAAATGTCTAAAGGAATTTTAATTGGTTCTTTAATGTCTTTAATATCTTGATCAGCTTTAACTTCGAGCGAGTGAATAATCAATCTTAATGAATCAGAATTAAAATATT
>Ga0308389_1002420_pt1 | contig 11691 bp, 9 predicted proteins | sample Hotspr2Sample148_FD_202362 | JGI IMG/M metagenome (GOLD analysis project Ga0308389, IMG submission 202362) | Hot spring phototrophic mat microbial communities from Mushroom Spring, Yellowstone National Park, Wyoming, United States - 20040719_148 ... | reverse complement strand
AATATTTCGACCGAATCTTTCAGTATCCTCTTACGGATCGTGCGGGGTGAAACAGATTGGGTGTCTTCCTGCTATTAGAATATCTACCTCTTTCAGTATCCTCTTACGGATCGTGCGGGGTGAAACGGATTGTCCCGAAGTCCAAATATAAGTCGACATAAAATCTTTCAGTATCCTCTTACGGATCGTGCGGGGTGAAACTATACTCTACATTATGGTTGTGTATACTGGAATATTGCTTTCAGTATCCTCTTACGGATCGTGCGGGGTGAAACTGTATACAAATACCAAAGAACAAGAATTAAATTGCTCTTTCAGTATCCTCTTACGGATCGTGCGGGGTGAAACTTTAAGATAGCGTACAACATTTTTTATTTTCCGGCTAACTTTCAGTATCCTCTTACGGATCGTGCGGGGTGAAACCTGTTCATAACCTTTCTCGTATTCTTCCCCCGCTAACTTTCAGTATCCTCTTACGGATCGTGCGGGGTGAAACCTGCGTAATACGCAGCCTTGACGTAATCACGCCGGGCTTTCAGTATCCTCTTACGGATCGTGCGGGGTGAAACAGATGAGGAGCTAGCCTCAGTGCTAGCCCCCCTTGTGCTTTCAGTATCCTCTTACGGATCGTGCGGGGTGAAACTAAGTAGCTCCTGGTAGTCCGCCCAGCGGTCGTCACTCTTTCAGTATCCTCTTACGGATCGTGCGGGGTGAAACCCCTCCTCCCTAGTTGCCGGGGCGCCCCAGATTGACCTTTCAGTATCCTCTTACGGATCGTGCGGGGTGAAACAGCCATAACGCCAGTCGTGGTCTGCGGCGTAGTAGCCTTTCAGTATCCTCTTACGGATCGTGCGGGGTGAAACGATGAGGAGCTAGCCTCGGTGCTAGCCCCCCTCACCCAGGCTTTCAGTATCCTCTTACGGATCGTGCGGGGTGAAACTTGCCCGCTCAATCTCGGTGAGCATCTGCCCCTTCGTCCTTTCAGTATCCTCTTACGGATCGTGCGGGGTGAAACATGAAACCCTTCAGCCCTGACCCTGCGACCTATCCTGTCTTTCAGTATCCTCTTACGGATCGTGCGGGGTGAAACCGATTGTCGCTGAACATTCGCCCATACTCCCAGGTGCTTTCAGTATCCTCTTACGGATCGTGCGGGGTGAAACAGTCGCGTACGACCCTTGACGTCAATTTGACCTCCCACTTTCAGTATCCTCTTACGGATCGTGCGGGGTGAAACCGAACCTGTGATAAACAGATGCATAAACTTAATTTTTCTTTCAGTATCCTCTTACGGATCGTGCGGGGTGAAACAACTATCCAAGTGGCAGACGTTATGTACTTGGGTTCACTTTCAGTATCCTCTTACGGATCGTGCGGGGTGAAACAAAGGAGTGTAAAATGGAAATCAAGATTACAATGTCCTGCTTTCAGTATCCTCTTACGGATCGTGCGGGGTGAAACACATGCGACGCATAACCGATAGTTATAATCCATTTTCTTTCAGTATCCTCTTACGGATCGTGCGGGGTGAAACATAATTAGTCTCAGCAAAAAATAGAAAATATATTAACTTTCAGTATCCTCTTACGGATCGTGCGGGGTGAAACTTCTCAATTAAGATTTCAATTTTCATCACCTCCATCTTTCAGTATCCTCTTACGGATCGTGCGGGGTGAAACTTGCGAAGAATGCATGGAGTCCCCTTATTTTTGTGAACTTTCAGTATCCTCTTACGGATCGTGCGGGGTGAAACGTCGTAAAAACCCGAACAGGCAAACCCGCCCTGTGGGTCTTTCAGTATCCTCTTACGGATCGTGCGGGGTGAAACTTTGCACCGTAAAAAATTGCCTGCAACGAGAATTGCCTTTCAGTATCCTCTTACGGATCGTGCGGGGTGAAACATGGTTTTGAGCCAGGTGGGATAGGTTACGGGGTCACTTTCAGTATCCTCTTACGGATCGTGCGGGGTGAAACCGCGTTTACGAGCGTCCATGACCGCAAGCCAAAGCGGCTTTCAGTATCCTCTTACGGATCGTGCGGGGTGAAACAGCTCCCTCTATGACGCTAACTTTAAGCCATACGGGATCTTTCAGTATCCTCTTACGGATCGTGCGGGGTGAAACACATAGTCCCGCTTGCGAGCAGCTTTTCGCTCGCGACTTTCAGTATCCTCTTACGGATCGTGCGGGGTGAAACTCAAAACCACCCGCTACCATTTGGCGCCCCGTCGACCTTTCAGTATCCTCTTACGGATCGTGCGGGGTGAAACGACGCTCGTTTGTACTTTTCGGCGCCCCCTCGACCTGCTTTCAGTATCCTCTTACGGATCGTGCGGGGTGAAACGAAATCGAGAGAGGTGCTAATTTTAATATTTTACTTCTTTCAGTATCCTCTTACGGATCGTGCGGGGTGAAACGGAAAAAATATCGTATTTTCTCCCGGTCTGGATGATCTTTCAGTATCCTCTTACGGATCGTGCGGGGTGAAACCAGGCTATCCAGGTTGGCTAAAAGTGTGTATCATAGACTTTCAGTATCCTCTTACGGATCGTGCGGGGTGAAACCGTGGTTACGTCTTACCACGTCACGCCATGCCGCTACGCTTTCAGTATCCTCTTACGGATCGTGCGGGGTGAAACGCGTTGGAGCTTGTACCACCTTATCCACCTTATCCAACTTTCAGTATCCTCTTACGGATCGTGCGGGGTGAAACTGGTGGTCATCGATGCGGTGGTGGTCGCCCCATGCGGCTTTCAGTATCCTCTTACGGATCGTGCGGGGTGAAACGCGTAGTACGCCGCCTTATGGTAGTTTCGCTCGCGAGCTTTCAGTATCCTCTTACGGATCGTGCGGGGTGAAACACCGCCCGGGAGATGCTCTCCAGCATCTCCCTTTTGGTCTTTCAGTATCCTCTTACGGATCGTGCGGGGTGAAACCACCGCATCGATGACCACCACCGCATCGCTCCCCTCGCTTTCAGTATCCTCTTACGGATCGTGCGGGGTGAAACCAGGGCTGAAGGGTTTCATCTCCCCTCCTCCTATCCCTTTCAGTATCCTCTTACGGATCGTGCGGGGTGAAACAAATCGCGTCGGGCTTTGGAAGTTAACCTAACCTCGAACTTTCAGTATCCTCTTACGGATCGTGCGGGGTGAAACTAATATACCTCTAAAAGAGTCAGAAATTGACCCAAACTTTCAGTATCCTCTTACGGATCGTGCGGGGTGAAACTGAAGAAATAAAAAAAGAAACAATGGAGTATTTCCTCTTTCAGTATCCTCTTACGGATCGTGCGGGGTGAAACACGGGCGGGGGAAGAACACGATGAACAAAACGAACTTTCAGTATCCTCTTACGGATCGTGCGGGGTGAAACATTGTCCATGACCGCAAGCCAAAGCGCCGGTCATGGTCTTTCAGTATCCTCTTACGGATCGTGCGGGGTGAAACCGTAAAGCATGTTACGCCTCCTTCTAGCTAGTGCCGCTTTCAGTATCCTCTTACGGATCGTGCGGGGTGAAACAGCCTTCTCGACGCTCTCCAACATCTGCCCCTTTGCTTTCAGTATCCTCTTACGGATCGTGCGGGGTGAAACAGACATAGACCTGGACAGCATTCCTCCCTCCGTCTCTTTCAGTATCCTCTTACGGATCGTGCGGGGTGAAACCAAGTGTACGCCTGAGTTAGATATGCGTAGTTCACCTTTCAGTATCCTCTTACGGATCGTGCGGGGTGAAACTTTTTTTAGATCTTCGGAGAATTTGTCGGTTTCTTCCACTTTCAGTATCCTCTTACGGATCGTGCGGGGTGAAACCCTGCGGGAGGTTTTCTGGTACCTCCAGACACGATCTTTCAGTATCCTCTTACGGATCGTGCGGGGTGAAACAGAATTAGAGAGACTATCGAACTCTCTCCCTTCCTCTTTCAGTATCCTCTTACGGATCGTGCGGGGTGAAACGTCACGCATGACCTTCGATGTCAACCTGACTTCCCACTTTCAGTATCCTCTTACGGATCGTGCGGGGTGAAACGGCGATTTGCCAAAGTTTCTCTTCTCCTATATAAACCTTTCAGTATCCTCTTACGGATCGTGCGGGGTGAAACCAGCGACAGCAGGGAGGCTGACTACTCCGAGATGCTCTTTCAGTATCCTCTTACGGATCGTGCGGGGTGAAACCTCCACCGGTAAGCAGATTCTAAATAAGGTTTATTCTCCTTTCAGTATCCTCTTACGGATCGTGCGGGGTGAAACTATTACGCCGCCGACCATGACCGCAGATTTGGCTTGCTTTCAGTATCCTCTTACGGATCGTGCGGGGTGAAACTAACAGTTCCTCATAGTCAGCATTTCGGTCGTCGCTCTTTCAGTATCCTCTTACGGATCGTGCGGGGTGAAACCTCAGATTCCTGAATACAAAAAATGAAACATGTTTGGCTTTCAGTATCCTCTTACGGATCGTGCGGGGTGAAACCGTAAAAACCCATCGTGGCTTCCCCGCCCTGTGGGTCTTTCAGTATCCTCTTACGGATCGTGCGGGGTGAAACACACTGCCCAGTATCCACTGCCCACCGGGCAGGGGGCCTTTCAGTATCCTCTTACGGATCGTGCGGGGTGAAACAAAGTCCTTGCAGTGGCTCATGCAGACACTGTCTTCACTTTCAGTATCCTCTTACGGATCGTGCGGGGTGAAACATACTGAAAATCTCAGCCCCCACCTCCAGTTAACCTCTTTCAGTATCCTCTTACGGATCGTGCGGGGTGAAACCTCTGCAGATATTGCTTAGAAAATTACTACACTATGTGCTTTCAGTATCCTCTTACGGATCGTGCGGGGTGAAACCCTGAGAGATGCTCTCCAGCATCTCCCGCTTCGTCGCTTTCAGTATCCTCTTACGGATCGTGCGGGGTGAAACGGACGCTGGTCAATGTTTTTCGGCGCCCCCTCGACCTCTTTCAGTATCCTCTTACGGATCGTGCGGGGTGAAACGACCATGACCGCAGATTTGGTCTGCGTGCATGGACGCCTTTCAGTATCCTCTTACGGATCGTGCGGGGTGAAACCCGCCTGAGAGATGCTGGAGAGCATCTCCCTTTTGGTCTTTCAGTATCCTCTTACGGATCGTGCGGGGTGAAACATGTTTATTCTATTCATTTTATTCTTCCCCCGCTAACTTTCAGTATCCTCTTACGGATCGTGCGGGGTGAAACCTGTTCGTATCTTTCCTTGTCTTCTTCCCCCGCTCATCTTTCAGTATCCTCTTACGGATCGTGCGGGGTGAAACCGTTTTTGAAGCCCGCAAATCGTCCGTACTTGGAACCTTTCAGTATCCTCTTACGGATCGTGCGGGGTGAAACTTTTGGACACAGCACGAAAAAAGCTGGAAGTCCAACTTTCAGTATCCTCTTACGGATCGTGCGGGGTGAAACCCCTGGAGAGGGCAATTCAGGGTATCCGTATATCCCTTTCAGTATCCTCTTACGGATCGTGCGGGGTGAAACGTCTGGGAGGGATGCAATATACTCTACAATCTGGATCTTTCAGTATCCTCTTACGGATCGTGCGGGGTGAAACGAATTTGCTGGTTGTGGCGCCCCCGCCCACCCAAACTTTCAGTATCCTCTTACGGATCGTGCGGGGTGAAACAGCACGTACCTATCCGTCCGAGTCCCCTCCGGCCCCCCTTTCAGTATCCTCTTACGGATCGTGCGGGGTGAAACTACATGCACGCTATTTCTGACGCGCCAGATAGACATCTTTCAGTATCCTCTTACGGATCGTGCGGGGTGAAACTAAAAACCTTGAAAGATTACTGTCTGGCTCCCGTAACTTTCAGTATCCTCTTACGGATCGTGCGGGGTGAAACCGCCGGTTACGGAGACGTCTTTAATTTCAACGTCTCCGTCTTTCAGTATCCTCTTACGGATCGTGCGGGGTGAAACTGTAGTTTGCCCAAGTGTACGCCTGAGTTAGATATCTTTCAGTATCCTCTTACGGATCGTGCGGGGTGAAACATAGTAGCCAACATCTGCCCCTTTGTGGGGGCTTTGGCTTTCAGTATCCTCTTACGGATCGTGCGGGGTGAAACAGCGTCCCCCCGACGCTGGTTGTTATTTATTAATAATCTTTCAGTATCCTCTTACGGATCGTGCGGGGTGAAACCGCCCCCCTCCCCATTCACGTTATTCTCCCCCTCTTCCCTTTCAGTATCCTCTTACGGATCGTGCGGGGTGAAACTTGCTCTGGCTGGATAAACCCTTTTAGCTTCAACACAACTTTCAGTATCCTCTTACGGATCGTGCGGGGTGAAACAACCTTGGCAGGAGCCAAAGCGTTCAAGTGGTACAACTTTCAGTATCCTCTTACGGATCGTGCGGGGTGAAACTTTCCATTTTGCACCTCCATATAGGATAAGATTTTTCTTTCAGTATCCTCTTACGGATCGTGCGGGGTGAAACCCCCCCTTTCCGCGAGGGGGGCAGGGGTTGAAACTGCTTTCAGTATCCTCTTACGGATCGTGCGGGGTGAAACCAAAAGCGGGGACGGAATCGCAATATACAACTACAAACTTTCAGTATCCTCTTACGGATCGTGCGGGGTGAAACCTCCGATGCTAAAGCAAATGGATTTAGAATCCATTTCTCTTTCAGTATCCTCTTACGGATCGTGCGGGGTGAAACAAATTCCATTCCCCCTGCAGAGACCCACGGAAAAAACGTCTTTCAGTATCCTCTTACGGATCGTGCGGGGTGAAACTTTCCCTTGTTGCCGCGAATACTCTGGAAAATACATCCTTTCAGTATCCTCTTACGGATCGTGCGGGGTGAAACCCGGAAAACAGAGTGTATCTGGAGTCTGCTTACCGGTCTTTCAGTATCCTCTTACGGATCGTGCGGGGTGAAACCTGTCCGGTGGGCAGTGTTCACTGGGCAGTGTCCGTTCTTTCAGTATCCTCTTACGGATCGTGCGGGGTGAAACAGCCTCCAGCACGAATGTCTCTATTCGCGTACCATGCTTTCAGTATCCTCTTACGGATCGTGCGGGGTGAAACTGAAAAAGACAGTACGGCTATTTTGCCAGGGTAATCTTTCAGTATCCTCTTACGGATCGTGCGGGGTGAAACTCCCGTAGACGATATTTTTCCGAATCTTATTTACATCTTTCAGTATCCTCTTACGGATCGTGCGGGGTGAAACCCTCATAATACGATGCTTTGACATATTCCCGCTGGCCTTTCAGTATCCTCTTACGGATCGTGCGGGGTGAAACAAATCCCCTGCAAGGACATGGCATACGTTATCGCGACCTTTCAGTATCCTCTTACGGATCGTGCGGGGTGAAACTGACTGAGAAAAACAACGTCATATGGGACAAGTATCTCTTTCAGTATCCTCTTACGGATCGTGCGGGGTGAAACATTATAATTGTGTGTGTATTGGAATTGGGAGGGGGGCTTTCAGTATCCTCTTACGGATCGTGCGGGGTGAAACTTAAATACAAACACCCCTCCCCTTTCTCGATAGAAGGCTTTCAGTATCCTCTTACGGATCGTGCGGGGTGAAACGCCATATGGGAGGTCCTGACTATAATCTCCCGCCCCGCTTTCAGTATCCTCTTACGGATCGTGCGGGGTGAAACGTGCTGGCGTGCTGACGTGCTGGCGTGCTGACGTATCTTTCAGTATCCTCTTACGGATCGTGCGGGGTGAAACTGGCGACACTGTTAATTCTAATGTTCCTACTGTTTTCTTTCAGTATCCTCTTACGGATCGTGCGGGGTGAAACAATAATCCCCCTCCCAAAATTTAGTTCACACAGAACTTTCAGTATCCTCTTACGGATCGTGCGGGGTGAAACACATTCACATTGAGGAGAATAATTTTGATTTTTTCCCCCTTTCAGTATCCTCTTACGGATCGTGCGGGGTGAAACTGTATACAAATACCAAAGAACAAGAATTAAATTACTCTTTCAGTATCCTCTTACGGATCGTGCGGGGTGAAACCTCTGAGGGCCTCGTCCGTCAGGGTTCTGACGGACTTCCTTTCAGTATCCTCTTACGGATCGTGCGGGGTGAAACAAAATTCAAATTCTAAACACCCCCCCCCTCCAAAGCTTTCAGTATCCTCTTACGGATCGTGCGGGGTGAAACCCCCAAAAACTAGTTCAAAAAAAAAGGAGTGAAAAACCTTTCAGTATCCTCTTACGGATCGTGCGGGGTGAAACCTTGGTTAGCCATTTTTCACTCCTTTCTAACAAGTGACTTTCAGTATCCTCTTACGGATCGTGCGGGGTGAAACCATTCACATTGAGGAGAATAATTTTGATTTTTTCCCCCTTTCAGTATCCTCTTACGGATCGTGCGGGGTGAAACGCTTGCTGAACGTCCACAGCTCACCTCCCTTCGCTCTTTCAGTATCCTCTTACGGATCGTGCGGGGTGAAACGACCGACAGCACGAACTTGTCTATTCGTCCCCCCTTCTTTCAGTATCCTCTTACGGATCGTGCGGGGTGAAACATTCGTCCCCCCTTCGGCCCCCAGGTGGACGTGATGCTTTCAGTATCCTCTTACGGATCGTGCGGGGTGAAACCCCCCTTTCCGCAAGGGGAGGGGGCGATATCTAAGAACTTTCAGTATCCTCTTACGGATCGTGCGGGGTGAAACACATGGGCACAGATGCAATTCGGGGCAGGCACTAGTTCTTTCAGTATCCTCTTACGGATCGTGCGGGGTGAAACCAAGCCGAAAAGCCCCGTCTAGATACCCCCTGTACTTCTTTCAGTATCCTCTTACGGATCGTGCGGGGTGAAACTTTCATTCTTCCCTCCTATCCGGGCGCCCCAGGTCAATCTTTCAGTATCCTCTTACGGATCGTGCGGGGTGAAACGAGAAAAACTTTCTGGTGTTTAATTCTTATAACACTCTTTCAGTATCCTCTTACGGATCGTGCGGGGTGAAACTTTATAAGTATCCTCATACTCTTTTCCAGCATAGTACTTTCAGTATCCTCTTACGGATCGTGCGGGGTGAAACTATTGGGAGAAATTGGAAAGGTATCTGAAAGATACCTCTTTCAGTATCCTCTTACGGATCGTGCGGGGTGAAACTTCCATACGCTCCTTTCTAATAAGTGAACCTAGTTGACTTTCAGTATCCTCTTACGGATCGTGCGGGGTGAAACAAGAAGCACTGAGGGCGGCGCCAGATGACGCCCGCCTCCCTTTCAGTATCCTCTTACGGATCGTGCGGGGTGAAACCCCCTCCCCGAAAAGGACTCCCCGCTACGCGCCGGCCTTTCAGTATCCTCTTACGGATCGTGCGGGGTGAAACAAAAGGCTAAAGCCCCGACGAAGGGGCAGATGTTGGCCTTTCAGTATCCTCTTACGGATCGTGCGGGGTGAAACCTCCGTGGACGGGGCAATAGCACGGAGCGTTGAGGGTCTTTCAGTATCCTCTTACGGATCGTGCGGGGTGAAACGAAAATGTCCGCACAAAATGCCAATAACGACCTGGTCCTTTCAGTATCCTCTTACGGATCGTGCGGGGTGAAACCAAAAAGGCATTGATTGCCAATAGCCGGGGATCGTTCTTTCAGTATCCTCTTACGGATCGTGCGGGGTGAAACAAAATTCAAATTCTAAACACCCCCCCCCTCCAAAGCTTTCAGTATCCTCTTACGGATCGTGCGGGGTGAAACAAAAATCTCTCAAAAATTCTCGAAGGAGGTGTACAGACTTTCAGTATCCTCTTACGGATCGTGCGGGGTGAAACAGGCCTTGAGAGCCTCCCCTGACGACCCCCGGCTATCTTTCAGTATCCTCTTACGGATCGTGCGGGGTGAAACACCTTTAGAGCAGGTAACTAAAGAGCAGAGAGTAAACTTTCAGTATCCTCTTACGGATCGTGCGGGGTGAAACTCAGTATGCGGTGGTGGTCATCGACTACCGCATGCGGCTTTCAGTATCCTCTTACGGATCGTGCGGGGTGAAACACATCATCAACTAGCGGAACAGGTATATGGATTGATCTTTCAGTATCCTCTTACGGATCGTGCGGGGTGAAACCATGTATTGGCGCGTGTGAAATCAATGGATAATGTGCTTTCAGTATCCTCTTACGGATCGTGCGGGGTGAAACAAAGTGGGTAGTCCGTGATAAAAGCCCGCTTCGTGATCTTTCAGTATCCTCTTACGGATCGTGCGGGGTGAAACTGGCTTGCTCGATTACGGCGACCATCTGCCCCTTTGTCTTTCAGTATCCTCTTACGGATCGTGCGGGGTGAAACTCTTCGATCCATGGTAGATCCATGGGGGATCCATGGCTTTCAGTATCCTCTTACGGATCGTGCGGGGTGAAACTAGATTTTCAAGTAGGCTATAATTCTAAAGCCTATATCTTTCAGTATCCTCTTACGGATCGTGCGGGGTGAAACCGATAACTGTATCAGGAGCGGGGTGGACACCTAATCAACTTTCAGTATCCTCTTACGGATCGTGCGGGGTGAAACTAAAGGATGTTTTGCCAGAATATGTTACACTTTTTCGCTTTCAGTATCCTCTTACGGATCGTGCGGGGTGAAACAGGGGAGATTCGAATAGGGTAAACGGTATATTTGCCCTTTCAGTATCCTCTTACGGATCGTGCGGGGTGAAACAAGCACTCAACCTTTCCAACCCAAACCAAGCCAACGGACTTTCAGTATCCTCTTACGGATCGTGCGGGGTGAAACCATAGTCGGTAGACTGTCATAAGGTCTTTTAATGTCCTTTCAGTATCCTCTTACGGATCGTGCGGGGTGAAACTCATGTTGGAGGGCATGGTAGCTAGAGATATAAAACCTTTCAGTATCCTCTTACGGATCGTGCGGGGTGAAACTCCAAACAAGCGGGATTTCCACATGACCGGCGCCATCCTTTCAGTATCCTCTTACGGATCGTGCGGGGTGAAACATTGTGGATTGCGAAACGGAGAATCTACCGCTACATTCTTTCAGTATCCTCTTACGGATCGTGCGGGGTGAAACTGTGTGGGGGTTTGGAAGGCAAAGTGGTGGAAAAAACTTTCAGTATCCTCTTACGGATCGTGCGGGGTGAAACGGTACAGAAAATCCCTTCCCGCCGGATGTTGTTCCCTTTCAGTATCCTCTTACGGATCGTGCGGGGTGAAACTGTATGGGGTGAAAATTTGCAACGCGCCGTTCTGGACTTTCAGTATCCTCTTACGGATCGTGCGGGGTGAAACTACTTTTCTGAGCAGCGCCAGGTGGTTGGATTCAACCTTTCAGTATCCTCTTACGGATCGTGCGGGGTGAAACCTCAGTATGCTAGACAGGTGCGGGAATGGATACAAACTTTCAGTATCCTCTTACGGATCGTGCGGGGTGAAACAAATGGTATCTAAAGGATAACGTCCGCCATATCCAGGCTTTCAGTATCCTCTTACGGATCGTGCGGGGTGAAACCCGTCCGACCCCCTTTCGGCCCCCAGGTTGACACCTGCTTTCAGTATCCTCTTACGGATCGTGCGGGGTGAAACCCCACCGGTACGCGCTTTCAAGATATACCCTGTTCTCCTTTCAGTATCCTCTTACGGATCGTGCGGGGTGAAACGCGTCCGCCCGAACGCAGGTCTCCTAGACATCCTGGCTTTCAGTATCCTCTTACGGATCGTGCGGGGTGAAACTTCTCGGCGCG
>Ga0308389_1002419_pt1 | contig 11692 bp, 13 predicted proteins | sample Hotspr2Sample148_FD_202362 | JGI IMG/M metagenome (GOLD analysis project Ga0308389, IMG submission 202362) | Hot spring phototrophic mat microbial communities from Mushroom Spring, Yellowstone National Park, Wyoming, United States - 20040719_148 ... | reverse complement strand
TTGTGAAAAGTACTGCTTGTGGATATTGAAATTGCCAGCCTGATGGATATTGAACCAAAACTGGTCCCCCTATATTTGTAGCAATATCAACACTTCCATCTTGTGAAAAAAGAGTAACAGAGAGAATGATTGAGAAGAAAAAGGTAAGAAGTTTTTTAAACATATTTCCTCCTTAATTGGTTAAGAAATTTTTTATTTAGAAGTTTTTAGAAAAATAAAATCTTGTTCCTATAATTAGAAATTTTTATTCAAAAATGCAAGCTAAATTTTTAATTTTCTGAACTTAATGATTTTGATGGATTTTCTTATATATGAGTTTTTCTAAATACTGCAAACAATGAACAACTTATTTTAGAATTGTTAATGAGATCTAAATATTTAAATGGCATTAATAATAACCATTTTATTATTTGCAAAACTCTTTTGCGAGTATTAAAAATTTTATAATACAAATAACATCCATATTTACCTATAAATCCAGTGTTATAATTATAAAATATCATAACACAGTTAATATCATTGAACATTTCAACAATTGAATTTAGTGAATAACCTTCAACTAGATGCCCCATTTCTTTATGAAATTTTGCCCCGAAATATTTAGGATACAAAGGTGTTGGAACAGAGACTAAAATAATACCGTCTTTATTCAGTAAATTATTTGATAGATTGAGCAATCTTTCTGGCTCATTTATATGTTCAATTATATCCACAAGTAATATAATATCAACTTTGAAGTTATTATTAGTGGTTAAGTAATTTATTGCATCATCACAAATAAATTTTATTCTATTATTATAAACATTAACTGATTTCAATATCTTTTGTGAAATTGATATTAAATTTGAAGAAACATCAATTCCTGTGTAATCAAAATTAAACTTACCTTTCTGAGAAATTTTATTGAGTTCAAAAGCACATACTCCAGTACCGCATCCTAATTCAAGTATTTTAATGCTTTTTCTTGATTTTTTTGATAAATAATGTTGTAAAAAATTAATCACAGGTTTTAAACGAATGTGAGAATGTAAATCAATTGTGCCAAACAATTTTATTATAATTTTTACAATCCAATTTTCGGAAATGTAGTAATAGTAGTCGCCAATTTTCATTTTGATTTTAATTTTATGAAATAAATATAGCTAAATGTGGCAACGAATAGTTCTGTTAAAAACCACCCTAAACTAACTCCAATGTGTTTTAAGGGGATTATCACTACAAAGAAAATAACTAACAAAATATCAATTACACTTGCAGATATAATAATTTTTGACCAAGTCTTAGTGTATCCGAAACCCAATAAAAATAGATTAGCGTAAAAAAAAGAGATACCTATAAGAAAAGGTTGAAAAGAAAGAATTCTTAATACTATTACTGATTGTTCAAATTTATCCCCTAAGAATAAATTTATAATATGGCCTGAGTAAACAAATATGAATGTTGAAATAACAAATGTTATCAAGCCAACTCTTTTACTTAATTTTTTAATAATCAATAAAGCAGTTTCTTTTGATTCGATGGCAATTTTACTTATATGTGGATAAAGAGATTGAACAACAGGATTGAGTAGTCCTTGAACTGCTTTGATTATTTTCTCAGCTGCAGAATAATATCCGACAATTGTATCATTTGTGAAAATTCCTAATATAAATGTATTACTTATTGTATAAAGACTGATTGAAACATTCGATAGGAAAATGTTCCAGCCTTGACTTATTTGTAACTTTAAATCATTAAAAGATGGAATGAATAACTTGATATTGAATTTCTTAAAAGCAATCAATAAACCTATAAATGCCGTTACAACTAAAAAGATAGAATTTAACAAAGGCACAAATATGTAATGTTCTTGAGAACTTATTAATATAAAAATTGAAATTGCGAATAACAATTTTGATAGAATATTAAGAACTGCAATACTTTTCATTCTTTCAACACCTTGAAAAAACCAAATTGGAAAAAGTGCATCTGCTAAAACAATTCCGAACGAAAAAAGATATATTAACCAATCATCTCTGAATTTATCAAAAGAAATTATAATAATACACAGCACAATAAAACTTAAAATCATTAAAATAAACTTTATTAACATTATTGAGTTAAAAATTTTAGAAATTAAAAATGGGTCGTCTCTATTGATAGAAATTACTCTCGGAGCAGATAAGTTGAAGTCGTAATTTGTTATAACACTAAAATATAAAATTAGTGCTTGGGCAAAAGATATTAATCCATATTTATCAGGACCTAAAACCCTCACTAAATATGGTATAGTTATTAGGGGTAACAAATAATTTGCAATCTGAACAAATGAAAGAGAAAGAAAATTTGAAAATAGTTTTTTTTTATTTGATTGGTCTTTAACTATCATAAAGTAAATTACTTCCTTGGACCATGAATAAATCCTCTAAAAGGCAGAGAATGTTGAACAGTAATAAAAGATTGAGAATCTATAGCGTCTATTTTTTTAATAATTTTATTCTGAATTTTTCTTGGAATAATTACAACTAAAATAATAACCTCTCCTGAAGTCCCCTCACCTTTTATTTCAGTAACACCAAATTTTTCGTCTCTTAACATCTTTGCAATTTCTTTAAAGTGAGTTCTTGAAATTATATTTAATTGAATATAACCTAATCCGATTTTTTGTTCAATTGTAATTCCAACAATATTTCCAATACCGAAACCAAGAGAATATCCAATAATATTCGGAATTTGTTCAAGATTCTGAAAAATATATCTGATCGCTAAAATCCATATTAATACTTCAGCAGCACCAAATAATCCGGCTAAATATTTTCTACCTTGAACTACCATAATTGTTCTAACTGTTCCAATTGAAACATCTAATATTCTCATAACCATTATAAACAAAACACCTAAAATTGATTCAATCATTATATGTTTATCCTTTTTATTTTTGCTAATAAAATCGAAAAAATAATTAACCAAAATTATCTAAATTTATGTCAAGATACTTAAGAGAACAGTTAGTAGAAGAACTTAAGCAGAAAGGGATTAAGGACCAGAGAGTTCTTGATGCAATTGGGATGGTTGAAAGAGAGAAATTTATACCTAAAACGATGGCTCATTTGGCTTATAAGGATACGGCACTACCAATTGGTTTTGAACAGACAATATCCCAACCCTATACAGTCGCTTTTATGACTGAAAAATTGAATCTAAAAGATGGTGATAAGGTATTAGAAGTCGGAACCGGAAGTGGTTATCAAGCTGCAATATTATATCAAATGGGAATGAGAGTTTACACTATAGAAATAAATTTGGAACTTCATAATCGAACTAAAAAGTTGTTTGATGAATTAGGTATTCGGGTTTATACTCAATTTGGTGATGGAACTATTGGATTATCTGAATTTGCGCCATATAATGGAATAATTGTTACTGCTGGCTCTCCAACAATACCAGGTAAATTGTTAGAACAATTAGAAATTGGTGGACGATTAGTCATTCCAATTGGACCTAGAGATTATCAAGATTTAGTAGTTATTACTCGTAAAAGTGAAGATGAATATTCAAAGGAAAGTTATCCCAGATTTCTGTTTGTTCCTCTTTTAGGTAAAAATGGATGGCAAAAAAACAAAGCTAATTGATGAATGTTATCGTAATTTTAGGACCGACTTGTTCTGGAAAAACAGAATTATCAATTGAAATTGCCTCAAAGATTAAATCGGAAATTGTCTCCGCAGATAGCAGGCAAATCTATAAATATTTAGATATTGGAACTGCAAAACCAAACTTTGAACAACGCGCTAAAGTTAAGCATTATTTTATTGATATCCTTTCACCTGATGAAAATTACAATGCGCACCTTTATAGCAAACAAGCAAATGCAACTATTTCAAATATTATTAAGAACAATAATGTCCCGATTGTTGTTGGCGGTTCGACTCTTTATCTTAAAGCATTAATCGATGGGATTAATGTACCTGTAGATACAAATCAAAAGCTTAGAAATGATTTGATGGAAAAAAGAAATCTTTACGGCGATGAATTTTTATTTGAACAATTAAAAAAAGCAGATCCTGTTTCTGCAGAAAAATTAAACCCTAAAGACTATAAAAGAATTATCAGAGCTCTTGAAGTTTTTTATTTAACAAATAAACAAATCTGGAAATTTCAAAGCGAAACAAATGTCAGTCCTTTTAATTTTGTTCTGTATGGAATTTATCGTCAGCGAAATATTTTATATCAAAGAATTAATCAAAGAGTAGATAAAATGATTGCAGATGGATTGATTGAAGAAACTAATAAAATTTTATCATCAGGATTTGAAGAAAACTTAAATTCTTTAAATACGGTTGGTTACAGAGAAATAATTGATTTTATCAAAGGAAGAATTTCATTAGAAAATGCAATATATTTGATTAAGAGAAATACTAGAAGGTTTGCAAAAAGGCAGATTACTTGGTTCAAGGAAGATAAAAGAATAAAATGGTTCAATGCTGATGAATTTTCAACAAGTCAAATAGCAGATAAAATTTTAGAGGATTTTTATGAAAGAAAAAATTCGAATAGCATCAGGACAGGGATTTTGGGGTGACTTAATAAATGCACCTTACAATCAAGTTTTTGGTGGAGAGATTGATTACTTAGTTATGGATTATCTCGCTGAAGTTACTATGTCAATTTTACAAAAACAAAAAAGCAAAAATCCTCAGCTTGGCTACGCTCGAGATATCCCAGAGTTAATGAAATCTATATTACCCGAATGTAAAAAAAGAAATATTAAAATTATAACCAATGGTGGTGGCGTCAATCCTGTAGCCTGTGCTAATTCTGTATTAGAGGTTGCTAAACAATTAAATCTTAATCAATTAAAAGTTGCAGTTGTGCTTGGTGATGATATTAAAGATAGAATTGATGAATTAATTAATTTAGGTGCAGAATTAAAAAATATGGATACAGGTGAACATATTTCAAAAATAAAAGATAAAATTCTAAGCGCTAATGTTTACTTTGGTGCTTTTCCTATAGTTGAGGCACTTCAACAAGATGCAGACATTGTAATAACTGGTAGAACAACAGATACAGGTCTAACTTTAGCTCCGATGATATACGAATTTGGTTGGAAGAAAAATGATTACAATTTACTTGCTGCTGGAACAGTAGCAGGACATATACTTGAATGTGGAGCTCAAGCCTCAGGCGGAAATTTCTTAGGTGATTGGAAGTCAATCCCTAATTTCGCTGAAATTGGTTTTCCAATTGCTGAAGCTTATCCCTCTGGTGAAGTTATTATTTCTAAACATAAAAACACCGGTGGAAAAGTCTCTTTTGAAACTGTTGCCGAACAATTAGTGTATGAAATTGGTGACCCTAAAAATTATATAACTCCTGATTGTATTGCAGACTTTACAACAATTATTCTGGATGACCTTGGAGATGATAGAGTACGTGTTTATAATGTTAAAGGTTATCCTGAAACAGAATTCTTTAAAGTCTCCTGCTCATATTTTGACGGTTATTCATCATCAGCAACATTAACTTATTCCTGGCCTGAAGCATTGACAAAGGCTAAATATGCAGATGAGATTCTCAGAAAACGATTACAGAATTTGAACCTCAACTTCGATGAAATTAGAACTGAATTTATTGGCTATAATGCTTGTCACGGACCTCTTTCAAAACAATTAGATGAAGATGATATAAATGAAATAGTTTTAAGAGTAGCAGTTAGGTCAAAAGATTACAATTCAGTAGAAAGATTTGGAAAAGAAATAGCACCTTTAATTTTAACAGGACCTCCAAGTGTAACAGGATTTGCCGGTGGAAGGCCAAAACCAAGTGAAGTCGTTGCTTATTGGCCTGCATTAATTTCAAAAGAGTTAGTTCATCATCAAGTTAAAATATATGAGGTTTAATAATGAAAAAAATAAAACTTATTGAGATTGCTCACGGAAGAAGCGGTGATAAAGGAGATGCTGCAAATATTGGTATAATTGCATATAATGAAGAAGGATATAAAATTATTGAAAAACACCTTACAGCTGAACTTGTAAAAAAACATTTTGAAGGTATTTGTTTTGGAAAAGTTGAAAGGTATGAATTACCAAACCTTAAAGCATTAAATTTTGTTTTGCATAATACACTTGGCGGCGGCGGAACTGTCTCATTAAAATTAGATGCACAAGGAAAAACTTTAGCCGCAGCATTATTGAGACTTGAACTTGAAATTGAATAATTTTTTAGACTAAAGGAAATTAAATGTTAAAATTAAATCTCGCAGAAAGCGGACCGATTTTCATTGAGGTTAAAAAAGCGTTTTTACGAATTGGAGAACGCGAACAAAAACTCAATAAAAAATTAGTTCACTTTGCAGGTGTGGTGAGTCATCTAAAAAACCATTTTGCGATGGCTCTCATAAATCTTGTGAATTTAGTGGTGATATGTGTGTAATTGAAATAGAGTGATGTTTATAATGATTGAGATTATTGACTTACATAAAAAGTTCGGGAATAAAAATGTTCTTAATGGAATTAATCTCATTATTACTGAAGGAGAAACCGTTGTAATAATTGGTCAAAGTGGTTGTGGGAAAAGTGTTCTTATTAAACATATTGTAGGATTATTAATTCCAGATAAAGGAAAAGTAATTGTTGAAGGTAAGATTGTAAATGAATTGCCAACTAAAGATTTATATGAATTAAGGAAGAAATTCGGATTTTTATTTCAAGGGGCTGCTTTATTTGATTCTATGACAGTTGAAGAGAATGTTTCACTTCCATTGGTTGAAACTCTTAAACTTTCTAAAAAGGAAATAAGAACGATTGTAGAAGAAAAGCTTGAACTTGTTGGATTAAAGGGAACATTGAACTTAAAACCTTCAGAACTTTCAGGAGGAATGAAAAAAAGAGTTGGTCTTGCAAGGGCATTGGTTACAAATCCATCTTACATTTTATATGATGAACCAACTACTGGGTTAGATCCGATAATGTCAGACTCTATAGACACTTTGATTAAGGATTTATCAGAAAAATTAAATGTTACATCAATTGTTGTTACTCATGATATGTATAGTGTTAAAAATGTTGCTGATAGAGTTGCTATGATGCACGAAGGTAAAATTTATTTTACTGGTACACCAGATGAATTAATAAACTCCAACGACAAAACAATTTCTGATTTTGTAAGAAGAACTCAAATTTAGATTCAAAATAATCTCAATTTCAATTTTTCTACTATCTCATCGACAGATTTTGCTATTTCAATTATATCAGTTCTTTTATTCTCACTAAGAAGCTGATTATTAACTATATTGATCAATTGTTCCCACATTATTGAGTGACAAATAACTGGCTTCTCCTTTAATAAATTCTTGTTGATTAGTTCCCACACTGCTGCGAGTTCTAACAAAGTGCCAGTTCCACCTTGCAAAACGATATAAGCATCACCCAATTCAATAAGTTTACTAATTCTCTCGAATAAATTACTTGTTCTAATTTCGATTGTTAAGAATGGATTAGGATCTGTTGTTGAATTCTCTAAAATTACACCGTAAACAAATCCACCAGAATCGTGAGCTCCTTTAGAAGCTGCTTCCATAATTCCACCATACCCGCCATTACAAATCGCAAATCCAGTTTCTGCTAATCTCTTCCCCAACAAATAAGCAAATTGATATTGTTCTTCGCCAGATTTAGGAGTAGCACTTCCAAATATTGTTATAGTTTTTTGCATATTATAAAATTCGATTTATTGCTTCGGTAAGCCTGATTCTTATAAGTTCGTAATCAATCGGAGAAATTTTTTGTCCAAATCTATTTAATACATAGAAAGCGTCTAAGATATTGTCACCTTTTGTTGAAATTTTAGCAAAGTAAATAATCAAACCAAGTTCGCTCATTTCTTTTGTAATATGATATAAAAATCCAAGTCTATCCGGTGCAGAAACATCGATGATTGTATATTTATTGTGTTCTTCGAAAGATATTTTTATTTCTTTGTCGCGTGGGAAAAGTTTTTTTTCTAATCGTTTCCATTTTGATTTTAGGTTTTTAACTTCCACAGGTAAGTTTATATATTCTGATAAAATCTTATGAAAATCTTCTTCAAGCTTCTGATATTTCTCTTTAGGTACTTTTGAATGTGTTTTAAAGTCAAGAACATTAAATGAGTCAATTACTATTCCATCTTTTCGAGTAAAAATTCTTGCGTCAAGAATGGTTAAATCATTTATGGCAAAAACACCACAAATTTTTGATAAGAGAGCTGTATGGTCTGAAGTTATAATAGTAATATGAGTAAACTCACCTTTTTCATCAAATAAAACAGATATATCTTTTCCTGCTTCAATTTCTTCAATATGTTTTGCAATTTCTTCATCTGAAAAATGACTTATGTAACTTACATCATCGTGTAATGAGTTTATATGTTCCTGCACATTCGATTCTGTGATATTAATAGAGTGTTGTGTTATATTATCAGCATTTGTTAAAATAGCTGAATACAAAAGTTGTTCACCAGTTATATTTTCATGCAGCATTTTTCTTACTTTAAGATAAAGTTCATCTAACAATTGAGCTTTCCAATTTGTCCAAACAGCTGAATTAACGGCTGATAAATCAGCATAAGTTATAAGATATAATAAATCTATTTTTTCAAAACTATCAACCAATTTAGCAAAATTATTAAGAGTTAAAGGATCATTGAGATTTCTCCTAAATGCAACTTGTTCCATATAAAGATGATTTCGAACAAGAAAACACACGAGGTCAATTTCGTTATCGTTATATCCTAATCTCGACATAACTGAAGAGGCTATTTCCGCACCTAAAATTTCGTGACCTGGTATGCTTATAGGTTTAGCAATATCGTGAAAAAGAATAGCTAAATATAGAATTTCCTTTTTTTGTAATTGCTTGAACAATATCCCCAACTTAGAATTATCATTGTATAATTTTTCAAGGTTTCTGATGGCATTTAAAGTATGTTCATCGGCTGTAAAGCAGTGATATACTCCAACCTGCATAAATCCATTTAATTCTTCAAACTCAGGAAGGAAGGCTCCTAATACTCCTAATTCATTCATTGCATATAAAGTTTCTCCAACATTCTTAGGTAGTTTTAAAATTTCTCTAAAGAAAACAGAAGAACCTGTTTCAATTAAATCAAAATGTTGATTGCTTATTCTATCAATGATTATAGAACGAAGTTTGTTATCAAAAACAACTGAATGCAATCCTTTATAATAAAAAGCTCTTAAAAAATCAGAAAACTGTAAATTTTCAGGGTTTGAGGAATATAGAACCTTTCCTTTAATATAAAAGTCATCATCAATATCATATGCCAGAGAGTCAGGAATATATTCAATAACATTAAAAGAAAATTTTTTTAGACAGGACCTGGAAAATCTGTATATACAATTTGTGCTATTGAAATAATTTTTCATAAAAGAGATATGATTTTCAAATTGCGGAAATTTATTCGCAATTTTTATTTGATAATCGATTTCAAGCCTATCGGTTTTGCGTTTTGTCAGTAGATGAAGAAAGTGTCTTACTTTAAGAAGGAATTTATATGAGTTATAAATTCTTTTACCTTCAGTAAAGGTGCAAAAATCATCTTTTATTAATTCTGTCAATAAATTTTCTGATTCAAATAAATCATTTTGTTGCAGATGAAATTTTTCATTTAATATTAAATACATCCACTGAACATATTGTAAATCTCTTAAACCACCAGCAGTCATTTTAATGTTTGGTTCAAGGAACTTCGGAGAATTACCATATCTTTTATATCTTTGTTCAAGTGCTGTTTTGAAGTCTTCTAAAAGTTTTTTCTTATCTGAATTTTTTATTAACTCGAAAATGTTTGTAATCAAACTATCATAAATTTTATTATCACCGTAAATGTATTTTGTTTCAGTAAGTTGTGTAAATGACTGTAGGTCGCTTTCAAGAAACTTTTTGGCATCAGAAACCTCTCGAACAATATATGACAACTCCAATCCACAATCATAAAAGTCAGCTACTAAACTATTGATTTGATCATTTACATTATTAACAGAATTTGTTATAAACATAATATCTACATCAGAATAGGGTGAGAGTTCTCGTCTTGCAAAGCTACCAGAGGATGCAATTGCAAAATTTAAATTTTTCCCCGAACAAATTTCTTTTATGGTATTTTCAATTAGGATACTATAAGATTTACTAAATTCTAAAGGATCAGAATCTTCATTAAAGTTTTTAAGTAAATTTTCTCTTGAAGAGATAAATGATTCTTTTATTTCAATCAAGTTGAGCATCATTTAATTTTTTATCCAAACCTTTAAAGTTTTCGTTTAGATAATCAGCAAATACTACTGATGAGATACCACCTCTAACATTGAATTTTGCAGTAACTCTCATTATTCTGGGTTTAACTACCTCTACTAAATCTGTTAAGATTTGATTAGTTAAAGTTTCATAAAAAACACCATCGTTACGATATGAATTAAAATATAATTTTAAGGATTTAAGTTCAACACAATATTTATCAGGGATATATTTTAGTATTATTGTTGCGAAATCTGGCTGTCCAGTTTTCGGGCATAAGGAAGTGAATTCAGGAGCAGTATGTTCAATGACATAATCCCTATCTGGGAATAAATTTTCAAATACTTCTAGAATTTGTTTTTTACTCATTTTAATACCTCAAATGTATGATGGTTTAATTTTGTATGAAATAGGGTCTTCAACTCCAGCTTTTTGAAACCCTCGCAATCTTAAAGCACAACTATCACAAGTTCCACAAGCGATATCATTATTTATATAACAGCTCCAAGTTAAATGAAGCGGTGCATTAAGTTGTTTGCCTAATATAACAATTTCAGATTTAGATAAATTTATAATTGGAGTTTCGATTTTAATTTTAGTTTCAGGCTTAGTTCCTAAATCTACCATACTCTCAAAAGCTTTGAAAAACTCAGGTCTGCAATCTGGATAACCAGAAGAATCTTCATAAACTGCACCAATAAAAATTGAATTAGCACCTAAAACTTCTGCCCAGCTTACACAAGCACTTAAAATATTAGCATTTCTGAAAGGCACATAGGATGTAGGAATTTCCTTTGAGTTGAGATTTGCTTTAGATACTTCAATATTATAATCAGTAAGTGATGAGCCCCCGATTTTACTGAAGTGAGAAAAATCTATTACGAGTCTATATTTTACATCATAGAAATCAGCAATATCTTTAAATGCAATTAATTCGCGTTGTTCTGTTCTTTGTCCATAATTAAAGTGAGCAAAGGCTAATTGATAACTTTGATTTGCAACAGCAGCGGTTACACAACTATCCAGTCCCCCACTAACTGCAACAACTGCTATATTTTTTGAATTATTATTCATCTTAATAAATTTTATTGCGAAAATACTGAAAAAGTTTTTAATTGATTAAATTGATGTAAATAATTCTTTTAATAGTTGTATTAATTAAATTAAATTTGCTTTCAATAAACATTAAATTAGATGGATCCAATAAACATCTTTGTTGCAATCAACTTAGCACTTAGTTTTGTTTCAAATTTAAATATTACTAAAGAATCTCTTACAGGTAAATTTCGAAATTTTAAAGAGAAACCTAAATCTTATCTACAATCACTACCATTGTGGATCTCTTCTACTATCATTCTTTTTACAATTCTGGCTATTTTTCAAGTTGGAACTTTCGAGTATAATAATAAATTTTT
>Ga0308389_1002416_pt1 | contig 11694 bp, 9 predicted proteins | sample Hotspr2Sample148_FD_202362 | JGI IMG/M metagenome (GOLD analysis project Ga0308389, IMG submission 202362) | Hot spring phototrophic mat microbial communities from Mushroom Spring, Yellowstone National Park, Wyoming, United States - 20040719_148 ... | reverse complement strand
AGCGACAAAGACGGGGCAGTGGCTTTCAACGTGCCGCCGCAAAACTGGATGCAGACCATCCTGACCGAGCTGGCCGGCGGCCAGCCCTTGTGGAAAGAAATCCAACTGGGCAAAGGCTGGACGCAAGTCTCGCTGGAGCAAATTGCCGCCTGGGACGCAGACAAGATTTTCATCGTCTCTTATTTTCGCGATGTTTCCGAGGTGACCAACCAGCTCAAGCGAGACCCGCAATGGCAAGCTCTGCGCGCCGTCCAACAGGGTAACCTGTTTGGCTTCGCCGGCGACCTCTACAGTTGGGATCAACCCGATGTGCGCTGGATTTTGGGGCTGAACTGGCTGGCAGCCCGCCTGCATCCTGAGCGCTTCCCCGATTACAATGCGCTGCAACAGGTGCGCCAGTTCTATCAAACCCTGTATGGGCTGGAGGAAGCTTTTGTGAACGAAACGATCATCCCCACCCTGCGCGGAGACCTGCCCTGATGGCCGACAGTCAGGCGCTCAGCGCCCTGCGCACGATCAGCCAGCAGCGCCAGCGCGCCCTGTGGGCGCTGGGCATTGGGCTGATTGCCTTGCTATGGCTTTCGCTGCTGCTGGGGCGTTACCCCACCCCAGGCTTCATCTCGCTGGAGCGCTTGATGAGCGATGAGCTGGCCGGGCGGCTGGTGTTTCAACTCCGTCTGCCGCGCCTGCTCACCGCCCTCTTGTTAGGCATGTCGCTATCGGCGGCCGGTTTTGTCTTTCAATTGTTATTCGGCAATCCCCTGGTCGAGCCGGGCTTCCTGGGGGTTTCTCAGGGAGCAGCCTTTGGCGCAGCCCTCTCCATTGTCTTCTTTTCCTCCTCGGCGCTGATCGTGCAAACCAATGCCGCCCTGTTTGCCCTGGCAGGGTTGGGGTTATCCTACCTGCTAGCGCGGCGGCTGCGCTACGGCGGCTGGGTGCTGCGCCTGATCCTGGCCGGCATCGCCATTTCAGCCTTCTTTTCAGCCGGGGTTGGTTTATTAAAAATCCTCGCCGATCCGCTCAGCCAGTTGCCCGAAATCACCTTCTGGCTTTTAGGGGGGCTGGCGAGCCTGACCTGGCAAAAGTTCTTTTCGGTTTTGCCCTTCTCCCTGGCAGGTTTAACCCTCTTGATTCTCTATCGCTGGCGGCTGAACCTGCTTGCCCTGAGCGATGAGACGGCCTTCTCGCTCGGCGCTGCCCCGCAGCGCGAACGCGCCTTGCTGATTGTCGCTGCCGTCTTGCCCACTGCAGCCCTGATCTCGGTCGCCGGCATGGTCGGCTGGGTAGGTTTGATCGTCCCCCATCTCGCCCGCCGCCTGTTCGGGTCAGATGCCCGCTACAGCCTGCCGGGCGCCTTGTTGCTCGGCGGTTGGTTCGTCGTCTTGTGCGACAATCTGGCGCGCACCTTGCTGAACGGCGAAATCCCCCTCGGCATCCTGACTTCCTTTATCGGCGCAGTTGCTTTCCTTGCCCTGCTAAGCTTCTCCGGCAAACGGTGGGAACGATGAGCGAACCCTTGCTAGTCTTCGATCGGGTGACCTTCCGCTACGAGCCTGGCGCCCAAAAGGTCTTGTCTGAGATCAGCTTTGACCTGCCAGCCCGGCAGGTCACACTGCTTTTCGGCCCAAACGGCTGCGGCAAAACCACCCTGCTTTACCTTACCCTGGGGTGGCTCCAGCCAGAGCAGGGAACAATTTGGGCGGAGGGTCGGCCGCTCTCCAGCCTGAACCGTCGCCAGCGCGGGCGCTTTATGGCATTGGTGCCGCAGAGCGAACACACCCCCTTTGACTATAGCGTCCTGGAATACGTGCTGCTCGGACGAGCGCCGCACCTGCCCAGCCTTGCTGAACCGGGCGAGCTGGATATCGAAATCGCCCTAAACGCCCTGGCGCGGGTCGGGATTGAAGCCTTAGCCCATCAATCCCTGCGCGCCCTGAGCGGCGGCGAACGCCAACTGGTGCTGATAGCGCGCGCCCTGACCCAACAGCCGCGCCTGCTCCTGCTGGATGAACCGACCGCTCATCTGGATTTGCAAAACACCTACCGCCTGGTGGAAGTGGTGCGCCAGTTAAAGCGGCAGGGAATCACCGTTTTGATGACCTCGCACGACCCGCAAGTGGTGCTTGCGCTCGCTGATCAGGTGGTGATCCTGCGTCAGGGCAAAGTCTTCCGTCAAGGGAGGCTGGATGAAGCCTTCACCAGCGAAGTGCTGCAGGCTGTCTATGCCATCCCCTTGCAGATCACGATGGTACAGGGCAAGAAGACGATCCAATGGCTGTGAAAGGCAGCGCCCTCTGGTTGGTGGTGGGGGAGAGCGGCAGCGGCAAGACGACCTTCTGCCAGCAAATCCTTGCCCTTGTCCGCCAGCAGGGAGCAGCGGTGGGCGGTCTGCTTTGTCCGGCTCGCTTTGAAAACGGAGCCAAAGTCGGCTTCGATGTGCTGGACATCTCCAGCGGAGCGCAACGGCGCCTGGGGTGGCACAGAGCGATCAGGCCGCAGCCTGCGACTGCTGCCCCGCCGATTGCCATTGGGGAATGGCTGCTGGATGGCGAAGCCCTGGAATGGGGCAATCAGGTGCTGAGCCGGTCAACCCCCTGTGATTTGCTGGTGATTGACGAATTAGGGCCGCTGGAATTCTATACCCAACAAGGATGGCAGGCTGCGATGGAGGTGCTGGATTGCGGCGCTTTTCGTCTGGCGCTGGTGACCATGCGCCCAAGCCTGCGTGATCTCGCCAGGCAGCGCTGGGCGGTAAGCGGCGAGACCCTTCTGGCGAAAAACGCTTCCCCGACGGTTTTGGAAAACGAGCTGGACAGAGTGCGACGCTTCATATGCGGCGAAATAGCGTGTTAAGTCATCTCCAATATTTTACAAAGGGTAACGACCGACCACCACAAGTTGGATTGGGAACTGGTTGGGAAAACCGTCCACGAATAGGCAACGAATAAACCAATGACAGCGCTATTTGTGCCTTCGGGAAACATTCGTGGACGGTCTGCCCTGCCAAATAGCGCCTATGGTAGGCAAATCCGTTTTTTCCGTGCAAATCTGTGCCAGCCGCGTCATCCGAGTACCGATCACGGTTATTTCTATGAGCCACATCGTCTGCGGGATGTTTCCGCTTTCAGGCTACCTGTTCAGGCGCGATAGCGATGATTCAATTGTCCTAACAAATCTGGAATGTCCAGCCGCAAATATTTAAGGTATTATTCATTCGTGGAGAAAGACAAATCCGATAGCGGTCTCAGGCAGTTTACTCACTTAATCATCTATGTCCCTTCGAAGCAAAGCGCTGATCCTAATTTTCACAATCAACCTGCTTCTGGTAGCCACCCTCTACGCCGTCTTTGCTCAAAACTGGTTGCAGACCATCCATCGCTATGAGCAGGACGCCATCCAGCGAGATTTACAGCGGGTTGAAAAGGCAATCGGACGCGAACTGGATAACTTAAGCGCCATCACTGGCGACTGGGCAATCTATGATGAAACCTATCAATTCGTTCAGGATCTCAACCCCGCTTTTATCGAAACCAATCCCACGCCTTCCACCTTTGCCAATTTATCGCTCAACCTGATCGCCATCGTCTCGCTGGATGGAACGATTGCCTTTGCTGGCTTCTTCGATCTGGAAAAGGGCGAGTTCACCCCGTTGCCCTCTGAGCTGCTGCAAGAGCTGACTCCTGGCAGCCTCCTGCTCGATCACCCGAATCCTGATTCGGAAATCAAGGGGTTATTGCCAGTTAACGACCGCTACCTTATGGTGGCTTCGCGTCCCATCCTCACCAGCGCAAAGCAAGGTCCGATCCGCGGCGCAGTCATCTTCGGGCGCTTTCTCGATGCCGCGGTCGAAGCGGCGCTGGCTGAACAAACACAAACCGCTGTGCATTTGTTCACTATCGAAGAAGCCTCCAGCGATCCGAAGCTGGAAACCATCTTGAGGCAGATGGGAATCGGCTTCCCTCCACCCGCTGGCGACCAGGCAAACCCTGCCCCGACCCAGATCGTCATTAACCAACAGACCCTCGCCGGCTACCTGATCCTGCCCGATTTACATCAGACGCCCGCCCTGCTGCTCACCATTGAACAGCCGCGCCAGATCTACCGCTCGGCTCTGCAAAGCATTCTCCTCAGCGCTTTGGCGCTGCTGGGCGCAGCGGTTCTTTTGAGTCTGCTCATGCTGCGCGGTCTGGATCAGACGGTGCTGAGGCGTCTCTCCCAGCTTCAAACGACCATCCATTCCATCACTTCCCAGCGGGATCTCTCCCTACGCCTTCAAGATGACCATGCCGATGAGCTCAGCCAGCTTGCAGAAGACTTTAATGCGATGCTGGAAAGCCTTGCCCAATCCAGAGCCGCCCTGCAGCATGCCCAGGCTGAGCTGCTCGAACAGGCCGCCCAACTGACGGAGTTAAACCAAACCTTACAGGCGGAAATCGAAGAACGCCGCCAGGTGGAACTGGCTCTGCGCCAGAGTGAATCTCGTTACCGTCACCTGGTGGAAAACGTCCCCATTGGGCTATACCGCACCGATAAAGAGAACCGCCTGCTGGATGCCAACCGAACCTTTTTGCGCCTCTTCGGCATCGCTGGCGACGAAGTGCCCTTGGGCATGGATGTGCGCGACTATCTGGTTGACCCGCAAGACCTCGAGCGAGAATATGAGCGGATTGACTCCGAGGGCGTGGTGCGCGGTTACGAACTGCAAATCCGCCGCCCGGATGGCAGCACCCTGTGGATCCGCGATACCTTTCAGGCCGTCTTCGACGAAAACGGCGAATTATTGTACTACGAAGGCAGCATCGAGGATATCCGCTACGAGAAGGAAGCCAAGCGCATCGAAAAAGCCCTCTTCGACATCGCTCAGGCCGGCTTGCTTTCTCCCTCGCTGGACGAGCTCTTCAGGCGCGTGCATCAGATTGTCGGCGAGCTGATGCCGGCGCGCAATTTCTACATCGCCCTCTATGACCGCAAGCGGGATCAATTGACTTTCCCCTACTTTGTTGACCAGTTCGATATCCCCTCCCCTCCCCAGCCGCTCGGCAAGGGCTTGACCGATTACGTCATCCGTCATCGAAAGCCCTTGCTGGTCGATCCAACCGATTTTGAGCAAATGGTTGCGCGCGGTGAGGTGGAACTGATCGGCGAGCCTTCGCTCGACTGGATGGGGGTGCCTCTGATCGGCACGAACGGTGAAGCGTTTGGCGCAATGGTCGTGCAGACGTACGACGAAGGCGTGCGGTACTCGTATGGCGACCTGAATGTGCTCAGCGTGATCTCCGCCCAGGTTGCCCTCGCCATTGAGCGCAAAGCCGCCGAAGAAGAGGTCAAACGCCAGCAAGCGTTCCTGCGCCAGATCATTGACATCAACCCCAACCTGATCTTTGTCAAAGACCGCCAGAGCCGCTATGTCTTAGTCAATCAAGCCCTAGCTGACCTCTATGGCACCAGCATGGCAGCGCTGATCGGCAAAACCGATGCCGATTTCAGCCCCAAACCCGAAGAAGTCGAACTCTATCACCGAAGCGACCAGGAAGTCATCCGCACCATGCGAGAAAAGGTGTTGCCGGCCGTGCCGCTCACCGATGGGCGTGGCCGCACGCGCTGGTACTATACGGTCAAACGCCCGCTGGTAGGCATCTTTGAGGAGGTGCATGTGCTGGGCGTTTCCACCGACATCACCGAACAAAAGCTGGCTGAGGAACGCTTATCTTACAGCGCCTATCATGACGCTCTGACCGGTCTGCCCAATCGGCGCTTGTTCACCGACCGCCTGGAGCACCTCTTGAACCGCACCAAACGGCAGGGCGGCAAAGAATGGTTCGCCATCCTGTTCCTGGATCTGGATCATTTCAAGAACGTCAACGATACGCTTGGGCATGTGCTGGGCGATCAATTGTTGGTGCTGGTTGCCAGGCGCTTGCAACTTGCCCTGCGCGCCTCGGATACCATTGCTCGTTTTGGCGGCGACGAGTTTGTCATCCTTCTGGAAGACCTTGCCTCAACCCAGGGTGCCATCCAGGTTGCCGAACGCCTCCTTGCCGATCTAACCCCTCCTTTCAACTTAGCCGGCCATGAAGTGAGCATCGGCGGCAGCATTGGGGTGGTCTTGAGCACTGCGGAGTATGACAAACCGGAAGACCTGCTGCGCGACGCCGATATCGCCATGTATCGCGCCAAGGAGTTGGGACGTAACCGCTATGTCATCTTCAACACCGCCATGCGCATGCATGTTGTCCAGCATCTGGAAATGGAAAAGGACCTGCGCTATGCCATCGAACACGAACAACTGGAAGTGCATTATCAGCCGATTGCAGACATGAATACGCAGCGGGTGATCGGTTTCGAAGCCCTGGTGCGCTGGCATCATCCACAGAAAGGATTGCTTCAACCGTCAGAGTTCATTCCCTTTGCCGAAGAAACCGGGCTGATTATCCCCATGGGCGCCTGGGTGTTACGCCAAGCCTGTCGCCAGATGCGCCAGTGGCAGCTCCGCTATCCCAGCGATCCGCCGCTGACGGTTAGCGTTAACCTATCTAATAAGCAATTCTCTCAGCCCGATTTGTTCGAACAGGTTGAAACTGCCCTGCGCAATAGCAGCCTTCCGCCTGCCTCGCTTCAGTTAGAAATTACTGAAAGCGTCATCATGGAAAACGCCGAACTCACCATTGCCACCCTGGAACGCCTGGCCGCCATGGGAGTAAAAATCCACATCGACGATTTCGGCACCGGTTATTCCTCTCTGGCCTATTTACATCTCCTCCCGATTCACGCCATCAAAATCGACCGCTCGTTTATCAGCGGCCAATCCCCGGCCGCCAACGGGATGGAGATCGCCAAAACGATCATCAACCTTGCCCACGACTTAAAGATCGATGCCATTGCCGAAGGGGTGGAGACCGAAACGCAGTGGCAATCGCTGCACAACTGGCGCTGCGAATACGCCCAGGGCTACTTGATTGCCCAGGTGCTCGCTCCGCACCAGGCCGAGCAAATTCTGCGCCGCTCCTTGCAAGCCTGATTTAATCTAACCGCCAATGGGCGCAAATGAACACGAAAAGCGCCTTTTGGCGTGCGCAAGCCACGTTTGCGCAGCCCCATCACCCAACGGTTAACCAGTTCTTCGCCTTTAAATTCACCCGCAGTGGAATTGTCGTCGGTTGCCTCTGGCGCGAGACTTAGGGCATGAGAGCCCTGCCCGAATTGTCTAAAGGTCATCTATATCTGCTGTTAGCGCCGCCCGCCGTGCGGCGCCCCCTCTTGAACGAGTTCATCGCCCGCCTGGCTTTGCGGGGCGAAGTGCAGGTGCTGGTGTGCGGCAACCGCTTTTACACCCATGAGATCGCCCGCCGCCTGCGCCGTCACAGCGAAGCCTTCGAAGCCGCCTTAGGGCGCATTCGCCTTGGGCGTGCTTTCACCTGTTATCAGGCGCTTTCCCTGCTCCGTTCTCACCGCCAAACCCTTCGGCCGACCCTGGTGACCGACCTGCCCGACTTGTTTTGCGATGAAAGCGTTCCGCAGGCGAAACGATTGAAGCTCTTTCAGGATTGCCTGAGCGAACTCAAGGGCCTGAGCCGCCAGGCGCCCACCCTGGTCAGCGCCAGCGCAGCTCCCTATCCCTTGCAGGGGCATTTCCTGGACCTGCTGCGGGCTGCTGCCCAAACCGTTTGGGAAGTCGAGCAGCTTTCTGCCCCCACGTTTCAACTCCGCCTGTTCTGAAGGAGAGCCAACATGGGCCGCACCCACCCTTCCATCACGCAGACTTTTCTGGACGAGCAAGGGGCGTTAGCGCGTTTTCGGCGCGCCCTGCGGCGCAGCGACCAGCTCGTCTTCGATGACCTCTTTGCCCGCGCCCATCAACACCTGGCTGCCGCGGCCTACGCCTCGCACGCCCTGCCGCTGGAGGTCTTTCTGTTAGCCATGCTGCTGGAAGAACACAAAGAGGTGCAAACGCTGCGCCAACGCCTGGAAAGCCTGCAACCTCCTTCCCCTCAAGCCGATGAATGAGATCGAAGGCTGGCTGTTGGATCTCTACCCCGCTCGCGACGGCGGGCTGACCGTCTGGCTGCTCCAGCAAGACGCCCAGGGGTGCGTTGCCTGCCACGCCCTGAAGCAAAGCTTTCCAATCGTCTCTTACGTGAGCGGCGAAGCGCCCGCGCTGCGCGCTGTCTGGCGCTTTCTCCGCCGCCAGCCCATTCAAGCGCGCCTGGAACGCTGCCAGCGCCGCGATCTCTTTGAAGCGCAACCGCTCACCGTTTTGAAGATCGAAGTGCAACGCCCCGACCATCATGCCCTGCTCGTCCGGCGTCTAACCCAGGCCTTCCCCGACCTGACCTATTACGACCTGGATTTGCCCCTCAGCCTGCGCCATGCCGCCCGCTACGGCTCGTTTGCGACGGCACGCTGCCACCTGACGGTTGACGAAGACGGGGTCATCCAGGGCTGGCAAACGCTGGACACTCCCTGGGAGATCGATGCGCCGCCTGCGCCGTTGCGCAGCCTGTATCTGGAGCCAGATGTTGACCCCGCCCACGCTGCGCCCAGCCAGCTCACCGTGCGTGCCGCGCGCTTCAGTTACCGCCTTGCCCTGCAGCCTGGCCGCCCCTTCCTTCTTAACCTGCGCGCCATCCTGCGCCGCCACGACCCCGACCTGTTGCTCACCCGCTGGGGAGATACCTGGCTGCTCCCCTATCTGCTTCAAGCCACCCAACGTCTGGGCATCCCTCTGCCCCTCAGCCGCGACCCGCAGCGCGGCGTGGCGTTCCGCCCCGAGCGCAGCTATTTTTCCTACGGGCAGGTCATCCACCGCGGCCGCCAAGCGCATCTCTTCGGGCGCTGGCACATTGACATCGAAAACGCCGTTCTCTACCACGACTACGGGCTTGAAGGCACCCTGGAGATGGCGCGGGTGACCAGCCTGCCGCTGCAAGCGGCGGCGCGCCTCTCGCCGGGCAGCGGCATCTCTGCCATGCAAATCCGCACCGCCTTGCAGATGGGTATCTTGGTGCCCTGGCAGAAACAGCAAGCCGAACTGCCCAAAACCGCCCTCGATCTCTTAGCCAGCGATCAGGGAGGGCTGGTCTATCAACCCCTGATCGGCTTGCACGAGCAGGTCGCCGAACTGGATTTCGTCTCCATGTACCCCAGCATTATGGCACGCTTCAACATCTCTCCCGAAACCATCGCTTCGGCAGCCCACACCCAAGCGGCCGTCGCCCACCTGCACCCCTTGAGCGAAGCCTCCCAGCCAGCCCTGATCCCGCAAACTCTCTCCCCGCTGTTGGAAAAGCGCCTGGAACTCAAAAAGAGGCTCGTCGATCTGCCGCCGGCCGACCCGCGCCGCAAACGCTATCAAGCCTGCGCCTCGGCGCACAAGTGGCTGCTGGTCACCTGTTTTGGTTATCTGGGGTACAGGAACGCCCGCTTTGGGCGCATCGAAGCTCACGAGGCTGTCACCGCCTATGGCCGCGAAGCGCTGCTGCGCGCCAAAGAAGCTGCCGAAGAGCAAGGCTTTGAAGTGCTGCACCTTTACGTGGATGGGTTGTGGGTCAAAAAAGCCGGCGCCACCCAGGTGGCCGATTTTGAACCCCTGCTGGAAGAGATTGCGCGGCGCACCGGCCTGCCCATTGCCCTGGAAGGCATTTACCGCTGGATTGCCTTTCTCCCCTCGCGCCAGGATGAGCGCCTGGCGGTGCCCAATCGCTATTTTGGCGTCTTCCAGGATGGCTCCCTGAAAGTGCGCGGCCTGGAACTGCGCCGCCGCGATACGCCCCTTTGGATTGCAGAGGTGCAGCAGGCAATCCTGGAGTGCCTGGCAGAGGCGCCCACGGCAGCCGCCGCCAGGCAACGGTTGCCGCTCATTCTCCAATTCGTGCGCGCCGCCCTGAGCGAGCTGAAAGGCGGGCGCGTGCCGCCCGAAAAACTGCTCCTGGCTCAGAAACTCAGCCGTGAACTCGCAGCCTACCGCCAGCCCTCGCCTGCTGCCCGCGCCGCCCGCCAGTTACAGGCGCTAGGCAAACTGCGCCGCCCCGGACAGTGTGTGCGCTTCTGGTACGTCTGTGAAGATGGCGGCGTGCAGGCCTGGGACTCAGGCGTGCTCCCCCAGCCAACCACGCTGGATCAAGGCCGCTATCGGGAGTTGCTCTTGCGCGCCGTCAGCACCCTGCTCCAGCCGTTTGGCATCGGCGAAAAGCGCCTGCGCCGGGAAATTGCAGCCGCTTGCCCCGCCCGCCCGCTCTCCCTCTGGAAACTGCCCGATGCGGGTCTCGCGGCGCGGCCTGATTCGGCCGTCCGCCCGCCTGCTCCGCCACCACATTAAAATCACAAGCCGGCCAGGATGCCTCGCCCAGGTTTGGTAATCCTGCACCGCCTCAAACCTGCGGGACGTTCCGTGTTCCCCACCTTCCGCTCGCGCGCAGCTCAAACAAGCGCAGGATGACCACGCTGCCCAAAATCATCGCCCCGCCCAGCAGTTGCGGCGCGGTCAGGCGCTCACCGAGCAGAAGATACGCTAGAACCGCCGTAATCAACGGCTCCATCATCGCAATCAGGTTAGCCACGCTGGCTTGCAGGTAGTTCAGGCTCAAGCTGTAAAAGCCAAAGCCGCCAATGGTCGGCCCAACCCCCAGCACAAACAGCACCAGCCAGGCCAGCCAGCGTTTTTCCAGCCAGAAGAGGGTCTGCAGGGGTGCAACCCCCTCCAGCCAGCCGCCCAGCAGGCTGAGGGGCAGAAAATAGAGGGCTGCAAAGGCGAAAGAATAGAGCAGCGCCGTCCAGGAGTTGATGCCCCGCTTGGCGGTAAACTTGCCCATCAGGCTATAGACGGCGAAGATCAACCCCGAACACAGGCCGGTCAGGATGCCAAAGGGATTGAGCGCCCAGGCAGCCGCGTCATACGCCCCGGCCACCAGCACGCAGCCAGCCAGCCCCAGCGACACAGCCAGGATTTTGATCGGCGTCAACGGCTCACGGAACAGCCGCCAGGCAAGCAAAGCGGTAAAAGCCGCCGAGCTATAGGCAAGGACGGTGGCCGCCGCCGCCCCATTCAAGGCAACCGAAAACGACCATAAGCCATTGAACAGCGCAACCACCGCGCCGTACAGGGCAAAATAGGGCAGGCGCCCCTGGCCGGGCGCAAGCAGTGAACGGTTGCCCAGGGAAAAGATGATCACCAGGCCGAGCACCACAAAGACATCGCGCCAGAAGGAAAGCGTCAGCGGAGAAAGGCGGTAGTTCACCGTCAGATAGCGAATGAAGATGCCGGTGAAAGCCCACGAAACCGTGGCTGCCACACAAATCAGATAGCCCTTTGCCAGGCGGGCTGAATCGGAAGCCGAAAGAAGGATGGGTTTTTCCATAACAAGGGGATTATACCCCCTGCGCCCCTGATATGCGGCTTAATTGCTTTGGAGTGAGGCTGTGCCAAAAGTAAATCGCCAAATTTTCATCTCCCACTTTGAGCCTGTTTTTAGCGCATTTTTCGACTATTCGTCCCACAAAGTGGCTAATTTCAGGGGTTTTCTCCCACTGGATGCTAGCCAAGAAGAAAATTACGCCCTTTTGACACAGCCCCATTTTTACCCTGTCGCGCATAGGAGGATTCGGCTATGACTGTAACGCCTTACCCCGCAGTTTGCGCCTGTCAATTGCTGAAAATACCCTTCAGGAACGGGCAACGAATACACCAATGACCGCCTC
>Ga0308389_1002414_pt1 | contig 11705 bp, 9 predicted proteins | sample Hotspr2Sample148_FD_202362 | JGI IMG/M metagenome (GOLD analysis project Ga0308389, IMG submission 202362) | Hot spring phototrophic mat microbial communities from Mushroom Spring, Yellowstone National Park, Wyoming, United States - 20040719_148 ... | reverse complement strand
TTTTTGCGGCAATCATTTATCCAAGGGTCTCGATTTGGCTTCGATTATCCATTGAAGCATCCGAAAGAATGTTTTATGGACGGGGCTTGCTCCAATTTATCAATTTACCAATTTTGGAACGGTCACGGCTTCTCTCTTTCCTTTTGTCCGATCTCATGTCCCAACATCAGGGAATCGATACCGTCCAGCCGCAAAATAGACATTCCTCTCCCAGCGCACGCTGAAATTGTCAACCGGAAAACCATATCCGATACTACCATCATTCCAGATGTAGTTGATATTGGCAGTGCCTTCATTACGCTGAACTGCTGGCGTGCCTGCAAGATCCTTGTTGCCAAAATACCTGGCACACCATTCACCCGATGTGCAGCTTTGTCCTGTGGGCAAGAAACCTGGTCCAGACCAGAATGTTTCCAACCGCGCATCACCGCCAGAATCATAAAATTCTATTTTGACTTCGTGATTGCCACTCAGCGAGCCGCCCCAATCATGACCCGTAAAGTTTGAATCCCACCAGGCGTTTAATTTTTCCTGGCCGTCAATAAAAATACGGCAACCATCATCATGCTGACAATGGAACGAATAGTACCCTCCAGAGAAGTTGAAATTTCTGGTGAAACGAGCACTGAAGTTATCACTGTTGCAACCGCTGGCAGGGGATCCTGAACCCCAATTTTTAATGATGTAAGTGCTGTATTCATACCCATCATAACAACGATTGTTCAAATCCTTACTGTTAAAGTATTCCACATGCCAATTGTTGGAGGAGGGATTGGTGACAGTAATGTAATTTGTACGAGTCATGCTATTAGAACCGCCAGGACCGCTTACCGTCAGACTGACCGTATAAGTCCCTGCATTAGAGCCTGTTATGAACTTATAGGATATGAGCCATCAATCTGACGAAATTCTTGAGCATCAACATGGCAAAAGCCAAGTAGTGGAGGGCGGCAAGGGTCTCCGGCAAGCGTTCGTAGTCACGCGCCAAACGCCGGAAACGAGCCATCCAACCAAAACTACGCTCAACTACCCAGCGCCGGGGCAAGAGCACAAAGCCTTTCTTGGCATCGGGCAGCTTGATCACCAGCAATTCCATTCCTTGACTTTGGGCAGCCTGTGCGGGTTCATCGCCGGTATATCCTTGATCCACAAAAGCGATTTCCACCGACTGTTCCGTTACCTCTTGCACCTGGCGAGCGAGCTCTTCCACCTGCGCTCGATCTTGCTGATTGGCGGGCGTCACATACAAAGCCAGCAAATGCCCCAGGGTATCCACGGCTATGTGCGTTTTGCTGCCCTTTTTGCGCTTATGCCCATCGTAACCAGCCCTTTCGCCGCTCTCTGGCGTAGATTGCAGCGTTCGGCTGTCGAAAATTGCCGCTGTGGGTTGCTCTTTTCGCCCTTTGGCCAGCCGCAATATGGCTCGTAAATCATGCACCATCGCCGCGAACACCCCAGATTTGATCCACCGTTGCGTTTGTTGGTACACGGTGTACCAAGGTGGCAAATCGTTGGGCATCATTCGCCAGGACGCTCCAGCGCGCACAATCCAGCGCAAGCCATTGAAAACTTCTCGCAGGCTGTGGTCGCGTTGGGGAGCTTCTTCAGTCATCAAGGTCAAGTACGGGGCGACAAATGCCCACTCGTCATCAGTTACATCACTCGGATATGCTTTTCGTTCCATGCCTGGAGTTTACCACTCCCCGGCAAAAGTTCATAACACACTCTAGTATAGGTATGAGTGTGGTAAGATGCGCACGAGGTGCCGGTTTGTCCATCCCCATAATTCCATGAACAGGATGTGATGTTGGATGTGTCAACGATATGAAAGGTAGTAACAAGGGGCGCGGTGCCGCTCTGGGGCGAGGCATCGAAATTTGCAGAAGGAGGATTGGGGCAGGAGCCGGCGCATACTTTGATGGAACTCAAACCATTGCGCAAGCCTTGCGCCAGGGCATTGATATCGGAGAATTGCGCCGGGCCGGTGGCGCGCCCACAATTGCCCTGGAAGTTTGCATGTTCGCAGGCGATAATCTCATAGCCAGAATTAATTTTGATGGATTCGGCGCGGTCGTTCCAGCCCACCGTGCTGAGATCCGTGATGGTCTGGTTGCTTTCGTATTTATCGCCGTTGTAATCGCCAAGGTCAAACAATTGATACGCCCACGAGCCGCTGCTGCCCGAGCCATTGGTATAGCAATATTTATGAACGCCAGGGAGCGGATCGCCAAATACGTCATTGTTGCACGCTGTTCCATTTGAGAATGAACGCGGCGAAGTATAGCAACTATTCGCGCCGTAAATCACATTGGCCGTGCCGCTGAAACTGCAAAAGCCGCCCTCCTCGGCGCATTGATTGTAACCGGAAGGGATGCTGGTAATGCCGCAGCTCCCGCCGCCACTTTGTGCTTTTACATTTGTGGATGTAAGGGTCTGGCTACTTCCAGCTTCAACTGTTTCATTACTTCCACTCCATCTAATAACTGCGGCATTATTACAAAAAGAATAGTTGATATTCTGTTGTGACTCGCTCCCCTTTGTTAGAGTTCCTTGATAGTTAAGTATCTTTGACCCATCTGCTTGCAATACCATAGCTCTTACTACATAACCATCTATCACTTGACCATGCCAAGTAATGCCAGTTGAAGAGTTGTTATACCTAATTTCAAGATGTAAATGGGGGCCGCAATCGGGACAAGCACCTGAAATCCCTAATAGTTTTCCTTGAGGTATGCTTGTGCCATTTGCCATATTTAGGATCTCCGGGTCAATAGAGCTAAGATGCCAATATCTTGTACTCCAACCATTACCGTAGTCAATAATTACATACTTTCCAATTGAACCACCAGCATCCCCTTTATCTTGAAGTATTCCGGCTGCTGCCGCTAGCACCTCATTATTATTTAACCCAAAGTCTATTCCTGTAGCACCTGACAACATGACCTGTGTACATGGATCAAGGCTTGAACCATTATGAGGGCCTCCAGTTAGTCTATAAGCCGCAGATCTGTCCCACGGCATTTTGAGATTAGGAAAGGCAAGTGCACTTACATCTTCTTGCCCAACTGATGGTTGATATGCATTGCCAACAGATCCAGGTAAAGCAGTACTATTAGTGGGTATAAAAACTGGTGTATGAGTGATTGTTTTAAAGCTTGAAATTAATTCGTTAATTTTATTGTCTGTAAATTCTTTAGCACCCTTCAGGGTGTGGTGGTAAAAACCACCGCCTTTAGGCGCATAATCTTTCAGGCGGCGGCTTGTCCGCCGCTACACAACCTATCGGCTTTAGCCGATAGTAGTTGAGATGATTTAATCGGATCATTTTCTTTATAAAGAAAGAAGGAGTAAACATTTTGGTCGAGAGCTATTACAACAAATCTGCCAATTTCTCCCGAAAGTTGCACTGTAAGTGAATCGTCATAAGTTTTTAGAAACATGAAAGCTGGAAACAATCTCATTCCGATTTTGCTCGAACAATGCCTGCTCTGCGTTAGCCATTACAGTCTCAATTGTGTCTTGCAGCTTATTGGCGCAGGCTCGATCTTTGAGATGACGCCAGAAACGTTCGATCGGGTTCAATTCCGAGCAATAGGGTGGCAGCCACACCACCATCACCCGATGCTCAAACAAACTTAACGCGGCTAAAGCGGAAGCGCTCTTATGATACGAAGCATTGTCCATCACCAACACCACTCGCCCAGTTGGATATGCTTCCACAAGCAGTCGCTCGAGGAAGTAGATGAACTGAGCGCTGTTCTTGGTTTCCGCCGTAGTCCAGGTGACCTGATCGCTCATCCAGTTGTACCCGCCAAAAATGTGCCGTTTCTGCTTGCTTCCCGGTTGGCTGGCCGGAATGCGTCGCTGTTGTCCAACCTTCATCCAGCATGCCCGCAATGGCGGATCGAGGCTCAGCGTGGTTTCATCCACAAAGATGAGCTGGAAATCGTCTCCGAGGACTTTTTTTTCAACTCGTCCAGCAGTTCATCCGCTTTTGCTTTGGCTGCTTTGTCCTGCAAATGGCCTAAATCGTATTTTGGACGGCGATACCGGTATCCTTTGGCTTTCAGCAAGGCGCGAAAACGTGCTTCGCTCAACTCGATCCCGGTTTCCCTGGCCAGGTGCAGACGCAGACGATCGATTGTCCACACCGTGAAGGGGTATCCCAATTCTGCTGGCTCTTTTTCAACCACTTCGGCAACCAGCTGTTCGTAGGCTTTATCCGCTTTGGCTGGCCGCCCGCTGCGCGGTTTGGTCGCCAGTTCTTCTACGCCGCCTGTGCGCCAGCGCTTGATCCAGGAGTAAACCGTTGGAATACTTACCGCTTGCATTTTCGCCACTTCATCAGGCTTGTATCCCAGGTGTAACAACCGAATGGCTGTGCATCGTTGGCGTACGCCTGGTCGTTGATCTCGCTTCATTGCAGTCTCTACAATTTGCAACTCTTGTTCGGTCAGGTGATAGTCTCGGGCTTTTGGCATGTTCCCAGTTTACCATGAATAATGGTTTGTTAAGGTACTTTCAACGAACTACTTAGTAGTACTTATCTCAGTTACTGATGGGAATTCAGACGATCTCAGGTAAGTATCTACGTAATCTATCAACGACTGGTCGTTTGACAATATTCCTTCAAATCCGATAATTACTGCTGCTTCCCCTTTTGGAATGATTAATTCACCATTGCCAATGCGTTTAATCTCAAAGCTCGAAACAAGTGTGGTCTTTAAATCAGGATACCTGCCCTCATAAAAATCAGGATAAACATACCACCCGGCGGGATACTCAAACTGATAGTTTTGAGTTTGGTTTATATAGATTTCATTCTCATAGTCTGAAGCGAAAATTGCGGTTGCTTCTGGGTTTTGTGTTTCTGTCGGCGTCTCTGTCCCCGCCCCCTGGGCGCGGGCTGTGGGCACACCACTTGCCCCAATGCCCAAGAAAAGAATTATCCCCAGCAACGCAATCCCATACATAACCTTGCGCGCCAGCGAAACAAATGATTTCTGGTTCATTTCAACCTCCTGCAATTTTCCACTTTCCCCGCGAAAGCCAGGTTGTTCCAACGTTCCTGCCGCCCAGAGCCGCGGGATGAGTTCCCCATGCGGTGTTGTTATTTTGATTATAGCCACGCCATCGCAAAAAAAAGTGATAAATGTCATATCCGCCAGGAGCACCGCGGTCGGCGCGTCAGGCGGATGGCGAGGGCGAGAAGCATCAGGCCGAGTAGAATCAAGCCTATCCCCAGGCAGGGCATCCAAAGCATCGAAGAAGAGGAAGACGGGGGAAGTGAGGATGGCACAGGCGTAGAAGAAATGTCGAGCAGAGAGGGCGTTTCTGAGGCGCTTCCGCTTTCGACAGCGGTGGCCGAGGGAGTGACCGTGAGCGAAGCAACGCTCGTGAGCGTAAAGGTGGGAGAAGAGAAAAGGGGAGGCAAAATAATCCAGGGTTTGGGGGAAGGGGTTGGCGTACGAGAAGGCGGAAGGGGAGAGGCCGTCCACGTGGGAGTCAGGATAGGGGTAGAAGTGGCCGATGGAGTCGGGGTCACCGTAGATGTGGAGGTGAGGGTAGCAGTGGGAGTAGGAGGCAGGGCGCGGCGGATAGCGGCGTCCATCTGGATCAGGCCGGCACCGTAATAAACGTCCCAGCCGGGGGCGCCCAAATCCAGGACGGTGGTTTCCATTTGCGATTCCACGAACCCGGCATCGTAATTGCCAGGAATGCCAATCAAAATAGCCGCCAGGCCGGAGACAAACGGGGCCGACATCGAGGTCCCGCTGCGGTAACCGTATCCGCCGCCTGGATATAGCGAGTAAATCGAGACACCGGGTGCAGCCAGGTCCACTTCCGGCCCGTAATTCGAAAAGCCAGCGCGGTTGTTGGCGCTGTCGGTAGCGGCCACAGCGATGACCGGGGCAAAGCGCGCCGGGTAAAGCACCGAACCGCTCCCCGAATTGCCGGCTGCAGCCACCTGCACGACGCCCCGCGTGTACGCATAGATAACCGCGTTCTCCAACGTGGCCGAATAGGACGAACCGCCAAAACTCATGTTGATAACTTACGCGCCGTGGTCAGTAGCCCAGACGATGGCCGCGGCAGCATTGGCATAGGTGCCATTTCCGCTGCTATCCAGGACCTTGAGCGGCATCACCGCGGCGCCCCACGAAACTCCTGCAATGCCGATCCCATTATTGGCAGCCGCTGCCGCGATCCCGGCCACATGGGTGCCGTGTCCATTATCATCCTGTGGGTCGGAATCGCCGTTCACAAAATCGTAGCCGGGCAAGACCTTGTAAGCCAGGTCGGGGTGGGAATAGTCCACACCGCTGTCAATCACCGCGATGGTCACCCAGGAAGCCCCTGTGGAGAGATCCCATCCCTGCGGAGCGCGAATGTTAAGCAGGCCGTACTGATTGGAAAAACCGGGGTCGCCGGGAATCGTATCATCCGCCGAAAGGTAATAATTGGGTTCGGCAAACAGCACATCGGGATTTTTTTGCAACTCCCGGATAGTCTCTTCTACACTCCCTTTTGGGACTTTCAGCACATAAATATCCAGACCGTCAATCACGGAGAAAGATTTGGCTCCTACCGATTGAATAATCTCATCGGTACGGGAAGGTGAAACATCCCCGGAGAATTGCACAAGTACTTCGTTCTCCACATATGGGGAGGCCCGTTGTTTTACGCCCTCCGCATACCCTGCTTGCGCAGAGTTCCCTATCCAGAAAAGGAACAGAAGGAAAAGAAAGAAACCGTTCTTTTCTGCCATCCCAGCCATTATATCCTGGGGTTGATGGAGGGTTGGAGCAGTCAAATGAGAGGTTACGTTTCAACGTAATCAGTGAAAGAAGTGATTACGTTTTTTCGTAACTGGTCCTGGCGAGACAGTTTTTTTGCACGCAAGCCGAAGCGCTGGTGTTGGCAGCGTAGGTGCGGACTGGCTTGCGCCCACGGCGGCGCACCGAATGGTTGAAAAAGCGCCTTGAAGCGTTTGAACAAACCATGAAGATCACCGACCAGCGACTCACCACCCAAATCGAGGTCGTCTGTCAGGCACAGGAACGGCTCGAATTTGTTCGCAAAAAGGAAGTGTTCACGAGACGATCCGTTGTGACCAGGGTCCAAAATTAAAGTGGGAACTCCACTCCCAACCCATCATCCTGGTGGAGATGACAGCCCCATTGGTTTTGACCGATGGCATCGTGATGCTGAACGATCAGTGGACGACATTCCAGGATGGCCTGACGCACTGCGTCGGGTAAGCGGCCCTCATGGTACAACGCCACCAGATACCTGGCGGCTGTTTTGCCTGCTTCACGGTATGGATCTTGCAATGCCTCAATGAGAATCGGCACGGCCTGCTGGGCGTCTATGCGGGTCAAGGCTTCCAGAATCATCGGGCGGATTACAGGGCGGGAATCTTGCAAACAGGTGATGAGTGGCAACCAGGCGCGGCGGTCGCCGAGCGCCCCCAATGCCTGGATGGCGTCAGAGTCGGCGACGACGCGACCATTAATAACGTGAGGGTGGATGAGCGCCCGGATCAGTTTCTCTACCTCCTCTTGCGCCTGTGACTTTTTGGTATCTCCATTAGAGATGGCTATCACTCTGTCACAAATGGTGAGGAGTGCCGCTTTCGTTTTGTCTTCCAATTTTTCTCGACGGCAGATAGAAATTAATGCCGCCGCAGCAGCCCAGCGCACATCCTGGTCCTCATCCTTGAGCGCGGCGGTGAGCGACTCCATGGCTGGCACGCCAATTTTCGCCAACGCCTCGGCAGCAGCCCACCGCAGACCCCAGTCTCGAAGCGCCTCGCTGAGTGGCTCCACAGCGCGGGCATCGCCAATCTTCCCCAGCACTTCGGCGGCAGACCACCGTAGCCTCCGTTCCTTAAGCGCGGCGATGAGCGGCTCGACGGCTGGCGCGCCAATCTTGATCAGGGCTTCGGCGGCGGCTTCGCGCACAATCCAGTCTGCATCCTTGAGCGCGGCGATGAGCGGCTTGATGGCGCGGGTGTCTTTGATTTCTCCCAACGCACGGGCGGCGGGCCAGCGCACACTCACGTCCTCGTCCTTGAGCGCGGCGATAAGCGGTTCCACGGCGCGGGAATCGCCAATTCGCCCCAGCGCCTCCACAGCAGAAGCACGCTCGTTCTTCCATTCGGTCAGGATTGTGGTAAGCAAATAGACGACGAACGGATGGCTGGCTGCTTTCAGCGCTTGTTGGAGAAGAAGATGCACAGGCGCGCTGTTTTCATCCCAAGACCTGAGAAGCGCCGCAATCTGGCGAGCATCTTCCGATTTCATCTTGTCCAGTTCTTCCAGAAGAAGTCTATGCGCGAACCTGCCCTGCAAGGTAGCGATCAGCGCTTCCAGCGCGCGCGGGCTGCCAATTTGCCCCAAGGCTCTCGTCGCCGCCAAACGTACGCTGCTCTCCCTGTCCTGGAGCGCCAGTTCAAGCGCCTCAACAGCGTGTGGATCGCCAATCTGGCCAATGGCTTTGATGGCTGCCTGGCGCACCCTTGCATCCTGATCCGCGAGTAAAGCAAGGAGCGGTTCCGCTGCGCGGGCATCGCCGATTTGTCCCAAGACATGGGCAGCAGCCCGGCGTGCTTCGTTGTCCTGTTCCTGAAGGACGAGCAGCAGCGGGGCTATGGCCATGCTGCCGAGCGCGGCACATCTATCCCATTCGCCTTTTGCGATCCAATACAGAGCGCCGTTTTCATCCAGCCCAGGCTGCCAGCCGATTCGCTCCAGGATTTGGGCGGCGTAACGACGCTTTTGTGGATTCTTCAGCGCGCTGAGGAGTTGCGCAATGGCAGTTGCCCCGATTTCTCCCAGCGCCTGGATGACCGCCTCGTATCGCGCCGCGTTTTCGCCCTCAGGCGGCGTTTGGGGGGATGTCTCGCCTGGCGTGCCTGCCTGAAGCAATCGCTGAAGAAAATCTTCGTTTTCCCTGGCTTCCTTTTCGGCAGCCAGGGAGAGCGCAATCTCGATCAGCGCTTCAAGCGCAGCCTGGCGCACTTGCTCATCTTTTGCATGTCCCAGTACTTCGATTAGCGCTTGCACATCTCGTTGACTTTTCATTTCTTCCACTCTTTTCACTCGAACGCCTCCTGCCAGCACTGCTCCAGCGCCTGCCGCGCCGCCGCGGACTTGGCAGGCCAGTCCCGCCCGGCATTGTCAATCAACACATGGCGCGGATGCCCGCCCCAGACGCGCCGCAGGAGACCGTCCAGATGCACCGCCTCCTCGGGCGTTTCGCCGCGATGCGCTTCGGGATAGCGCCGATAGGCGTGCAGCGCGCCCTCCGCTGCGGTGACCAGATGGATGACGGCATCATAGCGGGCGCGGTCTTGCCGCCTGGCTCGCCCGTGAGAACGATGAAGCGCAGGCTCATAACAATAACTCTATCCCACTAACTCTGATATCTGTGTGGTTATCGCAATCTGCTGCTTTATCGGTATGCTCATCAGTGTGCATCGCTGCTATTTCGTCACGAAGTGCAAGTATCTTTGTCTTTGTTTTGTCTTCCAATCCTCCTCGACAGTAAATAGAAATCAGTGCCTCGGCAGCAGTCCTTCGAACAGGCCTTTTCTTATCTTTATCTTGGAGCGCGGCGATGAGCGGCTCCACGGCGCGGGGGTCGCCAATCTTCCCCAGCGCTTCGGCGGCGGCTTCGAGCACCCATGAATTCTGACCCTTGAGCGCGGCGATGAGCGGCTCCACGGCGCGGGGGTCGCCAATCTTCCCCAGCGCTTTGGCGGCGGCTTCGAGCACATCGCTATCCTTGTCCTTGAGCGCGGCGATGAGCGGCGCCACGGCGCGGGGGTCTTTGATTTCTCCCAGCGCATAGGCGGCGGCTGCGCGCGCCCTAAAATACTCATCCTTGAGTGCGGCGATGAGCGGCTCCACGGCTGGCGCACCGATTTTGACCAGCGCGTCGGCGGCGGCGTAGCGCACATCCCCTTTCTCATCCTTGAGCGCGGCGATGAGCGGCTCCATGGCCAGTGCGCCGAGAGCCACGCATTTGTCCCAATCACGTTTTGCCATCCAGTACCAGCCCGCAATCTCATCTTGCGCTGGTTCCCAGCCCAGATGGTCCAGCGCTTGGGCGGCGGCCTGGCGCACATCGCCATTCTCATCCTTGAGTGCGGCGATGAGTGGTTCGACGGTGCGGGCGTCGCCGATCTTGCCCAGCGCTTCGGCGGCGGCCTGGCGCACATCCCATTCCTCATCCTTGAGCGCGGCGATGAGCGGCTCCACGGCGCGGGGGTCGCCAATCTTCCCCAGCGCTTCGGCGGCGGCTTCGAGCACCCATGAATTCTGACCCTTGAGCGCGGCGATGAGCGGCTCCACGGCGCGGGGGTCTTTGATTTCTCCCAGCGCTTCGGCGGCGGCTTCGCGCACAGTGCTCTCCTTGTCCTTGAGCGCGGCGATGAGCGGCTCCACGGCTGGCGCACCGATTTCTCCCAATGCTTCGGAGGCAGCTTGGCGCACATCGCTATTCTTGTCTGTGAGCGCGGCGATGAGCGGCTCCACGGCGCGGGGGTCTTTGATTTCTCCCAACGCACGGGCGGCGGGCCAGCGCACATTCACGTCCTCGTCCTTGAGCGCGGCGATGAGCGGTTTCACAGCTGGCGATCCCAGAGCAACACAGTTGTGCCAATCACCTTTTACCATCCAGTACCACCCCGCGGCCTCATCCCGTCCCGGTTGCCAGCCCAGGCGGACCAGCATCGCAGCAGCGGCTTGACGCACATTTTTGTTTTCATCCTTGAGTGCGGCGATGAGCGGCTCCACGGCTGGCGCACCGATTTTGACCAGCGCTTCGTCGGCGGCCTGGCGCACATCGCTATCCTTGTCCTTGAGTGCGGCGATGAGCGGCTCCACGACGCGGGGGTCGCCAATCTTCCCCAGCGCTTCGGCGGCGGCTGCACGCGCCCATGAATTCTGATCCTTGAGCGCGGCGATGAGCGGCTCCACGGCGCGGGGGTCTTTGATTTCTCCCAGCGCTTCGGCGGCGGCTTCGCGCACAGTGCTCTCCTTGTCCTTGAGCGCGGCGATGAGCGGCTCCACGGCGCGGGGGTCTTTGATTTCTCCCAGCGCTTCGGCGGCGGCTTCGCGCACAGTGCTCTCCTTGTCCTTGAGCGCGGCGATGAGCGGCGCCACGGCGCGGGGGTCGCTAATCTTCCCCAGCACTTCGGCGGCGGCATAGCGCACAGCGATATCCTTGTCCTTGAGTGTAGCGATGAGCGGCGCCACGGCTGGCGCACCGATTTTGACCAGCGCTTCGGCGGCGGCTTGGCGCACACCGCTACTTTTATCACCGAGCGCGGCGATGAGCGGCTCCACGGCGCGGCGGTCTTTGATTTTTCCCAGCGATTCGGCGGCAGCGAGGCGCACACGCCATTCCGCATCCTTGAGCGCGGCGCTGAGTGGCTCCACGGCGCGGGGGTCTTTGATTTCTCCCAGCGCGCGGGCGGCGGCCTGGCGCACATCCCATTCCTCATCCTTGAGCGCGGCGCTGAGTGGCTCCACGGCCAGTGCACCGAGAGCCACGCATTTGTCCCAATCGTGTTTTGCCATCCAGTACCAGCCTGCAGTCTCATCTTTTGCTGGTTTCCAGCGCAGGCGACCCAGCGCTTCGGCAGCGGCATAGCGCACATCCTTGTCTTTATACCTCAGGGCTTTGATCAGGGCCTT
>Ga0308389_1002410_pt1 | contig 11707 bp, 11 predicted proteins | sample Hotspr2Sample148_FD_202362 | JGI IMG/M metagenome (GOLD analysis project Ga0308389, IMG submission 202362) | Hot spring phototrophic mat microbial communities from Mushroom Spring, Yellowstone National Park, Wyoming, United States - 20040719_148 ... | reverse complement strand
CCTGCGAGAGGAACTCGTTATCAAAGATGAAGTCGTCGCTATTATACTGCCAGGGGATGGCGAGAAGGACGCGTTTGTGATAGGCGCGGTAGCCCGTGTGGTATTCGGAGAGTTTGGCGCCGAGGAGCAGGTTTTGGAAGAAGGTGAGGGCGCGGTTGGCGATGTACTTGTAGAGGGGCATGCCGCCTTTGAGGGCGGTGCCGCCCAAAATACGTGAGCCGAGCACCACATCATACAGCCCAGAGGCAATCATGTGCGCCATGACCGGGAGAAGTTTGGGGGTGTACTGGTAATCGGGATGGAGCATGATGATGATATCGGCATTCATGTCCAGGGCGGCGCGGTAACAGGTTTTTTGGTTGGCGCCGTAGCCGCGGTTCTCGGGATGGACGATGATGTGACTTAGGCCGAGTTGGCGGGCAATAGCGACCGTCTCATCCCGGCTGGCGTCGTCCACCAAGATGATTTCGTCGACGATGCTTCGGTCTATTTCCTGGACGGTTTGCGTGAGGGTAGCGGCGGCGTTATAGGCGGGGAGGACGACGACGACCTTGTGGTTGTAGATCACACTTCAAAGCGGATGCCCTGGGCGAGGGGGAGGGAGTCGCCGTAATTGATAGTGACGGTTTGACGGCGCATGTAGGCTTTCCAGGCGTCGGAGCCCGCTTCGCGGCCGCCGCCAGTTTCTTTTTCGCCGCCGAAAGCCCCACCGATCTCTGCGCCGGAGGGACCAATATTGACATTAGCGATACCGCAATCAGACCCAGTCGGCCCTAAAAACCGCTCGGCTTCTTGGAGGCTGTCGGTGAAAATACTGGACGAGAGTCCTTGCGGCACATTGTTTTGCATGGCGATGGCCTCGTCCAGGGTTTTGTAACGCAGCACATAGAGGATCGGGGCGAAGGTTTCTTGCTGGACGATGGGCCAGTGGTTTTGGGCTTCTACGATGGCGGGGACGACGTAGGTGTCACTTTCGTAGGAGGGGCCACTTAGCACCTCACCGCCGTAGAGAATGCGGCCCCCTTCGGCTTTGACGGTCTGCAGGGCCTCCTGCATCATCGCTACGGCAGCCTTGTCAATCAGCGGGCCAATCAGCGTGTCAGGATTGAGCGGATGACCGATTCGCTGGCGAGCCTGCTCGTACACCCCGATGAGGCGCTGGATAAACTGGTCGTAAATGCTCTCATGGAGAATCAGCCGACGCAAAGAGGTGCACCGTTGGCCGGTAGTGCCCAGCGCAGCAAAAGTTACGGCCCGGATAGCCAGGTCCAGGTTAGCCTTCGGGGAGACGATGATAGCGTTATTGCCCCCGAGTTCGAGGAGGGTGCGGCCTAAGCGTTTGGCGACGGTTTGGGCGACGGAGCGGCCCATGCGGATAGAACCTGTGGCCGAGATAAGGGGCAGGCGGGAATCCGCAGCCATCTGCTGACCCAGGGTAGCATCCCCGACGACCAGACTAAATGTGCCTTCCGGGACCTGGTAAGCTTCCATGACTTGCCGTAAAAGCGAAAAGATAGATAGGGCACTAAGAGGGGCTTTTTCACTGGGCTTCCACAGGACAGCATCGCCGCATACGGCGGCAATCAGCGCATTCCAGCTCCAGACCGCTACCGGGAAGTTGAAGCTCGTGATGACCCCTACCACGCCTAAGGGGTGCCACTGTTCGTAGAGACGGTGATGCGGCCGTTCCGACGCGATAGTAAGCCCATAAAGCTGCCGAGAGAGCCCCACTGCAAAGTCCGCCATGTCAATCACCTCCTGCACTTCACCCAGAGCCTCCTGGTAGGTTTTGCCCATTTCGTAACTCATGACTTTGGCGAGGGCTTCCTTATGCTGGCGCACCAAGTCCCCAAAAGCCCGAACTACCTCCCCCCGCTTAGGCGCGGGAATCGTCCGCCAGACTTTGAAGGCTTCTACAGCTTTTTCTGCGACTTTTTCATAGGTCGCGGGGGATATGTGCTGCACGGTGGGGAGGGCTGTACCATCTGCGGGGGAATAGCGCACAGGGTAGGTCCCTTCCGCATCGGTGTAAACTTCACGACCGGTGGTAGCGCCGGGATTCTTATCCCCGAGGCCGAAAGGTTTCAGTAAGTCGAGCATGCTGACGCTTGCTGTAAAGGCGCTCATGGCGCTACAAAGGTAAGGGGATTTTGGGGTGGGGGCGTGTGGGGTTTATAGGTGCCAGTAGGCTTTGAGCCATTCCAGGAAAGCCGGCACGCCTTCGCCGGTTTTCGCCGAGACCCAGCCCCAGTATAATGGCTCAGGAAAGGCCTGGGTTAAGAGCTTTTGCTGATGATAGCGCTCCTTCTGCGAAAGGGAGTCTACTTTATTGGCGAGTATGACGAAGGGGAGGTTATGACTACCCAGCCAGGCTACCCATATCTGGTCAAGCTTCTGAGGAGGGATGCGGCTGTCTATGAGGACGCAGGTGAGGGGCGCCTCCTCTTTGAGGAAGTGCTCTGTGTTTTTCAGCCAGAGGAGACGTTTTTTTTGGTCTACTTGGGCGTAGCCGTAGCCGGGCAGGTCTGCCCATAGCCACCCCTCTTGGGCAGGGTAGAGCTGAATCTGGCGCGTGCAGCCGGGTTTTTGGCTGACGCGGGCTACAGGCCTCCCCAGCAGGCGATTGAGTAAAGAGGACTTGCCTACGTTGGACCGGCCTGAGAGGGCGACGATGGGCTTTTTTTCAAGGATGGGTCGCATGGCTGCTATACCGCTCCCCCGCCCGAATGTACAGACAAAACCGATTAGCCGGCGGATAAGGGAGGCAAATGAAGTTGGGATTGTAAGCGCAGTAGGGGAAGTACGCCCGGTTGAAGTCAATAATTGCGGAGTCGCCTTTCACGAGAAGGGGCACATAGCGGCCCCCCGCGTAGGTTTCACCGGCAGCGGCGGTAGAGTCCCAGAAGGCCACATAGGGGTTTTCGCCCCGGCTATCGCCATAGACGGTGAGGATAGCGGGGCCTTGGCAGCTATCTAAGGTGGGGAGGTTCAGGTATAGCCTTCCGACTACTGGCAGGAGGGAATTAGGGTCACGTTCGTAGCGGCCCCGCCTGCACCATTCTGCTTGGGGTGGATAGTAGGCCAGCCCCGAAAACATCTCTCGCTGCTCCGGGGGGATGGGCGAGTTAGGCGCTATCCGAAAAAGGCTGTCCTTAATCTGGCGCTCTCGTTGCAGGTTGGCTAAGTACAGACTTTCTGCTTCACAGGAGACCGGTTGAGTCTGATGCGGGCGCTCTCCGCTCGGCCACCATAAGACCCCAATCACCACCACGGCGATGAGCACGGCCAGCCATTGCCATGAGAGAAAAGGCCGCATACTTAGTCTAATCGCAGCTTTTCCATCAGGCGCAAAAGCGGCTTTGTATAGAGCATGGTGTAAAAGTGGAGATTTTTCACACCGTGATTGAGAAGGTCCATCGCCTGGTGGTAAGCCCACTCTATGCCGATGGCTTGGACTTCGGTATCGTTTTTGGCCTGCAAAACGGCTTCAGCAAGAGGCTCCGGGATGGTGATATGAAAAACCTTCGGGAGGTTGTAGAGATGGTCGCGTTTCGTGAGGATTTTGAGGCCGGGGATAATCGGGATAGTGATACCCAGCTCGCGCGCTTTGGCTAAGAATTCGTAGTAGTAGCGGTTGTCGAAGAAGAGTTGGGTAATAGCGTAGCCGGCGCCCGCATCCTGTTTCCGTTTGAGGTTGAGGAGGTCAAAGTGGAGATTGGGCGCTTGGTAATGCTTTTCCGGATAAGCGGCTACCCCCACGCAGAAATTGGTCGGTTCGGCATCGGTGAGTTCGTCCAGGTAAATGCCCCGGTTCATGCCCATGATTTGTTCCACGAGCTCTACGGCGTAGAGGTTGACGGTGCGGTCGGGACGGGGGGGACGGGCGTATTTTTCTTCGCCTTGGAGGGCGAGGACGTTTTCCACGCCGAGGTAGTGCAGTTCTATGAGGGCGTCTTCGGTCTCTTCCCGGGTGAAGCCATGGCAGAGGAGATGGGGTACGGGTTCAATGCCGTGTTTGTACTTGATGATGGCCGCTAAGCCGAACGTTCCTGGGCTGCGACGGCGCACCCGCCGCCGATACGTCCCGTCAGGTTGCTCCTGCCAGATGGCCTCTGCGGCATGGGAAGTGATGTTGATGTAGCGTGGCCGATAGGGTAATAGGCTCTCCACCGCCTGGTGGAAGGCTTCGACCCGCCCGCCACGGCGGGGGGGAATAATCTCCACGCTTATAAAAGGTCCCGCTTCCCGTTCAATGATCTCTCGGACGTGCACGCTCCAAATTTCGCCAGATTTCCGCAAAGTAGGCCCTGGCCGTCCGCTCCAAAAAGTCGGTTTCCTCTTCCGAGTCCTGATAGGGCAGGGGCTGGATAAGCTCATACTGGGGCCACCCTTCCGCATCTGTACCTTGCCGCACGGCATAACTCCGCCATTCCAAGAGTCGCCACACCCCCAGCATAATCAGGTCCTGTTTAATGACTTTCTCCGCTCCCTCGGGCCAGTATCCCAGGACATCCACGCCGATCATGAGGAGCATGCCGTCCAGTTTCGGCGCTACGCCATACCGCTGGCGAAAAGCTTCTTCAAAGTCAACCTCTCCCATGGGGGGGTAGGGGCATTTAGAAAACCCGTTTCGCGGGGGCGATAGGCTATTTAGGCTTTTTCGTAGGTGCCGAATATACGGTCCCAGAGCGTGGTAGTTACGCCGAAGCGCTTTTCGGGTGTGCGGTAGTGGTGGAGGTAGTGGTTTTGCCAGAGACTTTTCAGAAGCGGGTGCGGCGGCTGCGGGTACTTATGGATGGCGTAATGGGTGTACTCATACAGCAGATACCCCAGTCCAAAGCCTGCGAAGAAAGGCCATACCAGACTCCACCCCCAGACGAGATAAAAGAGCGCCCACAGCACTACGGCGATGGGGAAGGTCACGAAAGGCGAGGCGGTTACGAAGCGCAGGTCATTCGGGATGTCGTGGTGAGCGCCATGAATGAAGTTATGCCATCGCTGGATCCAGGGCGAGTCTTCTACATAGTGCAGGATAAATCGGTGCAGCACATACTCTGCAAGCGTCCAAGTGAAAGCCCCGCCTACAAAGAGCAGGGCCGCTTGCCAGAGAGGTACCTGCAGCCTAATGAGGGCATACCAGAGTCCTGCCACGATGATCGCTCCGTAAAAGGCCCATGCGATATGGGTATTGGTTGCTCGGTACCGGCTTAGCCACTCCCACGGCTGCCGGAAAAATAGTTGTGGATAGGTGAAAACGTTGCGACGCGGTTTGCCAGCCATGAAGCGAATGTACAACTTTCTCCGGATAGACGATTCCCCCGGTGCAAGGGTAGAAGGAGGGGGCGGAGAAAAGGGAATCCTCAACTCGTTGAAAATCGTTACTTTTGCTAAATGGCAAGTGTCCAAGTCGTAACCCGGGGTGGGGCCTTCCTCATTCAGGAGACCCCGATCGAAGCCATATTCATCCCGGAAGAGTGGAATGACGAGCAAAAGCAGCTGGCTAAGGCATGCGAAGACTTCTTGGAAAAAGAGATTTATCCCCGTCTGGATGAGATGGACTATGGGGATCCGACGAAAGTGATGCCAGAGCTTCTCCGGAAAGCTGCGGAGCTGGGCTTTCTCGGGCTTACCGTGCCTGAAGCGTACGGCGGGCTCGGAATGGACTTTTTGACGGGGATGCTCTTCACGGAGAAAATGGGGCCTTCGCACTCCTTTGCTGTGGCGTTACTCGCCCATACGGGGATTGGGACGCTCCCGCTATTGTACTTTGGGACGCCGGAGCAGAAGCAAAAGTACCTGCCTAAGCTCGTCACGGGTGAGCTTTTCTCGGCATACTGTCTGACGGAGCCGGGATCGGGTTCGGATGCCTTAGGGGCTCGCAGCAAGGCCGTACTCTCCCCCGATGGCAAGCAGTACATACTCAATGGCCAGAAGATGTGGATAACCAACGGCGGCTTCGCCGATCTTTTTACGGTTTTTGCGAAGATTGACGGAGAAAAGTTTACGGCATTTTTAGTAGAGCGAAACTTCCCGGGCGTTTCTGTCGGTGCCGAAGAAAAGAAAATGGGCATCAAAGGTTCATCTACCCGGCAGGTCTTTTTCCAAGACACACCCGTGCCAGTAGAAAATGTCCTGGGCGAAATCGGCAAAGGCCACGTGATAGCGTTCAACATTCTCAATATCGGCCGGATAAAGCTGGCGGGGGCGACGCTCGGCTCGGCTAAGCGGCTGGTGACGATCTCGGTGCAGTATGCTAACGGGCGGCACCAGTTTGGGCGGCCGATATCCAGCTTTGGGGCTATTCAGCACAAGCTGGCGGATATGGCGATTCAGACCTGGGCGCTCGAATCGGCCACCTACCGGGCCAGTGCCGATATTCAAAATTATGAGTCCTACCTCCTCTCGCAAGGTCAGCCCTACGAAAAAGCCCTCCTCGGCGCCGCCCAAGAATATGCGGCAGAATGTGCCCTGCTGAAAGTCTTCGGCTCGGAAGTGCTGGATTATGTCGTGGATGAAGCCGTCCAAATCCACGGCGGCTACGGCTACTCAGCGGAATATCCCGTAGAACGCGCTTACCGGGATAGCCGTATCAACCGCATTTACGAGGGCACCAACGAAATCAACCGCATGCTGAGCGTAGAGTACATCCTCCGTAAGGCCCTCAAAGGAGAGCTCGACCTCCTCTCGGCGGCGATGAAGGTGCAGGGTGAGCTGATGAGTATTCCGGAGTTTGGTACTGAAAATGGGGAATTTTTAGCGGCGGAGAAGAAGGCTATCAAAAACCTCAAGAAAGCTATACTCATGGTGGCAGGGTATGCCGCGCAAAAGTACATGCAGGCGCTGGCCGAAGAGCAGGAGATTTTGATGGCGGCGGCCGACATGCTGCTCGTTACCTACGTGGCGGAGTCTATGCTTCTTCGGGTAGAGAAGCTGGCTAAGCAGCAGGGAGAGGAGGCTGTAGCTGATCCGCTGGCTATGCTACGGGTGTATCTCCTGCAGGCGCAGGAGCAGGCGGCGGCAGCGGGTCGGGGCGCTATCCTGCACATGAGTAGTGGGGATGAGCAGCGGGTGCTTCTCATGGGCCTTAAGCGTTTTACCAAGCCCATCGAAGTAGATGCTATCGCCCTGCGCCGCCAGATCGCTAAAACCATCATTGAGGCAAATCAGTATCCTTATAGCGTCTGCTAAGAGGGTGCGCCGCTAATACGAATAGGGGGGCTTGGTGGCCCCCCTTGTTTTTCTTAGTAACGTCCGTGCATGCGTAGGGCCCGAACCACCCGCTCAACGGCGATAAGGTAGGCGGCTTCCCGGAGGGAGACCTTTTGGGAAGCGGCCCGGGCAAATACCTCATCAAAGGCCTGCCGGATAGTGTTGTCGGCTCGGTCTTGCACTTCCACTTCTGTATAATAGTGACCGCGCCGGTTTTGCACCCACTCATAATAGGATACGATCACGCCACCGGCATTGGCCAGGATGTCCGGGATGACGGTGATGCCGCGTTCGTTGAGGATGGGGTCAGCGTCAGCGGTGGTGGGGCCGTTAGCGCCCTCTACGATGAGCCAGGCTTTGATGTGGGGGGCGTTAGCCGGGGTGATCTGGTCTTCGGTAGCAGCAGGGACGAGAATGTCTACGGGCAGCGTGAGGAGTTCCTCATTGGAGATGCGTTCGCCGCCCTTGAAGCCCACCAGGAGGCCACCGTTTTTATCGCGGTGCTGGATAGCCTGGTGGATAAGGATGCCATTTTCGTTGTAGTAGCCGCCGCTTGTATCGGAGATGGCCACGACACGGATGCCGTACTGGGAGAGGAAGCGGGCGGTGATAGAGCCGACATTACCGAAGCCTTGCACAGCGGCGGAGAGGCCCTCGGGGCGCTTGCCCATACGCTGCAAAGCCTGCAGGGCAACCATCGTTACGCCACGGCCGGTGGCTTCTACACGGCCTTTGGAGCCGCCCAGTTCTAAGGGCTTGCCGGTAACCACAGCCGGAATGAAGTTGCCTTTATTGAGGCGGGAGTATTCATCTACGATCCAGGCCATTTCGCGGGCGCTGGTGCCCATGTCCGGGGCGGGAATATCCTTATCGGGGCCGAAGACCTCGGCCATGGCACGCGTGTAGGCCCGCGTAAGCCGTTCCACCTCTCCCACACTCATCTTTTTGGGGTCGCAGGTGATGCCGCCTTTGGCGCCGCCGTAGGGGATATTGACCACAGCGCACTTCCACGTCATCCAGGCCGCCAGAGCCATGACCTCCCGCATATTGACCTCGGGGGCATACCGGATGCCGCCTTTACCGGGCCCCAAAACACGCGAATGGATGATCCGATAACTCTCAAACACCCGCACACTGCCATCATCCATCGCCACCGGCAGATGTGCGATGTGAATTTCTGCCGGTTTACTCAAGATCTCCCGTTCATCCGAACTAATTCCCAGTGCGTCTGCCGCCTTATGAAAGCGGTTTAGCATGGAAGCGTAGGGGTCCAGTTTTGGCGAGGTGGCCTGCTTGCCGTCTATCTGCCTCCCTCCCGAAGCGGTCCCTTCCGAATGAGGCATCTCTGCCTGTGCTTTGTCTTTCCCACGGCTCATCTGGCAAAGGTACCAAAGTTTTGTTTTAGACTTTGTGCGCATTGCCATTGTCTGTTATCCCACGGTAGGTGGGAGTGGCGTGGTAGCGACCGAACTGGCCAAAGCGCTCGCCTGTCGGGGGCACGAGGTCCATCTGGTCTCCTACGAGCGGCCCGTAAGGGCCATCCATTGCCACCCCAACCTGCACCTCCATCAAGTAGAGCCGCCCGCTTATCCGCTTTTCAGATATTTACCCTATGAAAGTGCGTTAGCGGGGCGCCTCGTGGCTTTGGCTGAGAGCGGCGTAGAAATCATCCATGCCCATTATGCGATTCCGCATGCCGTGAGTGCCCTTCTGGCTAACCGCTATGTAGGGCTGAATGGGCAACGCTTGCCTTTTGTTACGACGCTGCACGGGACAGATACGACCTTGGCGCGGGAAGCACCAGACCTCTGGCCCATTATTCGCCTAGCCCTCCATAAGAGCGATGTGGTTACGGCTGTTTCACACGCCTTAGCCCGAACTACCCAGGAGGCTTTTACCTTACCTGAGCCGCCTCTGGTCATTCCCAACTTTGTAGATACGCAGGTCTTTGCATCCCGCCCTATGCCGGAGCTGCGGGCCCTTTATGCCCACCCGCAGGAGTACATCTTAGTTCATGCCTCAAACTTCCGTCCCGTGAAGCAGGTGCCTTGGCTCATTCAGCTCTTTCATCGGGTGCGCCAGGCTGGTCTTCCTGCTAAACTCCTCCTTATAGGAGATGGGCCAGAGCGCCCAAACGTTGAAAAGCTTGTGCGAGAAATAGGCCTGGAACGAGCAGTGATTTTCACTGGTATTGTAACTGAGGTACAGGAATATCTATCGTTGGGAGATGTGTTTTTGCTTTCCTCGCGGGAAGAGAGTTTCGGTCTTGCGGTCCTGGAAGCCATGGCCTGTGGCGTGCCTGTTTTGGCTCCTCGGACAGGCGGCCTCCCCGAAGTGGTCCAGGAAGGCGGCCTTCTGTACGAGCCGGGCGATCTGGATGCCGCCGAAAAAGCCCTTTTCCAGATACTAAGAGACCTGCCGACCTACCGCCAGGCCGCCCGCCAAAATGCACTCCGCTTCGATATCCACCGCATCGTCCCCCTCTACGAAAAGCTTTATCAGACCATCCTGACGAAAGCTTCTATTCTGTCATAGCCCCTGCCCATGGGCCGGTTAGCAGAGCACGGGGACAGCGGCGCGGCATCCGCCTTTACCGCTGATGGAGGTAGCCCACCTTGCGTTTATCGGGAAATGCGTACCTTTGCACGCACCAAGCACCCGTAGCTCAATTGGATAGAGCACCAGACTACGGATCTGGCGGTTGGGGGTTCGAATCCTCCCGGGTGCGCAAGGTCATTTGCCTAAGAGTGGCGCGAGGCGCTGGGCGAGTTTGGGGTTGTATTTCAGAAGGGCGTTGTAGTGGGCTTCGGCTTCGGCGTTTTTCTTTTCTTGGAGGTAAAGCAGGGCGAGTTCATAATGGGATCGGGCGTGTGTAGAGTCAATAGACAAGGCTTTCTGAAAGCTGGCTTTGGCTTCCGTAGGTTTACTTAGGGATTTATAGCTCAGCGCCAAGTAATAATGGGCATGTATGCTGTTGGGAAGCTGGTCGGCGGCTTTTTGGAGATGCGGGAGGGCTTCGTCGGGCTTGAGGAGGGCCAGGAGGCTTTTACCGAGGCCGAGGTGTGCTGCGGGGGAGGTGGGGTTTCGGCGAAGCGCTTCCTCATAAGCGGCTCGGGCCTGCACGAAGCTATCTACAGCGAAGTAAATATCTCCCAGCAGAAGGGGAGGGGTTTCCGTACTATCCAGAGAGATAGCTTTCTGGGCATAGGGAAGCGCTTCGTGGGGCTTGTTAGCTGAGAAAAGCGCGTAAGCTGCGAGCAGCTGTGCATCAGCCCAATCCGGGCGCGCTTCAGCAGCTCTCTGGAAGGCTGTGGTTGCCTCGGGAAGTTCCCCTCGCCCCAGCGCTAGAAGTCCTACCCGGAAATACACCTCGGGCTGCGGGTTCTTTTTGAGGAAAGCCTCATAGGCGCTGATAGCGCCCGCTGTATCCCGTAGGTTTTCCCGGGTATACCCTAAGTAAAATAGCGCTGCTGGGTCGTCTGGCGCCTTCTTGAGCAGGCGTTCGAGAATGGAAAGGGCTTTTTGGAACTCCCCCTTCTCTATCAGGACTTTGGCCTTTGAAAGTTCTTCGCTGGAGGCGTTGTTTGTTTTGAGGGTGGATAGGTCGGGCGGTTGCAGGTCAGTGGTCTTAATTCCCGCAGAGAGGCTTACCTGGCCCATAAGAAGGCTAAACAGAGGCCAGAAAACGAGTCCTTTCTTGCTCATGCAGACAAATGTAAACAAATAACAACCGTCCCGTAAAAGCAGGGACAGAGTCTGCGTTTTAGCGTGGGATGGTGCTTTTAGGGGTTGCTCTTGTGCGGGGTATGTTGGTGGGGCTCAGGGTGATGTGGGGGGTGGGCCGGCTGGGCGGGTTCGGCGGCGGTAGCGGGTTGGGCAGGCTGAGCGGGTTTGGCCGGCTGGGCGGGTTTAGCCGGCTGGGCGGGTTGTGCGGCTGGTTTGCCTGGCTGTTGTGCAGGGGCTGCTTGAGCCGGCTGAGCCGGCTTTTTCTCGGTTTGCGCGCTGAGAAGCGCACCCAGGGCCAGAAAGGCCCCAATGACTACGATACGCATACCAGATGCTAAGGTATGCAATCCCGTGCAAATGCAAGCCCCTGACATCCGGAGAGAAATTGCTAACTTTGCAGCATGCGCTATCTCTGGATAGGGGTGACGGCTTTCTCTCTGCTGGCCCTTCGGGAGGCCAACTCCCCTCAGCCGCCAGTGGCATTCACAGGCGCCCCCTTTGATAATGGTTCCTGTGGGAGCTGCCATAGGGGCGGGACGCCGGCCCCCACAATTACCCTTTTGGTAAATGGCAACCCTGTGGATGGCATGCTGGGTTATCAGCCTGACGGCGGGCCGCTGAACATGGAAGTGCGGGTTAACCATAGTACCGCAGCGATAGGGGGATTTGAGCTGACGGTGGCGACCTTGCCTACTGCCAGTCCTGCCAACGACCCTACCCCTGCCAATAGCCTTACTGCAGGCACTGGGAGTACCATTCTGACGGCCCCAGG
>Ga0308389_1002398_pt1 | contig 11746 bp, 11 predicted proteins | sample Hotspr2Sample148_FD_202362 | JGI IMG/M metagenome (GOLD analysis project Ga0308389, IMG submission 202362) | Hot spring phototrophic mat microbial communities from Mushroom Spring, Yellowstone National Park, Wyoming, United States - 20040719_148 ... | reverse complement strand
AACCTGTGCCACAAGAAAAAGGCGTCGTGTGCATTTATTACAAGCGTCTTAATCCCAACGAACCATCGGAAGGCTTCCTGATGCAACTCATTAACAAACGCACCACATCAGGAAAGTTTATTTTGCGTACGAGTTCCGACCCACAAAAAGCCGTCTATGTCGACATCGGCAGAGAGATTAACCCCAAGGAGCGCGACATCATTGAGCGCAACTTGGCGACGCGCATTGGTGATATGTTCACCACAAAAAGCGAGAAATCCCTCAAAACTGTCGCACAATACAGAGAACTCCTGACTCTCATTGAAAGCAACGAGCGAGTCTTCAAACAAGTTGACCTCGCGAAAAATTTTGACATCAAGGACACTGTCTATCTTTTTGATTTTGACGCCGCTGCACAAAACTATTCTATCTTCAAAAATGACGGTCGCCCCGAAGCCCTTGCCCTCTATCACTTTACCCATGAACGATGGATAGGCAGAAAGTTCTACGCAGATTACAAAGAGCGTGTCTCAAAACACGACTTCAAAGAGTTTTTAGAACCGAGTATTCTCAACGCCATATTTCAAGTTCCGAAGTCAACCCCTCAAAACGCCGAGTTGAACGACGCTCAAAAAAAACTACTTAGCGATGCCGACCAAAAAGCCACTTTGGCAATGCTCCTCGCTGTGGTGAGCTTTATCGTTGGAATTTTCGGAATCTTCGTCAGTGCTTCACAAGGTAAAGACAAAGGCGAACAATTAACACGACTCGAAGGAAAAGTCAAAGTGCTTGAAAATCGCTTGAACAAACCCTTCTACCAAGGCATTAACAATACAGAAGACGAGAACAAATTCTCAACTCAACAAATCCAATCTATCGTCAATCGGCTCATGGCATTAGAAAAAGCTATCGGCACGAATGCCACACAAAGTTTCAGCATGCCGACAAGCTTCAAAAACGATACGGCTACCAAGTTGCTCCAACTCATTCAAGAGTATCGCCAAAAATGGTCTGCAAACGACAGCCTCTCATCGGTCTATGCATCGCTTTCATTGTGTTTAGACAACTTTGCGTTTCTCCTTTCAGAGTTGGAGGGTGGAATGCTCACAAAGGATTTCGTGATAAAGTATGTGATTCCACACATTGATTCGCTCGACCTCATCTTTCAATCTGAACCTGACGCACCAATTAGCACGCCGCCATCGGTCAATGATTACATTGTTGCGCTACAAAAGGCACTCAACATTACTGAAATTGAAGTTCGCCCGAAAGTCTCACGTTTCGATAATGAGCGGCACGAAAAAGCAGGGGCTATTCTCAGAACGAATTTGGAAACAGGCACAATTACCAAAGTCTTGCGACGCGGCTTAATTCACGGCGAGACCGTTCGTAAAGCCCAAGTCATTCGCGCTGAATGATTTTCATGAATACTTATCGCAAATACAACCCAAGCGTTAAAAATCCTTGCGAAAAGAATCCGACCTTTGTTAGCGTTGGGGCTTCAACTGTTGTGCCGTTTGATAAAGTGTTGGACGCTGATGTTCTTTGATACACCGCGCGATACTCTGCCGCCAAACTGACTTGCTCGAAGAGAAAAAACTCTGCACCTAAAATTGCGGCGATGCCAATCCCCGCCCGCTTTGCAGAGGCTTCGCGATTGCCTTGCTTTCGTGTAAATGTGCCTTGACTGTATCCGAACAATCCGCCGAAGTATGGGGAAAGCCGCTTGTTGTGCAGATGCACTTCTACACCACCTTCTACGCCGATGCTTGATGAGGTTTCATTAAATTCAGCCACACCGCCCGATTGCGGTTGAGCGGCACTCTCGCGAGCAAATGTCAGCGCGGCGCGGACAGCAACATTTTCTGCCGTGTAATACTTCCCGCCAACGCCGTTGATGGTTACAACACTGGCACCGCTGGCATCGCGCGGGGTTTCCACTGCGCCAAGTCCGCCCGTCGCCAAGTTCCCAAACCCGTTGAATTGGAAAAGCAACGCCGCATCTTGATGATTGGTTTTCGCTGTAATTTCTTGTGCTTCTAGGCAATAAGAAAACAGTGTGAGGAAACAAGCTGTGATAATTGTAACTTTCATTAAAAGCGTGTGATAAAGGTTTGAAGAGATGGATTCAATGTTTTTTGATTTACATTGCCAAAAGCCAATCGTCATTAGAAATAACCATGTCGGAAAATGTTTATCAATCCATACTGCGTCAGTTGAGCCTTGTGCCGCCCAAACGCCTTGCCGATGTTGAGGCTTATTTGCAAGCCCTTGTCAAAGAAACATCGGAATATGTGCCTGCTAATGCTCAATTCAAACCTCGCTTCGGTAGTGCAAAAGATAAATACATTCTCTCGCCCGACTTTGACGCACCGCTTGATGATTTCAAAGAGTATATGCAATGAACATTCTTTTGGATTCTCATGCATTTCTTTAGTTTGTTTCAGGCAACACCGCACTTTCTCAACCTGCCCGAAACCTTATTGAGAATGTGGAACATCGCAAGTTCATTAGTTTGGCAACTATTTGGGAAATTTCTATCAAACATTCATTAGGGAAACTCATCATTCGCGGTTCCTTTGAAGGCATTTGTGATGATGTCGTTCAAAATGGATTTGAATTTTTGCCGATTACTTTCCATCATCTCTCTTGTCTCAACAAATTACCGTTCCATCACCGAGATTCTTTTGACCGTTTGCTTGTCGCACAAGCATTCATTGAGAATCTCAACATCATCAGTGCTGATAAATTCCTTGACGCTTATTTTGAAGGAACTGCCTTACGACGTCTGTGGTAACTATCGCTGACATCTCAAATTCTTTCACACTTTACGAAGAGATTGATGTATGGCGATGTGGGTGCGTTATCTTCATGCCTTCACGTCCTTTGTCAGGCGTTGGGTCTTTGACCAATCCATAAATCTGACGTCCTTCATGATTTTCGGGCAAGTATTCCGTAATCGGCAATCCTTCTTGATTGACAAAGAGCAAGCAATGACAATACTTGTAGCGTTTCATTTCTTCACAAGCGCAAATCCACTCACGCTTTTGGACTTCGGCTTTTTTATCGGCGTAGAAATTGCACGGACAGAGCGGCTTACCAAGTTCATCAACGTGTTGCGCCAAGCCTTTCACAACGACTTCCGTAACGGATTTATCGGGGTGCGGAAATGTGCCTGACTTTCGCCAATAATGCTCGACATATTTCCACATCTTTGCGAGTGAAACTTCGGTTGGTTCTTTTGCCATTACAGTTGAATTTTGACTTTCAAGACTTTGCAAAGATACTTTTCACTTGTGCAAAACCGTACAAAAATTTTTATCTTTGCGTTGCTTTAATTCGCTCAAAACATTCACCACGACCGTCGTTTCAGACTGCTGCTCCACAACACTTAATTTTCAACATAACATTTTGTTTTTATGAAAGCATCTCAATTTGTTTCGCTCCAACCGCTTTCTTCGTTCAGCGCGGAACGACCTCAATCGCAACCGTCTGAAAAAGCGATGAAAAAAGTGTTGATTATTGCCTATTACTTTCCGCCGATGGGACTTTCAGGCGTTCAACGCACGCTGAAATTCGTGAAGTATTTGCCCGAATTTGGTTGGAAGCCGATTGTGCTTACGATTACGCCCACCACTTACTACGCCTACGACGAAACGCTCCTTAACGAACTGGATACCAATCAGATTGAAATTCATCGCACCGAGACGAAAGATGTAACGAAAACGGCGGCATCGATTTCTAACTCACGAGAGTTCAAAATTCCGAATGAATTGATGCGCCGCCTGATGAGCCTTGTCAGTCAAACTTTTTTCATTCCCGATAACAAAATTGGTTGGAAGAAATTTGCGCTCAAAAAAGCCAGCGACCTTATCGAGCAACACGGCGACATTGACCTGATTTTTTCAACTGCGCCGCCTTTCACTTCACACTTAATTGCACTCGAGTTACGCAAAAAGTATCAACTCCCAACTGTTGTGGATTTCAGAGACCCTTGGGTTGAAAATCCGCTTCATATTTACCCGACACTGTTTCATCGCCGCGCACATCAACGCTTGGAAGAACAAGTTGTTTTAGGTGCTGATAAAATCATTACGGTCAATCGTGCCCTCAAAGAGCATTTCTTGCGTGCCTATCGAGAAAAATTAACGCATAAAGATATTGCCATCATCACGCACGGCTACGACGCAAAAGATTTTGAGCCTCTGCCAAAAACCCGCATAAATACAGGCAAATTCAGGTTTCTTTATTCAGGCACATTTCATAGCACAGAACGCACGCCCAAGCCATTTTTCTTGGGCTTGAAAAAAGCGATTGAACGAAATCCTGAACTGAAACAAACTGTCGAAGCGCGTTTCATTGGACTTTTTCCGACGGAGTATATGAAGTTTGCAAAGTCGCTGGGGCTTGATGGGCTGATTCAAGTCGAAGGCTATAAATCGCATCACGATGCGCTTATGGAGAATGTTCAAGCCGATGTGCTTTGGACAATGCAATCCGATGTCAAACATATCGAGACTATCACGCAAAGCAAACTTTTTGAATATGTGGCGTGCGGACGAACACTCTTCGGCATTGTGCCTGACGGCGCATCAAAGCAGTTTATCTTGGAAGCCAATGGCGTGGTGGCTCACCCCAACCAGCCTGATGAAATTGCCAACCGAATGCTTGAACTCTTTGAGCAATGGAAATCGGGAACGCTCCCTGTGCCGTCGCAAGAAGTGGTGGCAAAGTATGACCGCAGAAATTTGACCGCACAACTGGCACGCGAGTTTGAGCAACTTTTGTTTGTGTGAACAAAACCGCCGCTCGTGAGGGGCGAGCGGCGTCCACAATTTTGCTTCACTTCTTTGGCGGTTGTGGTGCAGGTTTTGAAGGTGGATTGTTCCCTCTTCCTGGTCCTGATGGATTACCTGTGCGACTTGGCCAATTTGGATTTGGCGCGTTTGGTTTTGATGCCATTGTTATCACCTCCCTTCTACTTCAACCATTTTTGCAAGGCTTGGTCAAGCGATTGAATCAACATTGCGACTGCGGCTTGTTTGAGTTGCTGTTCAGGCGTGAGTTGCGGTTGATTGACAGGTGCTTGCTGTTGTTGAGTTGCGATTTGTGTGCCCTGAGATTGTTGTTGAGTTGCGATTTGTGTGCCCTGAGATTGTTGTTGAGTTGCGATTTGCGTGCCGCCTGTCCATTCGCCGATGCGTCGCTTGTTTTTTTTGCGTTGCACGCTCTTGACCCAATCTTCCAACACATGCTCATATTGCGAAAGCATTTGCGTTGCGTAGCGATACTCTTTGGGCGTGATGCGGTAAATCGTATGGTCGCCGAAGTGGTGTTCGTAGTCGTCCCATTTGGCTTCGGCGAAGATGGCAGGTTCATCGCCCTCGAAGACAAAGCATCGGTTGTAGGTGTGTTTGAGTTCATCGATAAGCACCACAGGCTCAAAGTTGGCGTTGAGATATAAACTCTTCACCTCGTAGCCAGAGCCTCCCGTTTCATGTAAAGTTTTAAGCCTGATGAACCCGTCGCTGGTTTGTTGAAGCGAAACCGTCGTGTGTCCTGAAAACCAATACTCCTCGTCATCTTCATCGGATTCATACAGCACAACATCGGTTTGAACCCTGCCTCTCTCAATCGCACGATTGATTTTTTCTGCAAACAGCAAGGCATCGTTGAGCCTGTCCATGAGCGTTTGCGCTTGCCCTGTCATTGCAAGTGCCATAACGAAAACTGCGACTAAAACTGCTTTATGGTATCTCATATTTTTCTCCTTTCATCAGGTTGGTTTTAACACTGCAAGATTAGGAACAATACTGCAAACTCTGACTACGGATTTTCTACGGAGACGCTTTCGTTCAAAGCGTGCATAGAAACGCGCTTAATTCTTTGCCTTTGGGCACGCCCAACTTTCGGCGAATGTTTTGTCGGTGCGTTTCAACGGTTCGCTCGCCGATGCCCATCTCTTGAGCAATTTCTTTGGTGCGCCAGTGCATTGCGAGAAAGACACAGACGCGCCGCTCGGTTTGCGTCAATGTTGGAAAGCGCGTTGCCAAAATTTTTAGCAATCGTGTGTTCACTTCTTCGCCACTTGACTTATGCGCCGTTGCCTCTGTTTTTTTGCTCTGCTTTTTCATCTCCGAAATCCGTTGAACGATGCGCACGAAAGTAGAACGCACCGCCCGCAAGCAGACTACGGATTTTATACGGAGAGAAATTTTGCACTATTAGACTTACTACATCACAAAAACGCTTAATTGAGGTAACATTGACCGCAAAGCCTTATCCTTTGACCTCACCCTGTTTTGGCGTTGCCAAAACGTTCCTCTCCTTGCGAAAGGAGAGGGACGTCGCGCAGCGACAGGGTGAGGTTACATTCTCTCCTTTTGCTTTTTTTGAACTGTTTTCAATGTAGTAAGTCTGTCTATTGAGAAACAGCACACGGAATACACGGATTGAACCGATTTTTCACGGATTCATTCATGATAATTGCATACACTCACCACGATTTGATTGTAACTCTCACCGCTTGTGTTAAAGCGTCTGCAAAAACGTGGCGAGCGATTGTCTTTGATTGAGCTTCAACTTCTTGCGCAAATTCTCGCGATGCGTTTCAACGGTGCGAGAACTGATTTGAAAAAACTGCGCAATTTGTTTGGTGGAAAACCGCCCAGCAATCATCTCGGCAACTTTTAGTTCGGTCGGTGTTATAGATTCACATATTGCTAAAAGCCGTTTTGATAAGTTTGGATTGAGAGCGGCGATTGATTGTGAAAATTTCTCGCGTTCTTTTTCGGTGAGTTCTCGTTTGGCTTGAAGTTGTTGTCGCAACGCATTGAGTTCATCTTTGAGTTTGGCGTTTTCGGCTTCAAGCGATTTCAAGCGTCGCTCTACTTGATACATTTCAAGTTTGAGTTGCGATTGATGCCTTTTCATTGCTTCCAAAATCTCGTAGGCTTGGCGAAAAGCCAAGAGTGCCTTTTCAAAGTTGCCTTGCTGTTCGTAGTACTTTGAAAGTTCTTGTTGGATTTCTGCTTCTGCAATTTGAATCTTGAATGCTTTTGCCATCTGCATGGCTTCTTCAAAGAGTGGCAAGGCTTTTTCAGGTTGATTGAGCGTCAAGAGCGACTTGGCTAAAATTTGTCGAGTTTTGGTTTTCAGGTCGGCGATGTTGAGCGCGTCCATATCGGCAAGGCATTTTTGAGCCATCTGATTGAATGTTTCCTTTTCACCTAAATCTGCCAAGACAGCGGCTTTAATCACTTGTGCGCCGGCTTCAATGCGCTTGTCGCCGATGGCTCTTGCGAGTTCAAAGGCGTGTTCCAGTTCCTTCAAACTTTCTTTCAAAGAGCCTTTAAGCCAAAGCGTGTTGCCAAGATTGTAGCGCGTCGCACTTTCGCCCAAAGCATTTTTTGTTTTCCTCACTATCTCGAGCGACTGCTTGAAAAAGTCTATCGCTTTATCAAACTCTTGCAAATACTCATACACTGAACCAATGCTCCGTAGCAACGTGGCGTGAACGTGTGCGTCGGGCGTGTGTGGCAAAAGTTCGAGGGCTTGAAAGTAGTAGTCCAATGCTTTTTCATAGTTGCTGGTTTCGGTGTAAAGGTGTCCGATGTTGGTGAGTGTTCGACTGTGGCGGTCTTGAAAGTCTCTTTCGGTCAACTTGGCTTTTTTCCAGAGGTCAATCGCTTTGAGGTAGGATTCCAATGCGGCAGGGTGATTGCCTTCTTGCCATTGAACAAGTCCCAAGAGGTTGTAGGCTTTGCCGTGAAGGTCAGGGTGTCGCTCGGCAAGTTTCATGACGCATTCACAGTGAGACTTTGCTTCTGAAAATATTGAGCCTTCAAAGGCAAGTGTGCCGAGCATCAATCGGGCTTTGGCGATTCGAGTGGTATCGCTGATGGATTCAGCCAGCTCGAGTGCCTGTTTGCAATGTTGTTTGGCGTTGCGTGGATTGGCGTAACGCTCCGACTCCGTGCGAATTAAGTGGTCGTCAATTTCTTTTTGCGTGCGGGCTAACGGTTTTTTCATTTTATCGCTGTAAGTTTTAGCGAAGTTAATTTTAACATTTCCAACTATGACCGAAAAACTACCACCGCAACGTGCGCCGCGAGGCACAGTGCTTTCGTGCAAAGGCTGGCACCAAGAAGCCGCCTATCGAATGATTCAAAACAATTTGGATAGCGAAGTCGCTGAACGTCCCGAAGACCTTATCGTCTATGGCGGAACAGGCAAAGCCGCGCGCTCTCCGGAAGCGTATCGAGCGATTTTGCGTGCGCTTCAATCGCTTGAACAAGATGAGACGTTGCTTGTGCAGTCAGGCAAGGCTGTGGGTGTGTTGCGCTCTCACCCTGAAGCTCCGCGTGTGCTGATTGTCAATTCCATGCTCGTGCCGAAATGGGCAACGTGGGACGAATTTCGCCGACTCGAAGCACTCGGCTTAACGATGTATGGACAAATGACCGCAGGCAGTTGGATTTACATTGGCACACAAGGCATCTTGCAAGGCACTTACGAAACCTTTGCCGCGTGCGCACAAAAACACTTCGGCGGCGATTTGTCAGGAAGGCTCATTGTTACAAGCGGACTTGGCGGCATGGGCGGCGCACAACCACTCGCCGGCACCATGAACAACGCCACTGTATTGGCTATCGAAGTCGATAGAGCAAGAATTGAAAAACGCTTGCAAACCCGCTACGTCGATGAACTCGAAACTGATTTAGACAAAGCCCTGAAAAAAGTTGAACACTACAAGCAACACCGCGTGGCGCGTAGCGTTGCCTTGTTGGGAAATGCGGCAGAAATTTTACCCGAACTTGTGCGCCGAAACTTCGTCCCCGATATTCTCACCGACCAAACCTCTGCGCACGATGAGCTTTATGGCTATATTCCGATTCAAGAATCCAGCGATGAAGATTTGAACGACTTGCGTCAAAAACAGCCCGAAGTCTATCGCCGTCGCGCAATGGAATCTATCGCAACACACGTGCGTGCGATGCTCGAGCTTCAAAAAATGGGCGCAATTACATTTGATTACGGCAATAACATTCGCGGGCAAGCCGTCAAGATGGGCGTTGAAGATGCGTTTAACATCAAAGGCTTTGTGCCTGAATACATTCGTCCGCTCTTTTGCGAAGGCAAAGGTCCGTTTCGTTGGGTTGCGTTAAGCGGCGACGCGCAAGACATCTACGAGACCGATAAAGCCATCTTGAATCTCTTTCCAAAACATGAAGCCTTGAAGCGTTGGATTGAAAAGGCACAAACCCGCGTTGCTTTTCAGGGATTGCCTGCGCGCATTTGTTGGCTTGGCTACGGCGAGCGTGAAGAAGCTGGCTTGCTTTTTAATCAACTTGTTCGAGATGGCAAGGTCAAAGCCCCGATTGTGATTGGACGCGACCATTTGGATTGCGGCAGTGTCGCTTCACCTAACCGTGAAACCGAATCTATGCTTGATGGCTCTGACGCGATTGCCGATTGGCCTATTTTGAATGCGCTCATCAATTCGGTGAATGGTGCCAGTTGGACAAGCGTGCATCACGGCGGTGGTGTTGGCATTGGCTACTCGATTCACGCAGGCATGGTGATTGTGGCGGATGGCACAGCGGAAATGGAGAAACGCCTTTCGCGTGTGCTGACCAGCGACCCTGCTATGGGCGTCATTCGCCATGCGGACGCAGGATACGATGCGGCGATTGCTTTTGCGCAATCGCACAACATTCCGACATCGAGAACGCTTTGAGTTGCCGACAGTTCAGAAATAAAAGTTAAACCCTGCGGTAATTTCACTTGTTGCACTTTGGGTTAAGGCAAAGCCAGCTACGACGGAAAACCGTGTATTTCGCGAAAGTCCGATGTCAATTCCTGCAAAAAGGTTGATGGGCGTTGCGCTTGCGCCGCCTTCCATGATGTGGTCTCCGTCGATGCCGGTGATGAATCCAAATCCGCCGAGATTAAAATCTAAAATTCCGCCGAAGTCCAAGCCACTGCCAATGCCGCCCGCGTGTCCGCCAAAAAACGCATCAAAGCCAATGCTACGATTAGCAAAGAGCGTCATGCGAAGGTCGCCACCAAAGTAGGTGTCGTAAGGATTCTGTCCGAAGCCAATGTGTCCATTGAGCGCAATGCCGTTGCGTAAGCCGTAGGCAATCGTGGCGTGTCCGAGAAAGGTATCATTAACGAAGAGCAATCCGCCGCGCGTTGTAATTGCCACCTTGCCTTGTCGCGGTAAGTAGCGCATAAATGGCGATGGATTTCCCGCAATGAGCGTCTCTGAAAAAAGCACAAGAAAAAGTAAGGCGAGGTAGAAGCGTTGTTTCGTCATGCTGTTGAAAGGTTTTGTTGTTGAAGTGCATTGTGATTGCAAGATAATGAGAAAAAGAGAAACCGATGTGCGTCGAACAAAACTAATGTTGCGTTCCTACTGAAACTATTGATAACAGTTCAGGAAAAAGCAAGAGGATTGCAACGACCAACAGTTGAAGCGCAATAAATGGCACAACCCCGCGATAGACATCGCCCGTTGAAATTTCAGGCGGCGCAACACCTTTCAAGTAAAAAAGCGTGAAGCCAAACGGTGGCGTTAGGAAAGAAGTTTGCAAACACACGGTAATCAACATTCCAACCCAAATCAAATTAAACTCATACTTCACCAGCAACGGCATAATGACCGGCACGAAAATGAAAATAATTTCAATAAAATCAATGAACGCACCTGCAATGAAAATTCCGATAAGCACAAAGGCTAAAAAGAGTTCTGGACTCAAATTTGAACGCTCAATCAGATGCACAAGCACATCATCGCCGCCAATACCCCTGAACACTAAGCCAAACGCCGTTGCGCCAACCAAAATGATGAACACCATTGAGGTTAAGAACGTCGTTTGTTTGCAGACATCAACAATCACGTTCCAAGTCAATTTTTTTTCAAGTGCGGTGAGAATGGTTGCGGCGAGTGCGCCGACGGCGGCGGCTTCGGTGGGCGTGGCAATCCCCGCATAAATTGAACCTAACACAGCAACCACTAAAAACGCAGGCAACACAAACGCACGAAAGATGCGCACGAAGGCACCTTGTTGCCAAAAGTCTGCCAGTTCTTCGGCTTGAATCGGCGGTGCCTGTTCAGGCTTGAAGAACGCAATGATGTAAATGTAGATGAGATACGATGCAACTAATATCGCACTCGGCACAATCGCAGCGGCGAACATTTCACCGACCGAAACATTCATCACACTGCCGAGCAAAACCATCACCACGCTGGGCGGAATCAGTTGTCCTAAGGTGCCTGCGGCGGCAATCGTTCCCGTTGAAAGTCTCTTGCTGAACCCGCGTTTGAGCATGGTTGGCAAACTCAATAAACCCATCGTGGTAACGGTTGCACCGACAACGCCTGTTGTTGCCCCAAGCAATGCACCCACCACCACCACCGAAAGTGCTAATCCACCGCGCAATCGCCCAAGCAAGAGCGACATCGTATCGAGCAATCGCTCCGCAATGCCCGACTTTTCAAGCATTGCACCCATAAACACAAAGAGCGGAACAGCAATTAGCACATAGTTCGTCATAATCCCGAACACGCGCATCGGTAAAAGATTGAAGAACTCAAAGCCAAAGGCGAAGTATCCGAACACAATCGATAAGCCACCCAGCGTGAATGCCACCGGAAAGCCCATGAGCAAAAGCGCAATCAAGCACACAAACAGTAACAGCGTGAGCAGTTCAGGCGACATGCGTTGCACGCTCCTTTCCGCTAATTAAAAACAGGGCTTTC
>Ga0308389_1002386_pt1 | contig 11792 bp, 9 predicted proteins | sample Hotspr2Sample148_FD_202362 | JGI IMG/M metagenome (GOLD analysis project Ga0308389, IMG submission 202362) | Hot spring phototrophic mat microbial communities from Mushroom Spring, Yellowstone National Park, Wyoming, United States - 20040719_148 ... | reverse complement strand
CTTCAGAAACTTCTGATCGTTATAGCGATTATGAATGTCCTTCTTGTCATAAAAAAATTAAAGGTGAGTTAAAAAATCGACCTGAAACTTGGCATAAAAACTGTCCTCATTGTGGGTATGAGTTTAGCTGTAATAAGGTTGACTTTATTAGTAATTAGTTACTTTTGAAAATTTTGCGGAGAGGGCGGGATTCGAACCCGCGATCCACCGTTTGAGGCGGATACACGCTCTCCAGGCGTGCCGAATCAACCACTCTCGCACCTCTCCTACTTTCTAAAACAGCGGGTTGCTGTCTTAGCGATTTTATTGTAATTTATATTTTAAAGCATCTTTTCCAACTCCGCTTTTATAAAATAATTCTTGTTTATCCCATTTTTCCTTGTTTGTATAAGCTTCGTAGTAAATCAATATTAAAGGTCTTCGATTTTTGGTTGCTTTAACAAAACCTTTATTATGATAATCTACTCGTTTTCTTAAATCTTTTGTTTTTCTAATATAAAGTTTTCCATCTTTTATACTTTTTAGGACATAAATATAGTAAAACATATTTTTTCGCTTAACGTCTTGGACGACCAGGCCTATAAAATCGACCACACTCTGCACCTTTTCCTCCCGCCTAAAACGGCGGGTCGCCGTCTTAGGTGACCAGGCGTATCCGATGGTTTACTTCCGCACCTCTCCTTTACTTTATTTTATCAAAATTAAATTAAAAAAAGTTCACATAAGAAGAATCATTTTTATATTTTTATCCATATGTTATGAAATATATGTCAAAGTTTAATTTTATACAAAATTGATGATTTTAAAGAGAAATTAATAAACGATCTTGATATGGTATAACGATCAAAGATCAAATAAAAGTTTAAATAATTTATTATTGATTGATTTTGATTTTATTTAAACATTTTCTTAAAAGTTATCCTAAAGAGTGCAAGATGTGGGTGACTTATGCATCCACTTGATTTTTAAAGGTTATTTTTTTATAATTAAATTAATGAATTATAAAAATATTCTTTTCCTATCAGGAATTTTTATATTTTTTGTTTTTTTATTTTTCTTTTCCTCGATTATTAATCTTGTCACTGATTGGTGGTGGTTTAAAGAATTAGGAAAGACCGACGTTTTTATAAAACCTCTTTTGATCAAAGTGATTATTTTTTTGTCTGTGTCATTTTTTTCTGCGATTTTTTTACTGTTAAATTTTCTCATTTCTTTAAGATCAAAACACTCATGGACAGCCATTTTACCAGAGTCTCTTTTTGGTCAACCAATTAGTGTTGAAAGCCGAAATTTAAAAAAAATAGGAATTGTTGCCAGCGTTGTACTTTCTTTATTTTTTGGTTTGGTTTTTTCTACCAGGTGGCAGGAACTACTTAAGTTTTTATTCCCAACATCTTTTTATCAATATGATCCGGTCTTTAAAAAGGATATTGCTTTTTATTTTTTTACTCTGCCATTTTTTGATGTTCTTCTGGGAGTTTTAAATACTATTATTTTTATCTCTGTTTTAATTACTGCTGCGATATATTTTATTAAGGGTAGTTTTAACGTTGGAGGTTTTCTTTCTAAATTAGGGAGTGCGGAATTAAAAGTTAAAAGCAAAGAGTATATAAAATCAGATGCTCGTGTTCATCTTGGAATTCTTATTTTTCTTCTTTTTCTGGTTAATGCGACAAATACTTATCTTTCCTTATTCAAACTTCTTTTTTCCCAAAATGGTCCGGTATTTGGTGCTTCTTATACTGATGTGACCTTAAAAATACCAATTATTAAGATTTATTTTGCTATCAATTTATTTGTCAGTGTCGTTGTCCTTTTCTGGGGGCTTTCTGGAAAAATTGTTCCACTAATGATTTCTTTTTCTTTTTATTTTATTGTAAGCTTTATTCTATCTTTAGTACCAACGATTTTTCAAAAATTGGTGGTGGCGCCTAATGAATTGGTAAAAGAGACTCCCTACATTAAGCATAATATTACTGCTACCCGTAATGCTTATGGATTAAATAAAATTGAAAAGCGAGATATCTCTGCTGAAAAGCCTATTACGGCAGTTGATATTGCTGAAAACCAATTAACGATTAAAAATGTCCGCTTGTGGGATCGTGATCCCCTACTTTCTACTTTTTCCCAAATTCAGGAGATTAGGACTTATTACGAATTTGTTTCTGTTGATAATGATCGTTATTTAATCAATGATGAAATTCGTCAGATTATGCTTTCTCCAAGAGAGCTTTCTTCAGACAGTCTACCCAATAGAAGTTGGATTAATGAAAAGCTTATCTTTACTCACGGTTATGGCTTGGCAGCTGCCCCAGTTAATCAAGTAACAAAAGAAGGCCTGCCAGTCCTTTTTGTTAAAGATCTGCCACCAAAATCAGAATTTGAAGAGCTTAAGATTAAAAGGCCGCAGATATACTTTGGTGAACTAACCAACGAATATGTTATTGTAAAAACTAGATTAAAAGAGTTTGATTATCCTAAGGGTGAAGAGAATGTTTACAATAGGTATGAAGGTAAAGGAGGTGTGGTGATTGATTCTTTTATTAAAAGGTTAATTTTTGCTTTGAGATTTCAGTCATTAAAACTTCTTTTATCAAACGATATTACATCGGAAAGTAGGATCTTGTATTTTCGCAATATTAGAGAAAGAGTAAAAAAGATTACCCCATTCCTTGATTTAGACAGAGATCCTTATGTAGTGATTGCTGATGGTAAGATTTACTGGATTTTTGATGCCTATACCAAAAGTGATCGTTATCCTTATTCCCAACCAGTTATTTTTAATGGGGAAAGAATTAATTATATTAGAAACTCAGTCAAAATTGTTATTGATGCTTACGACGGTTTAGTTTATTATTACATAGCTGATAATAATGATCCAATAATAAAAACCTATTCTAAAATCTTCCCTACTCTTTTTCAACCTTTATCAAAGATGCCAAAAAAAATATTTTCTCATATTCGCTATCCCGAAGATATTTTTAGAATTCAGACCTCTGTTTATGCTACTTATCATATGGATAATCCACGGATTTTTTATAACAAAGAAGATCAATGGGAGATTCCCGTTGTTGATGTTGGAGGCGAAACAGCTGATACGGGTGAACCAATGGGCCCACGTCATATGATTATGAAGCTTCCAGGGGAAAAGAAAGAAGAGTATATTTTGATGCTTCCTTTTACACCAAAAAATAAGGACAATCTTTCGGCTTGGATGGTAGCAAGAAATGATGGAAAAAATTATGGGCAGATTATTGTTTATCGTTTTCCAAAACAGAAGTTAGTTTTTGGACCAAAACAGGTGATAAGTCGTATTAATCAGGATGCAGAAATTAGTCGACAAATCTCATTGTGGGATCAGCGAGGATCGCAGGTAATCCAAGGACCTCTTCTTGTTATTCCAATTGAGGAGTCATTAATTTATGTTAGAGCCTTGTATCTTAAGGCACAATCAGGAAAAATTCCAGAGCTTAAAAGAGTGATTGTTGCTTATGAGAACAGAATTGCTATGGAGGAGACTTTAGAAGGAGCTTTGTCAAAAATATTTGGTTTTTCAGCGACCAAATTGACAGAAGAAGAATCAAAAGAAGATTTTGTTAAAAAAGATTCAGGCCAAGAATTAGAAGATATTTTAAGACGGGCTCAAGATTTATATAACCAAGCGATATCTTCACAAAAAGAAGGTGACTGGGCAAGATATGGTGAATCAATAAGACAACTTGGGGAAATTTTAAAAATAAGATAGCTTGCTTATTTTTAAAATAGTTTCTAAAAACAGCTTATTTTAGATTAATAAAATAAAAGAATGTTTATTTAAAAAGACATTCATATTCTTCCAAACTTCTTTTAAAAATGGTAGAGTCAAAGTTGAAAGCAAAAAACCAATTTCCTTATTAAGAGATTATAAAGTAATTGGCATAATATGATTTTATAAATTTTAAATTAAAACAATTTTTTACAATCTTTACAAGGGTTGCTTAATCGATCATATGTTGGTTCTCTCTCGCTTATTTTTAGCATTCCATTATTATCTCTTATTATATGAACAACAGCTCTTACAGAACAACCATCATTACTACAATTCGCCCGCAAAACGCTTGCTAAATTTCCAACTGGTGGTGAAGGGATAAAATATGGTTTACCAAATTGAGGTGGAAGCATGGAGGAAAATTCTTCTAATAATTTTCTAATCGCCGCTGAATTTTCTGCTACTTTTGGACCTAATAAAGCATATATTTCTTGAGTCATATTTTAATATGTGTTTTACCAAAAATAAAAAAACATTCCCAGTCTTGACAATCTGAAGAAATTATCAACAACTTTTTGGGAGAAATAAATTATGGTTTCTAAAATATAAAAAGTTTTATATTTTAAACACTTTAAATTATTTTTTATTCACTCTTTCAGATTTTATTGGAAAATTAATACCGGTTTTTTTATGAATTTCGTTTAATCTTCTACCATCACCAATATTTAATTTATTTGGAGCAAATAAATATTTGAAAATTGCAATCAAAGATTGAGCAATTAGTCCTAAACAACCAGGTCTTTTCTCACCATATAAAATGTATTCTATATCAATATTATTTTCTTTATTTCTCATATTTATGTATTATAGGATATTTTTAAGAGAAAGTCCAATTTAAAAAATATCTTATTATTTTTCATCTTTTTGTTCAATGATTTTTTTTGGAGAAGAGCTTGGGACATATTAAAAAATCAAATCCTTCCAATTACTAAAATCGTTTCTTAATTCTTTACTTGATTTATCGAAATAAATCCATCTTCCTTTGTAATTTCGTGAATCAGTATTAACAACTATTCCGCCAAAAAGTTTTTTTCCTTTTTTGTTTTCTTTCTGAATATACTCATATAAGCCGTCAATTTTTGGACCGGCAACTTGCTTTGTTAATCCAGCTTTGGTATCAAATAAACCAATTCTTCCATCTTTCAATTTCACAATAAAATCAATATAAAATGGTTTTTGTTTTCCATCATCCTCATAAGGCACAGCGAAAAATGTAGCGTCTCTATCTCCGTTTTTGAACCACCATTCAACATTTTGTGATTTTTCCAAAAAATCAATAAAAGCCATTTCCGATTTCCATTCTCCAATTTTATAAAACGGCTGCATTATAGATTTATTTTTATCTTCTTTAACAGCATTTTCTCCATAAGTTAATGATTCTGGAATATTCCAATTCTCCACCAGCACTAATTCGCTTTCTCTTTTTTCAACCTCTTCTTTGTATTTTTCTTTTGCTTTATCTAAAACATTAACAAAATGTTGAGCGTTCTTTTCACTTAAAACAATCTGGACTATATCCTCCCAAACATCTTCATACGGCATTTTTAACTCTTGTTCAAAAAATTTATAAATTGCTTCTTTTACTCTACCAACTGATCTATCCTCGGGATAGTAAGGAGTTAGATTATTTCTCACAAAAAAATCAAATAATTTTTGTAAATCAAAGCCACCAACTTTTATTACCTTATCCCCAATGATTTTTGCGCCTGCCAATGCATCAACATCTTCAGCCTTGTAGTCAGAGATAATTTTCAAATCAATTTTTCTTGCCCTTATATCAACATTCTTTTTCAAACCATACTCTTTGGCTTCTTTTAAAAATATCTCAATGAAAAGTGGTGATAACCTTGTTTTTTCTCGGTGTCTTTTGGGATAGCAAGAAAGCAAACTTAATTTAGGGTCAAAACTTCTTTTGCTTGTATAAATAGTGATGTAATCTTTGGCAATATCTTCTTTAATTTCTATGTTGTCCAAATTGGTATAAACATAACCGTAATTTAAACTCTCGCTTTTGTAATGGCCTTTATCCGGTTCTGGCATACGCATAATTCTGCCGACCGTCTGGATTGAGAAAATCGGACTGTGCCACTCTCTAAACAAAACTAAAATCTGCGCTCTTGGACAATCCCAACCTAAAGCAATCGCTTGCTTAAAAAGCAAAGCCTCAACATAATTGTCTGGTTTTTCTACCTCTTCCTTATTGATATGCTCGCCTGAAAGCCAGATTGCTAATTTATTATTTTCTTTTTCTGTTGAGATATTATATTTATTTTTTAAAATACTTTCCACCCGCTCTCTTATTCGGTCTTCTAAACTTGTTTTTCTATCTGGTAATTGAATTAAAACTAATGGATTAACATTAGCTCCTTCTTTTTTATATGCTTCTACTAACTCCTGTCTTTTCTTCATAGCCGCATCTATGACTAATTCTTCGCTACCACCGCTTAACTTCTGCGTCTGGATTTTCCCTTGTTTGATAAAATTAACAAAATCGTCATTCAAAATAATTCCCTTCTTAATCATTCCTTCTCTTTTGACATCTTCAATAGCAACAGAGACCATATCATCTGGATCTCTTAAAACAGGAGTAGCCGATACTTCAATTGTTAATTTTGGTCCAATCATTGCAATTAGCCCCTGCGAAATTTCACTAGTAGCGTGATGATGGGCTTCATCTATAATCAAAATTATTTCTCGGCCTTCTTCCTTTGTTCTCTCTAATACCTTTGACAAATTAAAATCCTGTTCGTTATCACGAATATAGACATTATCTGCCTTGTTTATACTTTCCCAATTAAAAAATAAAATTTCGTTCTCGCTTATTTTCCTATCATCCAAATCCTCAAAAAAGGAACATTTTAGTGCTCGGCTTGTTTCAAAATAATTTTCCAGTTTTTCCCTGCTTTGAATATGAAGTTGTCTTGGAGCCGTCCAAATAAAACCAAGCGATTGTTTAACCTCTCTATCATCAACTAATTGCTTCAAAAACTCTGCCATCATTATCGTTTTCCCCGAACCAGTCGGTGCTTTGAAAACTAATTTTTTTCCACCACTTAAACTCAAAAGCTTTTTGGCTTTTGTTAACAACTCATCTATTGCGTTTTGTTGATAAATTTTTAGTTGCATGATTATTTAGAAAAATTATTTAGACCATAAACTTTTTGCATCTTTGTTTCCAATATATTCCAAATCTGAAAATTCTTCATTGAATTCTTTTTTTGCTAACCAAATAAGAAAATTATAAACATACCAAATTATTCCATTTTGCTCACCTTGCGCACTAGCAAAGTGCAAATAACTGTTTCTAATTTTGACTATTAAATCAATACACTTCTCTGAATTTATAATTTTTTCGCCAAAATAAGAATATTTGTCATAAATATCTGGATATGGATTAATAATATATTTTTTATCTTTTATTTCTGCATAATAATCATTACCTAAATCTCTTTTGAAAATTTCTACAGCCCTACTAAAACTAATTAAACGAAAGTGATCAACAATTAATTCGTTTTTATCGTCTTGACTTAATTGTCGGGCAATTTTGATTTCGTTGATAACATAACCTCTTTTAAGTAAAATAATTTTTATTAAATGCTCTCCGACTAACCCCATAAAGGACATTGCTTGTATGTGTTTTGCCCTTGCTCTAAAAAAATTTCTATCGTTCGGATGATAAGGCACTGATTTTGTATTTTCTATTAAATTCTTAACTAAAAGTAAAGTTTCTTTTATAAAAAAAAGATATGTTTCTTTTACTTCATCATATTTAATGACATTTTTATCCATATTACTTAAAAATCATTCTATAAACTTTAAAAATCGTCCTTTGCATAGAAAATTTTAGCCCTTTGATTTTGTTGATAAATTCTTAGTTGCATAGTTATTTGATATCAATAAATTGAGCTTTTCTAAAGCAGAATTATCGTCACCCCACAACTCAAAACTAATATTATTAAAAATGGCATTTTGAGCTATAAAGTTTGATTTTACTTTTAAATTTAGCTTCCCTTTTTTATCTACTAATCTCTCTAATAAATTTTGTTCAATTAAATCAAATCTCGGTTGTTTACCAAATTCATCTAATGAAGGAGGGATAAAATTCATTAAATTAGCCTTGAGTATAATTCTTAATCGTTCATTGTATAATCGATTATTTTTTTGTAGTATCTTCTCTATAGTTTCACTTTTTATCGAAAGAAGCCGACCAATACCCATTATTAAAGCCTTTTTTACTAAAGGAATATATCTTTTAATTTCTTCAATAAAATTATTATCTAGTGGCCCACCTCCGTGTAATAATTTTCCTCTGGCTTTCCTTATTTTTTCAAATAATTCTGTTTTAATATCTATAATATCTACGAATAATCTTTTTATCCCAACTGAAGAGACGGAAGATATTAAATTTCCACATCTATTACATCTTGTTTTTCTATCTTTATTAGCAATATTTAAGAGATCACATAATAACTCATTTATAGATTCAAGACCGGTCCAAAAGGCAACGAATTTATCAATGAATTTCTGTTCCAAATATCCTTTTCTTAACCATGAAATAGCTCTCGTTATTCTTGCGTCTTGATTCTTATTAAATGTATAGAAAATTTCTTCAAAAATTTCTTTATTAATCGCAACAATATTTCTATCTGGAATAGAAGTATAAAAAATTTGTTTAAATGCACGCGATGATAATCCATCAGTCGCCTCATATATGCTTATAAAAAAAGGAGAATTAGAGGCTGATGAAGTTGAAAAATCAATTAAGTTCAATATATTTTCAATGAAAATTTTCGATTTTTCTTCTGCGCTCAATTGAGAATCTGCTTCTATATAACAATCGGCCCACAATCCTTGTTTATGATCATATAACCCTATCTCATTACTACCAAAATTAAACTTCCAACCCAATACCTTACCATTTTCTATATCATTTCTGATGCCTATGGCATTTGGCGATTCTATAAAATATCTTGCAAAATATTTTCCCATATCTCTACCTAAAAATCCCCCTATACACCCTTAAAATTGCTTCGGGGATAGGAGATAATTTAACTTTTTGTTTTACATCTTCAAATTCTTCATCAAAAGTTTCATCACCCAATGAAAAAACATAAACGCTGAATTTTGCTTTTATATCCTTAATCGCTTTTTTAAATTCCGGAATTGCGGTTTGGTTCCAAATAATGCCGGTATAATGGCTTGAATTTTTGAAAATTTTAAATCTTTCGTTATCTATCACCTTTTCAAAAGTTCCTTCCTTGATGCAAAGCATCTCTGTTGCTTGTTTTGTAAGTTTAATTTTATTCTTATCGCTTGGCTCCGCATCAACAAAATCAGTTTTAAAGTACTTTAAGTTGCCCCCCAAACCTTCAACCCATTCGTCTTTCAAATTTCTATATCCTTCTATGACTTTTTTTATTCTCGGATAACAAACATCTGTGCAAATGTTATTTTCGTTATTAGTGCAAAGAATAAACTGCCGATTGCCACCGTCTTCTTTGTTAAGTTCTAGAACTGCTTGGCCAGTGGTGCCGGTGCCAGCCATAAAATCTAAAACTACCAAATCTTTTCTACTTGAATACATCTTAATCAAATATTTTATTAAACTTTTTGGTTTAGGATTATTAAAAACTTTATTATGAAAAATATTTACTAAATCATTTGTGCCTTCAGTGGTTGTACCAACTTTATCTAACCAACTTGAGGGTGTTATTAGTGCTTCTTTAAGATAGAATTTATATCGAGGTTTCTTCTTTGGATTGCCGTAAAAGATAATCCTTCCTTGTTTTAATAATTCTTCAAATTTTGGCTTTGAAAATCGCCAACATTTTCCTTCGTCAGGAAAATATTTTATTTTATTTTTTTTATCATAAATTTCATAAACTAGCCCCTTGCTAATATGAACTCCAGAAATTTCTATATGTATATCTTTCCACGGACCATTCGGATCATTGTCTGGATTACTGAATTTTTTTCTATACTCCTCGTCGGGTAACATTCTAAACATCTGTGGCATTGATATTCTGTTAATATTTTTTGCGTATGCCAAATTATAATTATGATTTGTAGAAACGATGGCATCATTAGAAATTGAGTTTCTGGATTTCCAACACAAATTAATAATAAAATTATTTTCTCCAAACAAATTATCCATCAACAACTTCAATTGTGCCATTTCATTATCATCAATTGATATAAAAATCACTCCAGTGTCTTTCAATAAATCCTTCGCCAGTTTTAATCGTTTCTCCATAAAAGAAAGCCATTTAGAGTGGCGGTAGGCGTCTTCGCGATCAACATAATGGTCATTGAAAATAAAATCTTTATTACCTGTGTTATATGGCGGATCAATATAAATGACATCAACTTTGCCAGCGTGGGTATAATTCAAAACTGAAAGAGCGTGATAATTATCGCCTTCAATCAATAAATTTACCAGCTTGTCTTTGTCGGTTATTATTTCTTTATTTTTAACCTCTTTAAGCACCGGCAATTTTTCTTTGCACATCTCAACTACTTCTTCCTTTTTATTTTCCCAAACCAAACCATATTTTTTCTTTGTTTTTAATTCTTTTTTTAATCTTTCAATCTCTTCTTCTAATTTTTTAATTTTTAAATCTTTATCATCCATACTTTATATTCTCCCAAATCCCCTCCCCTTTTTCAACTTTACCATCTTTTTCTATAGTAAGAAGATAGTTTAATTTGAGGTTTAATTTTTGGGTTGTTTTGATAAGATAAATTGTGGTTGACAAAGTGAGAATTAATTTGGTAAGATAATAATGTTTAGCTAAGGCTAAACAGTACCAGGCTTTCCCCGAGCAATCGGGGAACTTTTTTTATAAGACAAAAATTCAATCTGTTTTCTTATTTTTTTAAAGTCAATAAACTTTGCCTGTTTTAAAAGTTCTAAGGCTACATGGCCCTTTGTTGAAATAACAATACATCGTTTTTTAAACGATTTCAAATATTTAATCAACGATTCAAAATCACTATCTCCAGAAAGTAAAATAAAAGTATCATAATTATCGCGGAAATGAACCGCATCAATTGTTAAATCAACATCAACATTGCCTTTATGATGACCGTAATTTAATCTATCATCTTTATCTTTTATAAACTTAATTTTCTTAGTTTTAACGATAAAACCAATAATCTCTAAAAAATCTTGAAATTTCCTTTCTTTTATATTCTCTGGATTAAGCGCTCCATAATAGGCGATTCGATAAAGATTAGTTTCTTTTTTAAAATAATTTAAAAGTTTTTTAAAATCTATCCACCAGCCTAATGTTTTTTGAGAAAAATAAATATTGGCGGCATCAATAAAAACAGCGGTTTTTCCTTTTGTTAATTTTCCAATCATATTCTCATTCTCCCAAATCCCCTCCCCTTTTTCAACTTTTTACCATCTTTTTTCGATCGTAAGCACTTGGTTTAATTTGATGTTTAATTTTTGGGTTTTTTTGACAATTTAAATTGAAGATATTATTTTTTATTAGTAGCAATTAATTTTTATATCAAAACTTCTTTTACTACCAACTTTTTTACTGCCGCCTTTTGTTTTAGAATCTCAGATAAAGATGGTTTGGTCCTTCCGTTGTCGCCGCTTATTAATTCTTTGATATATGTGCCACTTTCAGTTTTTATTTCAAAAACTGGATTTTTTGGGTGGTATTTTATAAGTTTAAAATAATAAATTTTTCTTTTTCGCAAAAGATCATATCTTCTTCTTAAAACTCGAGTTGGTGTTTGCTGATTTAATACTATGTTAGACATTAGACGACAGGCATTTTCCAACTCTTTTTTTGAAGTTTCTTTTTCAAGGTCAACTTCTGTCTTATAAATTTTGTCGGGAGCTGCCAATTTTATTTCTTTTATTTTTTCTTTGTTAGTCACTGATAAATTTTTAACTTTAACAAACTTTGATTTTTTATTTATCTCCTCTTCTGCCTTTTTTAAATCAAAGGTTCTTATTTTTGGATCA
>Ga0308389_1002381_pt1 | contig 11811 bp, 5 predicted proteins | sample Hotspr2Sample148_FD_202362 | JGI IMG/M metagenome (GOLD analysis project Ga0308389, IMG submission 202362) | Hot spring phototrophic mat microbial communities from Mushroom Spring, Yellowstone National Park, Wyoming, United States - 20040719_148 ... | reverse complement strand
CACATTGGTGCAATTAGAATGCAGATGGAGAAGTTAGAATCGAGAACAGAGAAGGCATTTCAATCCCACATTGGTGCAATTAGAATTCCACGAACGCTGAAACTAAGGGCGCCGCTGGAAGCTGATTTCAATCCCACATTGGTGCAATTAGAATTAAAGGCACGGAGCACCTGCACATACTAGTGTCGCAGATTTCAATCCCACATTGGTGCAATTAGAATCCATATGGAAAACTAGTTGAACATGCAACTATACAATTTCAATCCCACATTGGTGCAATTAGAATTTTGCCGTTTCTCGCACCAGCAAAGCAGTTTCCTGAATTTCAATCCCACATTGGTGCAATTAGAATCATCCGCGGCTTCCATCCCATCCGTCCGCGGCTTCAATTTCAATCCCACATTGGTGCAATTAGAATCAGCGGACTGGTTACGAGAGAGGAGTATTCGTCTGATTTCAATCCCACATTGGTGCAATTAGAATCATCCCATCCCATCCGTGGTTTCACAGCTAAATCGGAATTTCAATCCCACATTGGTGCAATTAGAATCAGGCTGGCATGAAGAAATCATTTATAAACCAGCATTTCAATCCCACATTGGTGCAATTAGAATAAAAGAATATAAAAAAGAAATCATATCGGATTCACAATTTCAATCCCACATTGGTGCAATTAGAATCCGTAGCAACAAAAGATGAAGACGGGAGAAGACAAGAATTTCAATCCCACATTGGTGCAATTAGAATAAGTTTGTTTCCAGTAGAAGTGTTGGCACGCCGAACTTTTATTTCAATCCCACATTGGTGCAATTAGAATTTCCAAAGCCAAAAGTTGAAAAAGCTACTAAGGCTGAATTTCAATCCCACATTGGTGCAATTAGAATAAATCCTGCATTAAAACAGCAAAAACATTTGTGCCTGTATTTCAATCCCACATTGGTGCAATTAGAATGTGTCAAGTCCCCATCCTACGCACTTTAGGTTATCATTTCAATCCCACATTGGTGCAATTAGAATGGTTTGCGGGTATTTCTAAAGGCGCGCTATGACATATTTCAATCCCACATTGGTGCAATTAGAATGTTTGCGGTATTACGCACAACCAGCGTTGCTTCACGAAATATTTCAATCCCACATTGGTGCAATTAGAATAGAAACGCTCCCTTGGGTAAGTGTTCAACGAACACTTCATTTCAATCCCACATTGGTGCAATTAGAATCGCCTTTGTCTCGCACGACCACAGCGTTTTCGTTGTGCATTTCAATCCCACATTGGTGCAATTAGAATACTGCAGCTCATAATCTTCAACCAGCTAATATAGTTCATTTCAATCCCACATTGGTGCAATTAGAATTGAAATTCATCAATTTCACTCAGCACAACCTGACAGAATTTCAATCCCACATTGGTGCAATTAGAATCAAATTTTTTTCTTATCAATCCTTTCCTTGTTCTGCCATTTCAATCCCACATTGGTGCAATTAGAATCGTACGAAGAAAACCGCTTTAAGAAAGGCGAGACAGTATTTCAATCCCACATTGGTGCAATTAGAATCTTGTTCCCATGAAATCTTGTCGCTCAGGAACGCAAATTTCAATCCCACATTGGTGCAATTAGAATCATGAAATTGCTAAGGCTATCGTGGCTTTGACAGAATTTCAATCCCACATTGGTGCAATTAGAATCTGTCTCTGTGCCTGAGCCCGTTGTGGTTAGCACAAATTTCAATCCCACATTGGTGCAATTAGAATTAATAAATCGGAAAGTCCTCGTTACCATCATATCCATTTCAATCCCACATTGGTGCAATTAGAATAATCGTTCTTTCAATTCGTTAAAATGGGCGGTATAATTTCAATCCCACATTGGTGCAATTAGAATGTGGCTTGTGAGAATTATCAACAAAGATGCTCCCAAATTTCAATCCCACATTGGTGCAATTAGAATTCTACAATAACAGTTGGAGGTGAAGAATAGCCGGAGCCATTTCAATCCCACATTGGTGCAATTAGAATATATTGCCTGGGATATAGGCAATCTTATCATTAAGAATTTCAATCCCACATTGGTGCAATTAGAATTGTCCAAAATACAAATATGACTTTATTTGCTTCTCATTTCAATCCCACATTGGTGCAATTAGAATAGAACAAACTACCGTGAAGAAAGTTTCAACTATTCAATTTCAATCCCACATTGGTGCAATTAGAATTAAAGGCTTAGGTGAATTGAGTCCTGAACAAGCCTATTTCAATCCCACATTGGTGCAATTAGAATTCAATCCTTGCCGTGCAAATACTTGACGCGATAAGCAATTTCAATCCCACATTGGTGCAATTAGAATTTCGCGGTCTCGAGAACTTCATGTAGCGTTTCGTCATTTCAATCCCACATTGGTGCAATTAGAATTGTGATTGAAAATGTAATTCAGGTTTCTTAATGGCAAATTTCAATCCCACATTGGTGCAATTAGAATACCACTTGAAAAAACTTAATTGGTCGCTCATGGTCAAATTTCAATCCCACATTGGTGCAATTAGAATAGATTACAGAAGGCAAGTGCAGAAAAAAGTAGAAATCATTTCAATCCCACATTGGTGCAATTAGAATCGCAATCTTGAGGTAACCATCTCTACTGGTGAAAATGCATTTCAATCCCACATTGGTGCAATTAGAATGAACTAACACTATCCCGCCTGAGCATCAATGTGCAGGATTTCAATCCCACATTGGTGCAATTAGAATGGTAGAAGCCATCGTAAGCAAGATAGTGGTCGATTTCTATTTCAATCCCACATTGGTGCAATTAGAATGGTAGTAACGTTGGTGATGAAAGCAAACCCAGAGAAAATTTCAATCCCACATTGGTGCAATTAGAATAAGATGATGTTAAATCGCTTTTTATTAATCAACTTAGATTTCAATCCCACATTGGTGCAATTAGAATAATACGGAGACTAACTCACCCCGCCTGCGCATCAACGCGATTTCAATCCCACATTGGTGCAATTAGAATGGAAGTGATTCAAGTTTTTGCTTGGGACGAGAAAAAATTTCAATCCCACATTGGTGCAATTAGAATGGATGTTTGACAGACCGACGATGATTTCGGCGAAGGTATTTCAATCCCACATTGGTGCAATTAGAATTGCTTGTGGCGGTTACACCGAACAATGCGCTTTACATTTCAATCCCACATTGGTGCAATTAGAATTGTTTTGCGGAATTGTTGGTACACGGATTTTTTTTAATTTCAATCCCACATTGGTGCAATTAGAATTAAAACATGGCACAACAATGAATACAAACATCAATCATTTCAATCCCACATTGGTGCAATTAGAATCCGCTATGGCCAAAGATATTCAGTTCGTCATCACTATTTCAATCCCACATTGGTGCAATTAGAATGACCTTCCGACCATTGACCACCCGAGAACGACTCTTATTTCAATCCCACATTGGTGCAATTAGAATGGAACATTGATTTCATGACTGTTGTTACTCAGCAAAAATTTCAATCCCACATTGGTGCAATTAGAATAAAGGAACAGAACACTTGCACATACTTGTCTCTCAGATTTCAATCCCACATTGGTGCAATTAGAATATGAGAATAAGAATTATCAAAAGCGATAAAATCTACATTTCAATCCCACATTGGTGCAATTAGAATTTTCATCATCCATTTACTAAAAAGCATAGCAAACAAATTTCAATCCCACATTGGTGCAATTAGAATCTCAAAACGGGTTCGGTGTGTTATAAACGCCGTTGTTATTTCAATCCCACATTGGTGCAATTAGAATCCTTTTTCAATTTGGTTTTTTATGTTTTCGTCAAGTATTTCAATCCCACATTGGTGCAATTAGAATTTCCAACGGGTTTGGCATCGAATGGTCTATCGCGGATTTCAATCCCACATTGGTGCAATTAGAATTGGCTCCATACCAAGGCACAGCAGGAGTAGACATATTTATTTCAATCCCACATTGGTGCAATTAGAATTAAATCTCATCCGCCGCATGTGTGCGAAGGATGCGAATTTCAATCCCACATTGGTGCAATTAGAATAAATTTATTGTTGAAGAAAAAATTGATGGGCTCCGATTTCAATCCCACATTGGTGCAATTAGAATTTAGTTGCATTGCTGTTAGCAGTGTTCTGGGCGCCTGATTTCAATCCCACATTGGTGCAATTAGAATCTTTCTGGAAGACTTCCGAGACTTTTCCAAGTTCAATGATTTCAATCCCACATTGGTGCAATTAGAATGTGAGCTCTGGAGCTTCCATCGGTAAGCAAAAGGTATTTCAATCCCACATTGGTGCAATTAGAATAAAGCGCTAAAAAAAGGCAGAAACCCGAAACTCCTGATTTCAATCCCACATTGGTGCAATTAGAATATTTTCGGGTCGCCAGATTTTCGCATCGGAGATTGTATTTCAATCCCACATTGGTGCAATTAGAATGCCATTGTTTTGTCTCCCTTGTTTATGAGTTTAGTATTTCAATCCCACATTGGTGCAATTAGAATTTTTCTGTTTTTTCTTGACGCTTTTTGCCTTCTGACTTCATTTCAATCCCACATTGGTGCAATTAGAATAGTGCGATAAAGGCGATTGGTCGCATGCTGCACTTATTTCAATCCCACATTGGTGCAATTAGAATGTACGTCTTGGGAAATCCGTGAAGTGTGAGAAAAGAATTTCAATCCCACATTGGTGCAATTAGAATTGCTTGCTGTGCTGAACGTTGTTCTCACTGCCACTTGATTTCAATCCCACATTGGTGCAATTAGAATCGCATACTATATCTGGATTGACAACGGCACACAAACCAGATTTCAATCCCACATTGGTGCAATTAGAATTTGGCAAAGCAGGCGAAATGTTTGGTGGTGATGGGGGATTTCAATCCCACATTGGTGCAATTAGAATATACCTTTCAGTATGGAAATCGGTTGCGGGATTGAGATTTCAATCCCACATTGGTGCAATTAGAATCGCCTTTAAGCCAAAACGCATCGAATAAAGGTGTAATATTTCAATCCCACATTGGTGCAATTAGAATCTTTGACGTTACGATGAAATGTCTTTCGCCTGCATTGATTTCAATCCCACATTGGTGCAATTAGAATGCTTGCAGAAGTGCTTCCTGAATATTGCGGTAATCTTCATTTCAATCCCACATTGGTGCAATTAGAATACTAAATGGAGGAAACAATGTTGATATTCAAAAATAAATTTCAATCCCACATTGGTGCAATTAGAATGCAAGGTGAAGGTTCTGCAAAACAACATGCCAAGCGTGATTTCAATCCCACATTGGTGCAATTAGAATCGCAGTGAATCCGAGCGTGCGTGCGTTGAATCTGTTATTTCAATCCCACATTGGTGCAATTAGAATCAATCAATAAGAGTTCTATTAGAGCAAGCAAACATTATTTCAATCCCACATTGGTGCAATTAGAATTTGCTGAAATCAATGCGTTCCCGTTCGTGGATGCAGAATTTCAATCCCACATTGGTGCAATTAGAATCAATGTCTGCGTAAGAATTTAGCGTTCGGACTAATATTTCAATCCCACATTGGTGCAATTAGAATTATTTTCATTTTCAAGGTCTTCAATTGCAATATATTATTTCAATCCCACATTGGTGCAATTAGAATTTTTGTTCATCAATTCTTTAACAATCTCACTAAAACGATTTCAATCCCACATTGGTGCAATTAGAATGCTCTTTTTCCAGATTTGATAAAAACTGCTATCACGATTTCAATCCCACATTGGTGCAATTAGAATTTCACTTAGTTGCTTTTCCACTTCTTTTTGAACGCTCATTTCAATCCCACATTGGTGCAATTAGAATAGTAGCATTTTAGTTGCCATCCGTTGATTTGTGCGAATTTCAATCCCACATTGGTGCAATTAGAATGTGGCTTAACGGGTTGCGCCGGGGTGCTCTCACGTTCATTTCAATCCCACATTGGTGCAATTAGAATTATTATAACATCATAAATACTTCCATTATATAATACATTTCAATCCCACATTGGTGCAATTAGAATCTTCACTGTCAATGTCGTTCAGCACCTCAATAGGAGAATTTCAATCCCACATTGGTGCAATTAGAATCGTGTTCAAGCGGCGTTCTGGCGCCGTTATGAGTATATTTCAATCCCACATTGGTGCAATTAGAATGGTATCGCCGTCGTCATTGGCGATTTCGGAGAAGTTATTTCAATCCCACATTGGTGCAATTAGAATAGAACGACTCTTCGGGAGCGGATAGCCGTATTTATATTTCAATCCCACATTGGTGCAATTAGAATTGTCTCCTGTTTAAGTTATACCGTTCGTGATTGAAATTTCAATCCCACATTGGTGCAATTAGAATGGTGCTGGAGTTTGTAGGCAATGTAGGTCCGGATTATTTCAATCCCACATTGGTGCAATTAGAATGCAAATTCAGCGTAGAATTCAATAACTTGCATATGATTTCAATCCCACATTGGTGCAATTAGAATGGTGTCGTATGGGTAAGTCTTCCAAAACAGCGAGGAAATTTCAATCCCACATTGGTGCAATTAGAATCTGAAAACGAGGGCGCCGCGAGGAAGCTGTGGCGGGATTTCAATCCCACATTGGTGCAATTAGAATGAAGTTTCGCGACGACGAACTGGTAATCATCTCTCATTATTTCAATCCCACATTGGTGCAATTAGAATAGGACACTTCAACTTTGACAAATTGTTTGTGCTTGATACATTTCAATCCCACATTGGTGCAATTAGAATGGTTGCACCCTTTTCAGAAGACAGACGCAAAGTCTATTTCAATCCCACATTGGTGCAATTAGAATTCGGGGGAGGTAAATTCAGGGAAGGCGTAACAGAGTTATTTCAATCCCACATTGGTGCAATTAGAATCGACCGTTCGGAAACTACCAGAACGTGCAATCACAATTTCAATCCCACATTGGTGCAATTAGAATTCGATGCGATAAGGCACTTTGGTTTCGGCGTTACCGTGGCGTTCGATTTCAATCCCACATTGGTGCAATTAGAATTTGATACAGGTAACTACATTGGTCTGTCAAATCCAACATTTCAATCCCACATTGGTGCAATTAGAATCTATTCCCGCTGCGGTGTTTTTGACGCATGCCTTGCGTATTTCAATCCCACATTGGTGCAATTAGAATGCTCCGAGAAGTGCACAAAGGGCTTCCTTCCAAACTTATTTCAATCCCACATTGGTGCAATTAGAATAGTGAAATTGATGAACTTCATGGTTGTCTCCTTAATATTTCAATCCCACATTGGTGCAATTAGAATTGCCTCCCAGTTCAATAAGTTTGTTCTTTATCCGTTATTTCAATCCCACATTGGTGCAATTAGAATTCTCAGAGCATGCCAGAATGCAGAAGCCAGAATGCATTTCAATCCCACATTGGTGCAATTAGAATTGATTCCGTAACTCATTTTTGTCTCTCCTTTAGGTTATTTCAATCCCACATTGGTGCAATTAGAATAAAGCACCTCCGATTGCTCAGTTGTTCATTTTGCCATTTCAATCCCACATTGGTGCAATTAGAATATACCGGGCTTGACTCCACGCTTCTTGAGCTTTGGGAATTTCAATCCCACATTGGTGCAATTAGAATGAATTACCAAAAAAGATTCAAATGCGATTAAAGAAATTTCAATCCCACATTGGTGCAATTAGAATAGAACACGCATGTCAAAGAACATCATCAATCCAAAATTTCAATCCCACATTGGTGCAATTAGAATACACTGCGTGAGTATTTGTCAATGAAGTATTTCTTTTATTTCAATCCCACATTGGTGCAATTAGAATACATCGTGTGGGTTAGGAGAGTGTGGAAGGAGATTACATTTCAATCCCACATTGGTGCAATTAGAATTGATTCCTATAAAAATAAGTGTAACCAATACCTTCAGATTTCAATCCCACATTGGTGCAATTAGAATCGTTTTGCTGCAATTTCGCTTTGTCTTCCTCGCTGAGATTTCAATCCCACATTGGTGCAATTAGAATTCTCCAGAGGCGGCGTGCGTGAAGACCCCTCGCACTTCATTTCAATCCCACATTGGTGCAATTAGAATCGAACTAACCAAACGCTTTGTGCAGGAAAACTGGCACATTTCAATCCCACATTGGTGCAATTAGAATCAGACGCAAAGTATTTCCCGCTCGGCGTCTTTGAAAATTTCAATCCCACATTGGTGCAATTAGAATTCCGTTGCGCCCATCGCCTTCGCTGCTTCAATCTGCTATTTCAATCCCACATTGGTGCAATTAGAATTTGACAGGCGCAACCGCTTTGATTGCAACCATCTTATTTCAATCCCACATTGGTGCAATTAGAATCAATTCACGACGTTGGCTGTTGTGCCCCAGTTCACATATTTCAATCCCACATTGGTGCAATTAGAATGATTACCTTCGCGCCTACGCAGTCCCAAGCAACCCAATTTCAATCCCACATTGGTGCAATTAGAATAGCATGCATTCAGGGCTTGCAGATGCATTCAATAGGATTTCAATCCCACATTGGTGCAATTAGAATGCCGCATCAAAGTCCGTCCAATCTTCGGGGGTTGTGATTTCAATCCCACATTGGTGCAATTAGAATGTGTCTGTGTCTGTGCTGTGCCATTTAGCTTTTCTAAATTTCAATCCCACATTGGTGCAATTAGAATGCCCCAGAAGCTGCTCTACGGTACGATAAAGGCGATATTTCAATCCCACATTGGTGCAATTAGAATCTCTTTCATCGGTTCGCGGCGGCATTCAGGGGTTCGATTTCAATCCCACATTGGTGCAATTAGAATCCACAGCATGCCGTGCTTTTGACCCTGCAAAGTATAAATTTCAATCCCACATTGGTGCAATTAGAATTCTCCAAGCGCTCGGCTCTTAATGGGCGTTTGTAAAAATTTCAATCCCACATTGGTGCAATTAGAATTGCTGCACTTCGCTTCGGATAATTTGCTGTGCTGCAATTTCAATCCCACATTGGTGCAATTAGAATCGAAAGTAGAGAATCGCTGTATTACAGGTATCTTTATTTCAATCCCACATTGGTGCAATTAGAATGTGAAGATGAATTGCTCAGGAACATCTGTTCTGTCCTATTTCAATCCCACATTGGTGCAATTAGAATGTCTCGTTTCGTTGAGTTTTTGCGATACAAAGCAGAAATTTCAATCCCACATTGGTGCAATTAGAATATTCTTGTGTCGAAGTTAAAGGTTGCATACTTCATCATTTCAATCCCACATTGGTGCAATTAGAATTGTCGTCTGTACGACTTAGCGTTTGTGCCTTTTACATTTCAATCCCACATTGGTGCAATTAGAATAGACTTTCCTGTTGAGGAAAGTTTTGGTTACACCTTATTTCAATCCCACATTGGTGCAATTAGAATTGTTAGGTCTGTCAGGTATTGGAAAGTCCAGACTGGTATTTCAATCCCACATTGGTGCAATTAGAATATGAACGCATCGTAGTCGTAGTCAGATTGTCCGTCATTTCAATCCCACATTGGTGCAATTAGAATTTCTGCGAGACGATAAGCACCGACCAAAAGGATACGATTTCAATCCCACATTGGTGCAATTAGAATGTGTGTCTGTCTGTGTCTGTCTCTGTGTCTGTGTGTTATTTCAATCCCACATTGGTGCAATTAGAATTGTCTCAGCCAAGACGCTAAATCCACACTCATGTGCCATTTCAATCCCACATTGGTGCAATTAGAATCCATCATCCCACTTTATCTTTACACAAATCCTGAACATTTCAATCCCACATTGGTGCAATTAGAATAAATGACCGAACGCTTCGTGCAGGAAAACTGGCACATTTCAATCCCACATTGGTGCAATTAGAATTTGTCAATCCAGATATAGTATGCGTTGCTGGTTATCATTTCAATCCCACATTGGTGCAATTAGAATACAATCGCCGAAGCGCGATATCGCCTTGCCGAAAGCATTTCAATCCCACATTGGTGCAATTAGAATCTCATCATTCTCGTTTTCAGAAGACAATTCTCATCTGTATTTCAATCCCACATTGGTGCAATTAGAATCCAGCACTGTCAATATCCAGAAGCACAGCGGAAATCATTTCAATCCCACATTGGTGCAATTAGAATCTTGATGTCGCTGTTCATCTCGGAGGATAGTCATAGATTTCAATCCCACATTGGTGCAATTAGAATGCAACACGGACAGTCTGCAGACGCTATCACGATTACATTTCAATCCCACATTGGTGCAATTAGAATTCCTATAATTTCGTCAAGAATGTCCCGTGTTACATCCCATTTCAATCCCACATTGGTGCAATTAGAATCAAAGTCTATCTCTGCGACCAAGACGCCGAACTCTCATTTCAATCCCACATTGGTGCAATTAGAATCCAGCGCTATACGATTTTCTTTTCTTAGGCACGTTAATTTCAATCCCACATTGGTGCAATTAGAATGGTTGCGCTAAAGGACTTGTTCTCGCAAGAGCGCAATTTCAATCCCACATTGGTGCAATTAGAATTACACGACTCTTTGGAAGCGGATATCCATACTTATATTTCAATCCCACATTGGTGCAATTAGAATAGAAAAGATTTCCACGCTCTCTTAGGAGAGCAAATTCATTTCAATCCCACATTGGTGCAATTAGAATCATGCCGCACCGCGCAAAACCGACACTATGGTGGTAATTTCAATCCCACATTGGTGCAATTAGAATTTTCTGGAAGACTTCCGAGACTTTTCCAAGTTCAATGATTTCAATCCCACATTGGTGCAATTAGAATGTTAGGTCTGTCATTTCCGTCAGGTTTCTCTGGTCTTGATTTCAATCCCACATTGGTGCAATTAGAATCTCGTGAGGCAAGACGCTGACGGATTTTACGCTGAGGGATTTCAATCCCACATTGGTGCAATTAGAATGGCGATTAGGAATTGAGATGCCAGCGCGAAAAAGATATTTCAATCCCACATTGGTGCAATTAGAATTTTTTCCCGGCGCACTCTTTACACAACCCACACTTCATTTCAATCCCACATTGGTGCAATTAGAATGATTCTTGTGCCAAAGTTAAAGGTTGCATACTTCATCATTTCAATCCCACATTGGTGCAATTAGAATCTCAAATTTGAAGACGGTCGTTTTCTTGACCGAACCGTATTTCAATCCCACATTGGTGCAATTAGAATCGACGGTTTTCATAATGGCGTTTGCGGCGTATTCGAATTTCAATCCCACATTGGTGCAATTAGAATACATTCACTTCAACGCCGCGACTTCTCCAAAGGCGGGATTTCAATCCCACATTGGTGCAATTAGAATACCAACTTGCAGAGCCAATCGACTGTGCAAGTCGAATTTCAATCCCACATTGGTGCAATTAGAATTATATTTATCTATCGGTTTTATTTTGAATTCCAGCAATATTTCAATCCCACATTGGTGCAATTAGAATGCAAAGTCTCGGCATTTCAATTGCCTTCCAAACCAGATTTCAATCCCACATTGGTGCAATTAGAATCGTAGATTTCTTCATATACGGACCAACGTTTGAAGTCTATTTCAATCCCACATTGGTGCAATTAGAATATGTATCGCGCAGTTATTTCAGTCATGTAGCCTGAATTTCAATCCCACATTGGTGCAATTAGAATGGAAATCTTTTCTTTTGTCTATGGCAAATAAAAATCATTTCAATCCCACATTGGTGCAATTAGAATCGCTTTTTCGTAATAACTATGAGG
>Ga0308389_1002379_pt1 | contig 11824 bp, 7 predicted proteins | sample Hotspr2Sample148_FD_202362 | JGI IMG/M metagenome (GOLD analysis project Ga0308389, IMG submission 202362) | Hot spring phototrophic mat microbial communities from Mushroom Spring, Yellowstone National Park, Wyoming, United States - 20040719_148 ... | reverse complement strand
CAAGGGAGGCCTTGAGGGTTGCCCAGGCAGCAGTGGAGGCCCTTCAGGGGGTGGGGGTGTTCGGGGTGGAACTCTTCCTGACTAAAAACGGGAAAGTAGTTGTGAACGAGGTTGCGCCCCGGCCTCACAACTCCGGGCATTACACTATCGAAGCCTGCCTCACCTCCCAGTTCGAGCAGCACATCAGGGCCATCACAGGGTTACCCCTAGGCGCAACGGAACTGACCCAGCCAGCAATCATGCTGAATCTGCTGGGGGAAGCGGGAGAAACAGGCATCCCCTTCGTGGAAGGGATGAAGGAAGCTCTCTCCATTCCCGGGGTTTCCCTTCATCTCTATGGAAAACGAGAGGTGCGACCTTTTCGGAAGATGGGGCATGTCACGATCTTGGGAACCACAATCGAAGAAGCACTGCGGAAAGCGGAGCTAATTCGCGGTATACTTAAAGTGAGGAGCCTTCGAAAGCAACATGAAGGATAAGAAACAACCGCCCCTGGTGGGGATCATCATGGGAAGCGATTCGGACCTGCCGGTGATGCAGGAAGCCGCAGAACTCCTGGCTCAGGCAGAGGTCCCCTATGAGATCACCATCGTGTCTGCCCATCGCACCCCCCTTCGAATGGTGCGCTACGCCCAGGAGGCGGAAGAACGGGGTATTCAGGTAATCATCGCGGGGGCCGGGGGCGCCGCCCATCTTCCGGGCATGACTGCTTCCCTAACACAGCTTCCCGTGATCGGGGTACCCATCCGGACCTCCTCCTTCGGAGGCCTCGATAGTCTCCTTTCCATCGTCCAGATGCCGAATGGTGTACCTGTGGCGACGGTAGCCGTGAACGGTGCCAGGAACGCGGCCCTTCTAGCCCTGCGAATCCTGTCGTTGGCCAACCCCCCGTACAGGGAATGGCTTAAAAATTACACCCAACATCAACAAGCGGCTGTGGAAGCGAAGGCTACACAGGTGGAAGAAGGTACCTTACATACATGAGTTCCCAGAAAAAATTAAAAGAATCCATTCAGGAGTTCATCTTCAGGTGCAGGAAAAAGTTTTCCTATGGAGAGTTACGGTCGTACCTCCAGAAACAGGAAATCCCCTTCGAGAACGATAAAACCATCCTGGATCTTCTGGAATCAGAAGGGTTGGTCTTTTCAACGGACTTCACCCAATTCCAGCCAAGACACCTATTCTTCAAGAACGCTCAATTCCTCATCTCCCTTACCGAGGAGGAATTGTCCAACGGGTACCTCATACCCGGGCACCGGTTCCTACCCTTCCTGAACCCTAGCGTGAAACCCTGGGAAGTGGAACTGGTAGATCCGTCCTCCCAGCCCCTACCCTCCTGCAGGGTTCGCAAACGGGTACGGGATCTCTATGTGTTCTACAGTCTCTTTAGCCGGGGGAATCCCTACAACCGTTATGTGCAGGAAAGTGCCCAGGGGGACGAAGGCCGGATGGTGGAACTGGAAGCCTTCGATCTGGCGGAACGGATCAAACGGTGGAAACTGAGAAGCGGCGGAGGTCTCCTCGTCACGGTCCTCGATTGGGTAAAAGGCTCCTACCAGATCGAGCCTATCTCGAAGCGAAAACGTCAAAGCCTCCTGAAGGCAGGATCCGAATGGCTCCGCACCCTGGAGAAAGGATTCTATCGGAGTTTCGAAGATCTAGATCTTAAATACCCCATCGAAGAACAGATTGCCTACGCGTACTACTACGCCGGGAAGCAGGTACTCTCCAATCCGCCCATCCATCTGGGCGGTTTCATCGAGTCTTCCTCCCTCATCCATTTCGTAGATGTGGGGTTGGAGAACCGGCTCTGGCATTCCCCCCACATTGCCAACGAAGGGATGGATCTACCTGCACCATCCGAGCCCCAGGGCAAGTCCGGCTCCATGGGTGAAATCCTCCAGGATATAGGATTGTCGTTGGAGGAAAGTTCCATCGAAGCGTATATTCGGGACGCTTTTTTCCAGGGCAACGCTTCTCCCGATCAGGTACTGAGCAGGATCTTTTCGGGGAGGGAAACGCACTTCCATTCACAGGAGCAGATGGATTCCTTCTTCAAGTTCTTCAACAACCTCTGGAAACGGGTAAAAAGATCCTACAATTCCTTTACCGACCGCAACACGGGAACCGTGCGATCCCAGATCCTCCATCTCATGGATCAACACATCGCCTGGCTCCGGGATCTGGATCGTCGGCAGATAGACCCCCGGGATTTGCCCACGGATGAGTTCATGAGTCTGGCTCAAGTGTTCGGCTTTCTCGAACAGTACCTGCAAATCCTGAACCGGAAGAATCCAGGCACAGAGGCGGAACTTACGGAAACTCTCTCCGTCATTCCCCTCCTGGAGCAAACCTTTCAGGAGATTCGAGACCGTGTAGAAAATGTCCTGCAAACAAAGGGTACTGCCACCTCCTCGGGAAATACCGCCAAGCTCCCGCGGCAAAAGGCGACGCCCAAGCCCCAGCAGGTAAGCGTAAAACAGGAAAGCGTAAAAAAGGAAGAGACCCCTAGGCAAAGCAAGAAGGGCTCAAAAAGAAGAAGCGTCCCCTATTATGTGCTGAAGGTTCAGCTCCAGTATATCCGCCCTCCCATCTGGAGGCGCATCCGGGTGCCGGGTAATTACAGCTTGCGAAGCCTCCATAGAGTGATCCAGGTTGCCATGGGCTGGGCCGATTACCATCTGTACGAGTTCCTGATCGATAAACAATCCTACAGTCCGCCCGATGAGGAAGCCCCGGACACGATCGCCAGGGATTTAGTTACTCTTCAGAAACTGGACCTCCAACCCAAAGAACGATTCTTCTACACGTACGATTTTGGAGACAATTGGGGGCACACGATCACCGTGGAAAAGATCCTCTCCGAAGAGGAAGTGCCTCCGGAGGAGCGGAACAAGCCTGTCTGCCTCGCGGGCAAACGGGCCTGTCCTCCGGAAGATTGCGGGGGGTATTCAGGATACGAGGAAATCCTGGAAGCGTTGCACTCCCCCAACAAGAAGAAGTACCGGGAGCTCCTCGAATGGGTGGGCAACTTCGATCCCGAACTCTTCGACATCCAGCAGGTGAACAAAAAATTGTCCGGCGGATAAGTTTGACTTTTCCCTCTTCAATGACTACCCTTTTTAATAGAGGAGATATTTATGGAAATCTACAATCCTGTAAATCCGGCCCCTATACCGGTAGATCCTACATCCGTGCCACCGGCTCCTCCCACCTCCCCATCCACATCTCCACAACAGGCAGAACCAGTTGCCGACCAGTCAGTGGGACAAACGGTGGATATCCAGGCTTGAGGCGCCCCTCTCCACTCCCCCGGCCTCCTCAACACGGGGGTGTGTTGGCGGCCAAGGGGGTGGGAACACCCACATACTGCTGTTTTAAATCTTAAAATCGTCCCCTTAGATTCCACCTTATTTCGCTAATCCCCAATTTAACTTTATTCCAATTTCAGTCATTCCCTATAATTCGGTCATTGGCCGATAAAAATGCTTGACGTCAAGCGATTTTTCGTTAATCATAGTGGGTAGCGGTATGCTACATTTTTATCAAGCAAGGAGAAACAGTATGAAAAAACTATTGATTCTTGTCGTACTTCTAGTCCTCGTATTGCCCGTATTCGCCGACGACGCGTTGGTTCTTCCCCAAGGAGTACTCCGAATCTCGATAGCCCCTAGCTATGGCTTTGCGAATAAAACGTGGGATAAGGACGGAGAAGCGCAGGATATCATTCCGAATCCGTTATTCACAACTAACAAATCCGACGGCATTCAGTACTTCAACCTTGGGATTGCCCTCGAGTATGGGGTAAACGACTGGATCACCGCCGCCATTCAGTGGACGCCTGGATGGAATCTATGGTCTACCATGGGATTTGACAAACAGCCTATCGGGCCTTCAACGTATTTATACTTCGACCAAGGAGTGTTGGGATCCTATGCTGACTTGTTCGCAGGCGCAAAAATCCAAATCGTGGGCAAAAAAGCACCGGTAGTAAACGACACTATGAGGTTCTCCATAGCTCCGGGGGTAAAGATCCCCATGCCGGGGGATTCAAAGCCCACACAAGCGGATCTAGTAAAAGACGAAACACACGTCCTGAAAGAAATAGACAACCACCTTTGGGGCCTGGGCGGACGTCTGTACTTCGACTACAACGTAACCTCCGAGTTCTTCGTGAACCTCTACAGCGAGTTCATCTACTATCCGGAGCAAAAAACTGACAAGAACGCTACATTCGGAGATAAAACGAAGGTAGCCAAAGGGTACGATTGGACCATTGAAATCGAGCCCCAGTACTGGGCGCCTGTAGCGGACGGCCTTGTGTTCAAAGCATTCCTCCCCTTCACCTACAAGATGACTCCGGACTATAAAATCGAGGGAACTAAACAGGCCGACTCTGCCTCCACCATCCTCTCCGTAACCCCGGCGCTGGGCCTCTTCTTCACAAAGACGTTCATGCCCATCGAACTGGAGGTGGGATATCGGTATCCCCTGATGGGAACCAACAACACCATCATGAACGTGGTGTACATCCTGGGGCGGTTCTACATGAAGTTCTAAGTGCCAACCTTGAAGTTCTAAGTCCCAACGAAGAGCGCTCCGGTAGGGAGCGCTCTTTTTTTGCTCTCTTTTTTTGCTCTTTTTTGTTATTTTTTCGCGTATTTTACCGTCGGACGCGGGATTTTTAAGGGCTAGTTCTCTTCCAGGAAGGCTGTGTGCCCTTGTCCTCTCTGTTGACATCCTTTTCTGCTAGACCCATACTTCTTAGTATGAAGGGGCAGATCAATGATCAGGGTGCATCGATCCATGAGCCCAACTACAGTTTCCAACGATCCAGAGCTACTCCTTGGCAAATAACCGTCTTTTTTCTTCTTGGAATCCTCCTTCTATTTGCCGCCTCCTGTCATCGAAGAATCACCTACCCCCTGGGGTTCTCCACCTCTCTCACGGGTCGGGGATCAAGCCTGGGCAAAGACCTGTACGAGGGTACCCTCCTGGCAGTAGAAGAGATCAATCAGGGGGATGGCCCCTTTCACATACAGCTCGTGGTGCGAGACGACGGGGGGGAACCTGCACGGGCACTGGCCAACGCCAAAGAGTTCGCAGGGATGGGAATCGAAGTGGTGATGGGGTATGCCACCAGTGCCCTTGCGGCAGAAGTTTTACCCTTCCTGGAAGAAAAAAAGATGATCCTTTTGGGCGCCTCCATCTCGTCCCCGATTTTCGATAAAAAGGACGATGCCTTATTCCGTATCGTAAACTCCTCCACCTCCGAGGCCCGGGCAGTGGCAGATCACATGGCCGAAACCTTCGGCTCGCGGATCTTCCTGAGTATCTACGACCAAGGGAATGCCGCCCATTCAGAAGCCTGGGCAAACACCTTCCGCAATCGGTACCAGGCACGGGGAGGAATCGTTGCGCCTTCTATCGGCTTCCGAACTCGCACACCGCCTCCCTACCTGGAAGTGATCGACGAAGCCCTGCAACAAGAACCCCGGGCAGAGGGATTGTGCGTGGTAGCCAGCTCCATCGATACTGCGGGATTCGCCCAGGTATTCAGGCAACGGGTGCCGGAAGGACTCATCGCAGTAAGCGGGTGGGCCATCAATAAGGATCTCATCACCTATGGAGGGAAAGCTGTGGAAGGGGCCATCATAGCCCAGTCCTACAACCCGGTGGATTCTTCCCCAGGCTTTCTCCGCTTCAAAGCCAGGTTCCAGGAAGCCTTCGGCAGGATTCCGCCCTTTGGGGCTGTGCATGCGTACGAAACAGTGAAATATCTGGAAGCCGCCTTAAAGGAGCGAAAGACCGGTGAACCATTGAAGGAAGCCCTCCAGAGGATTCGGGAATTAGAGGGGGTTCAGCGGAAGATCCGCTTCGATGAAACGGGGGATGCCTGTCGACCCCTGTTTATTCTTACAATAAAAGAAGGGGCCTTTACCCTGATCTCGGAGAGGGAGCCGGAGTTGTGAAACACCCAGGCATACGGGAATCGGGTAAAGTTAGGACTCTCGGCACCTATTTCACATACCGTACCACAATTGCATTGGTCCTTCTTTTTGGCGCCCTTACCCTCATCACCCTCGTTTTCCTGCAGAGAAGTACGAAAAACCAGGTACTATCCCTCCAGGGATCTACAACGAAGATTCTGGCAGAAGAATTGAGGGTCCGGGGTTCGTCACTTCAGGCAGCGTTGAAAACCGCTGCCGAATACTGGGCTTCCGGAACCTTCTCCGATCCTCTGGCCGAAGGGTTTCAAACCTTCGGCCGCGCCTTGATCCAGAGCGAGCCCTTTTTCCTCTCCCTCTGGATCGTGGACGGGGTAACGTATCACGTAAAGGGAGCGATCCCTGCAAACCGCACAATGCTCGGGTACGATTGCTCCTTTCTCCTACCTGTTCAATCCGTTACAAACGGTCCGCGGACAACTCCAATCCATTGGTCCTCCATAGGGATGAATCCGTTTTTCCCCAATCCCGTGTTCTCCATCAGTATGAAGGCAGGGGGGGACTACTGCATCGGATGGGTCGATCCGCAGTTGTTTCTTCAATATTTCACCTTTCCGAAGATGGGTGAAATCGAGTTTAAAAGCTTCTTTGCCTGCGATGGGGAGGGGAACCTTCTGGTGCACCCAGATCCCCGATTCGTAGCTCGTCGTGAAAACCTCCGGTCCATACCCGCGGTAAAGGATACCCTGAAAACGCGCTCCCCTTCCCTTTCCGTACTGGAGCATTCGATGTTCGGAGAAGGGAGGATGATCTTCACTACCGCTCCGGTAGAAGAGCCCCCCTGGATCGTGGGAGTGGTACAGGAGGAAGCGAAAACTACCATTCCTCTCCGTGCTCTGGCAACCTGGGGTCTAGTGTTTTTATCCTTTTTCTCCCTCTTTTCTTTTTTTACCGCCCGGCAGGTGAGTCACTCCCTTGAAAAGGAATTCAAGCCCTTCGCGGACAGTCTAGAGGCCATTGCAAAGGGGAACTATTCTTTGCCGATTCCGGCCCAAGGATTCCTGGAACTGGAGAGGCTACGGAACTCCTTTCAATCGATGGTAGAGGCCGTGCAAGAACGGGAAAAGGAATTGGCCGAAACCAACACGTTCCTCCGAACTATCCTCGATACCATTCCGGTACAGGTGTTCTGGAAGGACACTCACTCTAGATTTCAGGGCTGTAACCACCTGTTCCTCCATGACACAGGATTGGAGAAGGTGGAGGATCTAGTCGGGCTGGACGACTATGCCATGCCCTGGAAGGAGGAGGCGGAACGATTTCGGGCTGAAGACCGTGAGGTAATGGAAACAGGGCAGGCAAGAGTAGGCCTCGCGCACAGCCACATCCTGGCGGATGGAAGCCGATGCTGGCACCTAACCACAAAGATCCCGTTACGGAACCCCCAGGGAGAAATCGTGGGAGTGCTGGGCACCACCATCGACATCACTACGTTGAAAGAACAGGAAGAGAAAATCCGAGCCCTCAACGCGGAACTGGAACGCCGGGTAGAGGAGCGAACCCGGGATTTACAGAAAGCAAACGAGGAACTACGAAACGCCCTCTCGACCCTTTCCCACACCCAGGAACGGCTCCTCCAGGCAGAAAAACTCTCCGTACTGGGGCAACTGTCCGCAGGCATAGCTCATGAGTTGAACACTCCCCTGGGTGCCATCCTATCCTCCGTCCATTCCCTTACCGAGTTGATGGATCACTTCTTACAGAAAGAAATCCCCTACTTCTACTGTCTCGATCCAGAGGATCGGGAGTTCTACCTGTGGGTTCTGAAGCTCTCCCGATCCTCCCCCTACTTCGGAACTTTACCCTCGGAAGAGGAAGTTTCGAACCTTGCCGACCGTCTCCGCACCGAAGGAATCCCCGATCCAGAGGAGGCAGCGGAACTTCTTTCCGACCTTTCTCTTTCCTCATACCTCGATCTCCTGATCCCTGGCCTCCAGGACCTTTCCAAACGGGAGATCCTTCAGCACACCACCCACATCGTGGGTGTGTTTCGTTCCTTCGGGGTAGTGGAACTCGCTGCCCAGAAAGCCTCCTCGGTGGTGAAGGCCTTGCGCCGGTACCTACAAGGTGGACCGAAGACGGAACGGGGGGTAGTGGAGGTGGAACAGGACCTGGAAACGGTACTGGTTCTTCTTCAAAACCGTCTCAAGGATGGGGTACAGGTTATCCGGAGGTATGAAGGGGTACAGGTCTGGGGCTCCTCGGAAGCTCTTACCCAGGTATGGCTGAACCTGATCACCAACGCTTTGCAGGCCATGGAGTACCGGGGGGAATTGATCCTGGAGACCCGGAAAGTGGGAAATGAGGTACACGTTTCGGTCATCGATAACGGGCCAGGGGTTCCGGAAGAGATCAAACCCTTCATCTTCGAGCCTTTCTTTACCACAAAGAAGCAGGAGGAGGGGGTGGGGATCGGGCTTCAAATCTGCCGCACCATCATGCAGGAACAGGGGGGAAGGATCTCCTTCGAAAGCGAGCCCGGACGAACCAAGTTTACCGTGATCCTTCCTGCCTTCGAACCTTCCACTCCGCCCCATACATCGTGCCCATAGAAGCCACGTAATACAACCCCATCGCCAGGAACACACTGCTCAACCCGAACCGGTCGGCGAGCCAGCCAGAGAACGCCGCTGCCACGGAACCGATCCCGAAGGTCATGAAGAACATGAATCCGTAGCCGATCCCCTGTCGATGCTTGGGAAGAAGCTTGGCAACGATGGTGTTCTGCATCGGTTGCACGGCGAAACTGAAAAATCCGAAACCCACCGCTCCCAGGAATAGGGGAAGCCCGCCGGTAAAGGACATAAGGAGGATACTGGCAGAGGATATCAAGAGGGTGACTATGTATAGCCGCTGGGGGCGGTAGCGGTCCACCAGCGCGCCGGCAATGTACTGCCCCGCCGCCCCCGCGATAAGGGTAAGGGTCGCGAAAACTCCTCCTACCCGTACCGAATCCAATCCCAGGGAAGTGAGGGTAAACTTGCTACCCAGATAGGAAGGAAGAAACGTCAACACCCCCCGATTCCCCATCCCTGCCAATCCACAGGAGAGATAGAAAAGTACGAGAGCCTTTGTGATGATTCGGTTCGCGCCCCTAGCCGTTCCGTCGTCGGAATCCGCCTTCCTGTCCGCAGGCTGCATCCGATAGGAAGGGAGGGAAAGGGCAAAGAAACCTACAATCAGAACCCCGATGCCGAACAGTACATAGGGAGATTTCCACCCCCATCGGGCCCCCAGGAAAGCCGCCACAAAGGGCACCAGGGAGGTGCCCAAACTTCCCGCGATCCCATTGATGCCGAAGGCCTTTCCCCTCTCCTTGATGCCCACGCTGATGATTGTATTGGCGGCAGGGTGGTAAAAACTGCCCAGAATGCCGAGAAACCCTAAAAGAATCGCGAAGGGGAGAAGCTTCTGTACGAATAGGACGGAAAGGCATAGGATCCCGGCTCCAAATAGGTACAGGACGAGCAGTCTGGTCGGACCCACCCGATCTACCAACGCTCCCGACGGAAAAGCCCCCAGGCCAAAGGTGTAGGAAAAAACAGACATCACCATACCCAGGTGAAAATAATCGGTTCCGAATACCCCTAGCAGGAGGGGAATAAGAGGGGGGAGAGCTCCTTCGATCAAATGGACCAGGGTGTGAGCGGCGCTTACCACCCCAAGGGTTTTACGATCCTGTGTATCCATGACCGGCATAGTACCAAGTTTCCCTCTGCTTGACACCCCCCAGGTCTCCCATTACTCTTGGGGAAAACCATTTTCCCAGGGAGGTCGCATGTCCCATCCTCGCTCTAACAACCCGCTGCCCAAAGACTCTTTCTCTTGCTTGTCTTCGTTTCCCTTTGAAGGGAAGGAACTGTTGTACCTGAGTCTGCCCAAGCTGGCAACCCGGTTTCCCCAGATTCGCAGGTTCCCCTTCTCCCTACGGATCCTGCTGGAGTCGGTTCTCCGATCGGAAAACGGAAAAGAGGTGACCCAAAAGGACATCGATAACTTCCTTTCCTACGATCCTACCTCCCCCTCCTCGATCGAAGTCCCCTTCAACCCTGCGCGGGTACTCCTACAGGATTTCACAGGGGTTCCCTGCGTGGTCGACCTGGCGGCTATGCGATCCGCTGTAGCCCGGTTAGGGGGAGACCCCACCCGAATCAACCCGCAGATTCCCGTAGAACTGGTGATCGATCATTCCCTGCAGGTGGACGTGTGGGGCCGCCCGGAGGCCGCGGAAGAAAACCTAAAGATCGAGTTCGAACGGAACCGCGAACGGTACGAGTTCCTCCGGTGGGGGCAGAAAGCTTTCCAGAACTTCAAGGTGATTCCACCGGGGGGAGGGATCTGCCATCAAGTGAACCTCGAGTACCTTGCCACCCTGGTGCGAACCCAGGAAACTCCCCAGGGGACCCTCGTGTTTCCTGACTCCGTGGTAGGCACGGACAGCCATACCACCATGATCAACGGGTTGGGGGTCCTAGGATGGGGCGTAGGGGGGATCGAAGCCGAGGCCAACATGTTGGGGCAACCCCTCTACATGATCGCTCCTGCGGTGGTGGCTGTCCGCCTTTCCGGATCCTTGAAACCCGGTGTGACCGCCACGGATCTGGTTCTTACCCTGACGCAGATACTGCGAGCCGAAGGGGTAGTGAACAAGTTCGTAGAGTTCATAGGGCCGGGAGCACGGTCTCTTTCCATTCCCGACAGAGCTACCCTTTCCAACATGGCCCCCGAATATGGAGCTACCATGGGATTTTTCCCGCCCGACGATCGATCCCTCCAGTACCTGCGGGATACCGGAAGACCATACTCCCTGGTGAAGCTTGCCGAACAATACCTCACCCTTCAGGGGCTCCTGAGATCCGACTCCAAAGAAGAGCCCTTCTACGAAAAGGTACTGGAACTGGATCTTTCCACTATAGAACCTTCCCTGGCGGGCCCCAAACGGCCGCAGGACCGGATCCCCCTCCGAGCGATCCAGAAGGAGTGGAAAGACGCTCTGCTACGGCCTGTGGAAAAACGGGGATATGGGCTACCCAAGGAAGAACTCAACAAGAGAGCTTCTTTCGAGATACCGGGGAAGGGTAAGAGGGAGATCGGCCACGGGGCAGTGGTGATCGCCTCCATCACCAGTTGTACCAACACGAGCAATCCTTCGGTAATGCTCGCCGCAGGTCTTGTAGCCCGAAAAGCGGTGGAATTGGGATTGGAACCCAAACCCTGGGTAAAGACAAGCCTTGCACCAGGTTCCCGGGTAGTTACCCGATACCTGGAATCCGCTGGCCTTTTACCCTACCTCGAACGATTGGGTTTCCATGTGGTGGGGTATGGGTGTACCACCTGCATCGGGAACTCCGGCCCCCTACCGGAGGCAATCGGCCAGGCAATCTCCGAAAGTGGAATCGTGGCGGTTTCGGTACTATCCGGTAACCGGAACTTCGAGGGAAGGGTCCATCCCCTTACACGAGCCAACTTCCTCGCCTCGCCCCCGCTGGTGGTAGCCTACGCCCTGGCAGGAAGGATCGACATCGATTGGGAAAAAGAACCCATTGGGTACTGTGGTACGGACAGAGCTATCTATCTGCAAGACCTCTGGCCGCAGGAGGAAGAGATCCAGTCTCTCATGACCCGCACTTCCCAGTTCTTCCGATCTGCCTACGAGGGAATCGAAACCTCCAATGCCCTCTGGAATGCCATCCCCCTAAGAGGGAATGTACTGTACGAGTGGGATCCGGCCAGCACCTATATCCAGGAGCCTCCCTTCTTCCAGCACCTTTCCAGGAAGACACATTCGATTCGGCCGATCGAAAAAGCCCGGGTCC
>Ga0308389_1002377_pt1 | contig 11828 bp, 16 predicted proteins | sample Hotspr2Sample148_FD_202362 | JGI IMG/M metagenome (GOLD analysis project Ga0308389, IMG submission 202362) | Hot spring phototrophic mat microbial communities from Mushroom Spring, Yellowstone National Park, Wyoming, United States - 20040719_148 ... | reverse complement strand
ACTCTTATTTTACCATAGCGTTTCAGTGCTCTTCAACGAGCCGAAATTGCTGAAAGCCGAGGGAACGACGCAACGCTCGGTCTGTTTCGTTTCAGTGCTCTTCAACGAGCCGAAATTGCTGAAATTGCTCACCTTCGGCATCATCGATCTGGGACCGCGGGGAGCGTTTCAGTGCTCTTCAACGAGCCGAAATTGCTGAAATCTTGGTCCGGCCAACCGCAGATCGCCGAAACAATCACCGGTTTCAGTGCTCTTCAACGAGCCGAAATTGCTGAAATTTCTCGTATTTTCCTCGTCCAGTTCGCAACGCCGGAGTTTCAGTGCTCTTCAACGAGCCGAAATTGCTGAAATTTTGTCAATAGGCAATTTCGGGATTTCCCCGCGATTTTGGTTTCAGTGCTCTTCAACGAGCCGAAATTGCTGAAATCGGGTGCACCCGAACCTCAAAATTACCGGCGCTGACACGTTTCAGTGCTCTTCAACGAGCCGAAATTGCTGAAATTCCGGCGCGCCGTAGCGCATACGTCCCGACGCGCCGAGTTTCAGTGCTCTTCAACGAGCCGAAATTGCTGAAATGGTGCGACCAAGCCGGGAGGTTCCGCTGGCTTGACTTGTTTCAGTGCTCTTCAACGAGCCGAAATTGCTGAAATTTTGTCGAGGCTGTGAATGGTGGTGGCGACGCGCGGTTTCAGTGCTCTTCAACGAGCCGAAATTGCTGAAATCGGTGGCTGCCGGTCTCGACACGAGAACGGCGCTGGTTTCAGTGCTCTTCAACGAGCCGAAATTGCTGAAATCGTGTTGTGACAGCCCCGACCGTCGCCTCACCCGAAGTTTCAGTGCTCTTCAACGAGCCGAAATTGCTGAAATAGAACGGATGTGATGGCGGAGCAGGGTGATTTCTGCGGTTTCAGTGCTCTTCAACGAGCCGAAATTGCTGAAATCTAGGAAATGGATCCAGTTGTGTTCCGGTGACGTGGTTTCAGTGCTCTTCAACGAGCCGAAATTGCTGAAATGTCTGGTGAATGCGCCAGAAGTCGCCTCGACCTTTGTTTCAGTGCTCTTCAACGAGCCGAAATTGCTGAAATCCTAAAATGCAGACCTATCGCGTGTGGGAAGGAACGGTTTCAGTGCTCTTCAACGAGCCGAAATTGCTGAAATTTGCGGGCGCGGGCGCGGAAGGCTACAACGAAATGGTTTCAGTGCTCTTCAACGAGCCGAAATTGCTGAAATCAAACCCGACCAAGCCACGCTTTGCGTCGGTAACGAGTTTCAGTGCTCTTCAACGAGCCGAAATTGCTGAAATCGTCAACCGGATCGTTGCGTGCACAATATCGTCAGGCGTTTCAGTGCTCTTCAACGAGCCGAAATTGCTGAAATGTCGCGGAGAAAGCGTTTGTGGTGGTATCTCACAAGTTTCAGTGCTCTTCAACGAGCCGAAATTGCTGAAATTCATTGAACTGTTGGCGGGGCTGGTGGTGCAGTTTGAGTTTCAGTGCTCTTCAACGAGCCGAAATTGCTGAAATTTTGACGCTAAAGGCGAGTTTATCGGAATGGAGGCAGGTTTCAGTGCTCTTCAACGAGCCGAAATTGCTGAAATCGAACTGCTTACTCGTCCAACGCCACCGTGCGCGGCGTTTCAGTGCTCTTCAACGAGCCGAAATTGCTGAAATGCAGACGCCTCATCCGTTCGCCGTCTATGCAAGCTGTTTCAGTGCTCTTCAACGAGCCGAAATTGCTGAAATATTGACGTACCGGCGTCGGCGGCGCTGCTGAACGAGTTTCAGTGCTCTTCAACGAGCCGAAATTGCTGAAATCCAACGCACCCAAACGATGCCAGTCCGGTTCGGGAGTTTCAGTGCTCTTCAACGAGCCGAAATTGCTGAAATGTTTGTCTGTTCCGAAGCGACCGGGAAGAAGCCGATCGTTTCAGTGCTCTTCAACGAGCCGAAATTGCTGAAATTGTTTGCAGATGAGATGCGCGCAGAAATCGGCGTTGGTTTCAGTGCTCTTCAACGAGCCGAAATTGCTGAAATTGAAGCGGCAGACGGTCAAGCGCGTCGGGCGGACAGGTTTCAGTGCTCTTCAACGAGCCGAAATTGCTGAAATCCGTACGCTTTGACGAGCAGCGTTGCCGCGACCGGGTTTCAGTGCTCTTCAACGAGCCGAAATTGCTGAAATTCCGACGACGCGGGCATCTGGCATCGCGCCGTGCGCTGTTTCAGTGCTCTTCAACGAGCCGAAATTGCTGAAATTGCCGCGTGCGGCGCAGATCGAAGCCGCACTCGACGCGTTTCAGTGCTCTTCAACGAGCCGAAATTGCTGAAATGATGGAGGGCGCGACCGACGCGACGCTAGCGCTCGGTTTCAGTGCTCTTCAACGAGCCGAAATTGCTGAAATAGTGGACGTTATCAGATACGGCGAGCGGGCGTATGAGTTTCAGTGCTCTTCAACGAGCCGAAATTGCTGAAATATTTTGTCACTCCCTTCACGATATTATTCAGAATTGTGGTTTCAGTGCTCTTCAACGAGCCGAAATTGCTGAAATATCCACGAATGAAACGACTCAACAGCGCCGTTGCGCTGGTTTCAGTGCTCTTCAACGAGCCGAAATTGCTGAAATCGCCACATACACGCACATCACGCAAGTTTACGAGTGTTTCAGTGCTCTTCAACGAGCCGAAATTGCTGAAATTATTCGCGCTTGTCCAATCGCTGAAGCCGTAGCCGTTGTTTCAGTGCTCTTCAACGAGCCGAAATTGCTGAAATATCAGGGCATACAGGAACGCCCGGAAACCATGCCACGTTTCAGTGCTCTTCAACGAGCCGAAATTGCTGAAATGAATCGCCACACGCACCACGGGAGATCCAGACCAACGTTTCAGTGCTCTTCAACGAGCCGAAATTGCTGAAATAGACGGGCTGGAGCAGGACGGACGGGATCGAACCGCGTTTCAGTGCTCTTCAACGAGCCGAAATTGCTGAAATTCCCGTGTTCAATGCTCCGTCGATGAGCGCCATCATGCGTTTCAGTGCTCTTCAACGAGCCGAAATTGCTGAAATCGTCTACCCTGCTCCATGGGTAGTAGGTAGTTAAATAGGGTTTCAGTGCTCTTCAACGAGCCGAAATTGCTGAAATTCGGAGTGCGTGCGCAAGGCAACGAGACTGCGCCGGGTTTCAGTGCTCTTCAACGAGCCGAAATTGCTGAAATTCTGTTCCCGCGCTGCGGTGGGTCGTTGACTGGCTGGGGTTTCAGTGCTCTTCAACGAGCCGAAATTGCTGAAATCTTTTGTTTGACGCAGACGAGTACATCTACGCCGGAGCGGTGTTTCAGTGCTCTTCAACGAGCCGAAATTGCTGAAATAGAGTTGGAGAAAGCCGAAGCGATCCAGCGCCTCACCGTTTCAGTGCTCTTCAACGAGCCGAAATTGCTGAAATTGAACCAAACCCGCGAAGATACTGATTTTCGAGTTCCGTTTCAGTGCTCTTCAACGAGCCGAAATTGCTGAAATACTACGATGGAATGTCCGGGCGCACATACTACGTCTACGTTTCAGTGCTCTTCAACGAGCCGAAATTGCTGAAATCCAAGGAGGCACCTAAAATGCAGACCTATCGGATTTGTTTCAGTGCTCTTCAACGAGCCGAAATTGCTGAAATACAACGTTCCTTCGTGATGGAAGTGTGACGCTGTTGTTTCAGTGCTCTTCAACGAGCCGAAATTGCTGAAATGCGAGGTGGTCGACGGGCGGGGGCAGAGGATCGGGAGTTTCAGTGCTCTTCAACGAGCCGAAATTGCTGAAATTGCTAGGTGAGAGGTGAGCGGTGATGTCGCTGCGTGACGTTTCAGTGCTCTTCAACGAGCCGAAATTGCTGAAATGTTGAGGCGCGCTGCGCTCTGGCGCACCAGCGAGACGGTTTCAGTGCTCTTCAACGAGCCGAAATTGCTGAAATGGCAGCGCAGAAGAATGATTTCTTCAACAACCTCGTGTTTCAGTGCTCTTCAACGAGCCGAAATTGCTGAAATCGAGACGGTCGTACAACTGCTTGCAAAAGCGTTAGAAGTTTCAGTGCTCTTCAACGAGCCGAAATTGCTGAAATTTGAGTTGCGCAGCGGCGGCAAGCGCAAGCGTTGCGTGTTTCAGTGCTCTTCAACGAGCCGAAATTGCTGAAATAGCACCGCAAGCGCGGTTTCGGTCAGCGTCTTGATCGTTTCAGTGCTCTTCAACGAGCCGAAATTGCTGAAATCGAGATTTCCGGTTCGTTTTCCCAACGGCTCCATCGCGTTTCAGTGCTCTTCAACGAGCCGAAATTGCTGAAATTTGGTGAGGATTTCGGTTGAGATTCGACTCTTGACAAAGTTTCAGTGCTCTTCAACGAGCCGAAATTGCTGAAATAGACGCCAGCACAGCCCCAGATGCGCGTCTGCCGCGTCGTTTCAGTGCTCTTCAACGAGCCGAAATTGCTGAAATGCGGATGAGCATCAGCAGTATGCTGCTGAGCACTGCGTTTCAGTGCTCTTCAACGAGCCGAAATTGCTGAAATCGGTGCGACGTTCGACCGGCGACAACCCGCTTCTCGATCGTTTCAGTGCTCTTCAACGAGCCGAAATTGCTGAAATGTAGCGCGGCTGGTGCGCAAAGCAATCGGGAATCAGTTTCAGTGCTCTTCAACGAGCCGAAATTGCTGAAATGTGAAAAGCCGGTGTTTGAAGTCGTTCGCGCCCGACGTTTCAGTGCTCTTCAACGAGCCGAAATTGCTGAAATCGAACGCCTATAGGCTAACGCTCGGAACGTTTACTTGTTTCAGTGCTCTTCAACGAGCCGAAATTGCTGAAATTTGCTCACGTATGCAAAAGAAATCTACCTGAAGTACGATGTTTCAGTGCTCTTCAACGAGCCGAAATTGCTGAAATTGAAGCGGCGAAGAAGGAAGCAATCGCTGTGTTGCGGGTTTCAGTGCTCTTCAACGAGCCGAAATTGCTGAAATGGGATAAGAAGCGGAGTAGAAAGCGCGGCGCGTTGGTGTTTCAGTGCTCTTCAACGAGCCGAAATTGCTGAAATCGTGCTGCGCGCGCCGGCGGCGACGGAGTACAAAGGTTTCAGTGCTCTTCAACGAGCCGAAATTGCTGAAATCTAACACTCGGCGCATTCACCGGCATCAATAACGAAGGTTTCAGTGCTCTTCAACGAGCCGAAATTGCTGAAATTCGACGGGATGGACATCATTGAGATACTGCAACTGCGTTTCAGTGCTCTTCAACGAGCCGAAATTGCTGAAATCGTGCTGCAATCAAAGCCTTGCAAGCACTGTTCGGGCGTTTCAGTGCTCTTCAACGAGCCGAAATTGCTGAAATGCATCGCGTTTCCGATTACGTCGCCACGCTGTCCGAAGTTTCAGTGCTCTTCAACGAGCCGAAATTGCTGAAATTACCACCGCAAGTGTTTTCTCCGCGACCGTCCACGTCGTTTCAGTGCTCTTCAACGAGCCGAAATTGCTGAAATGAAACCGCCAGATGCGCATCCTGCGGTTTCTGCTTGTCGTTTCAGTGCTCTTCAACGAGCCGAAATTGCTGAAATGCGTGTTGCTGGCGCGTCAGCGACGCGGCGCAGCGCGTTTCAGTGCTCTTCAACGAGCCGAAATTGCTGAAATCGACCTTCAGCCTCGTCCAGTGGCACTGTGCGCGGCGTTTCAGTGCTCTTCAACGAGCCGAAATTGCTGAAATCGCGCGGGGTTCAGCGTTGCGTTTAGCGAGCACGTGTTTCAGTGCTCTTCAACGAGCCGAAATTGCTGAAATGGCGCGGGCGTCACAACACTTCTGTTGTGACGCCGACGTTTCAGTGCTCTTCAACGAGCCGAAATTGCTGAAATTTGATGTGGATTTCGCAACGCAGCGTCGAGCACTGCGTTTCAGTGCTCTTCAACGAGCCGAAATTGCTGAAATTTGTAGAGATGCGCATCACCCAGACCCCACAACGAAAGTTTCAGTGCTCTTCAACGAGCCGAAATTGCTGAAATTTGAGTTGCGCAGCGGCGGCAAGCGCAAGCGTTGCGTGTTTCAGTGCTCTTCAACGAGCCGAAATTGCTGAAATTCACAGAGCCGGGGGACGAAATCGCACCGTCCCAGTTTCAGTGCTCTTCAACGAGCCGAAATTGCTGAAATGCAGATCGGCATTGTCATCGTCGGTTTGGGTTTCCGTTTCAGTGCTCTTCAACGAGCCGAAATTGCTGAAATTTTGACAGCATCGGCGAAGAGGGAAACGAGTAGCGCGTTTCAGTGCTCTTCAACGAGCCGAAATTGCTGAAATGCCAAGAACTTTGACGACAAGGTATTCCTTCGCGGCAAGTTTCAGCCGAAATTGCTGAAATCCCGTACTGCTGCTGCGTCAGCGCAGCATCGCAGCGGTTTCAGTGCTCTTCAACGAGCCGAAATTGCTGAAATTTGGCGGCGGCGACCGACGGTGCAATGCTGGTCGTCGGTTTCAGTGCTCTTCAACGAGCCGAAATTGCTGAAATCACCCGCGCCCGCCGCGATCTGGCGTACAAAAACGGTTTCAGTGCTCTTCAACGAGCCGAAATTGCTGAAATCGTGCGCGGCTGGCTGCTGTTGTATGATGCGGTGGGGTTTCAGTGCTCTTCAACGAGCCGAAATTGCTGAAATTAAGTAGAGTTACATATGCGCTACTCTTCACGTTTGGTTTCAGTGCTCTTCAACGAGCCGAAATTGCTGAAATTCCAAGGAAAAAACCGTTAACCGCGCCGCTGCTCGCGTTTCAGTGCTCTTCAACGAGCCGAAATTGCTGAAATATGGTGTACGTTGCGGTACTGGCGATGATCTACGTCGGTTTCAGTGCTCTTCAACGAGCCGAAATTGCTGAAATCGTGTAGACCCGATTTTGCCTTTCAATGCAGACGAATGTTTCAGTGCTCTTCAACGAGCCGAAATTGCTGAAATTTGTCTTGCTGGTCGGCACCGGCTGGTACTATGTGCCGTTTCAGTGCTCTTCAACGAGCCGAAATTGCTGAAATCGTCACGCCAATGGCGAGCGCCAAAACGCCCACGAACGTTTCAGTGCTCTTCAACGAGCCGAAATTGCTGAAATCGAAAAAGATTAATAATCGCTACTTCAAGCGCAACCCGTTTCAGTGCTCTTCAACGAGCCGAAATTGCTGAAATCGAATATATTCGCCGCTCTCTGGCGCTATATTCGATTGAGGTTTCAGTGCTCTTCAACGAGCCGAAATTGCTGAAATTGAGAAAATTAGTGTACCAATTATTAAATGTATTTGTTTCAGTGCTCTTCAACGAGCCGAAATTGCTGAAATTCGATCCCGACGATTTCGTGACTGCGCTGAGGTGAAGTTTCAGTGCTCTTCAACGAGCCGAAATTGCTGAAATCGAGTCTCTACAACGCGCTGCTGGCGATTGAGGAACGTTTCAGTGCTCTTCAACGAGCCGAAATTGCTGAAATCGAACTTATCGGCTACATTAGTCCAGTATGATTCATGTTTCAGTGCTCTTCAACGAGCCGAAATTGCTGAAATGCTTCCCGATCCTAAGCCGGCCCATCTGTATGGGTTTCGGTTTCAGTGCTCTTCAACGAGCCGAAATTGCTGAAATTTCGCGCGAAGATTTGTGGGAGTACGAGATTGTTGAAGGTTTCAGTGCTCTTCAACGAGCCGAAATTGCTGAAATCGGGATTTACGTCCTCAAACCACCCAAGCTCCTCACGTTTCAGTGCTCTTCAACGAGCCGAAATTGCTGAAATTGCAGGTACCAACCCTTTAGCCCGCCGCCACGCAGCGGTTTCAGTGCTCTTCAACGAGCCGAAATTGCTGAAATCAGCAGACTACGCCAAACGATCCGCAATGCGCGCGGCAAGTTTCAGTGCTCTTCAACGAGCCGAAATTGCTGAAATTCGAAGCGATACCGTAGCGCCATCGGGTAAGTTCAGAGTTTCAGTGCTCTTCAACGAGCCGAAATTGCTGAAATCAATCCGCGCCGGCAACCTGCGACCAGCGCTCGGCGAGTTTCAGTGCTCTTCAACGAGCCGAAATTGCTGAAATACGTTCGCTATCGTGCGTGACGCGCTCAACGACGTTGGTTTCAGTGCTCTTCAACGAGCCGAAATTGCTGAAATCTGGGGCGTCGTGTACGACGCGGCCGATCCCGACTGTTTCAGTGCTCTTCAACGAGCCGAAATTGCTGAAATCGTGACAACACCAGCGACGCGGCAGAAGCGCCGTACTGTTTCAGTGCTCTTCAACGAGCCGAAATTGCTGAAATGGAATGGCTGGATGGATGCGCTCATGCATCCCGCGCGTTTCAGTGCTCTTCAACGAGCCGAAATTGCTGAAATCAGCCCTCCGGGCGTTAGTGTAGGTGGTAATTGGGTTTCAGTGCTCTTCAACGAGCCGAAATTGCTGAAATGTACCGCGTCCCGTGCCAGTGGTGTATCAGCCAATGTCTAGTTTCAGTGCTCTTCAACGAGCCGAAATTGCTGAAATGCTCTTGTTGTATAGCCGCAGCCTGGCATCAGACGGTTTCAGTGCTCTTCAACGAGCCGAAATTGCTGAAATGGCCACAAGAGAATTACGAAAGCCATCAGCGCGCCCGTTTCAGTGCTCTTCAACGAGCCGAAATTGCTGAAATGCACTATAGTGCAATAGAGGCCCGTACTTTCGTATGTTTCAGTGCTCTTCAACGAGCCGAAATTGCTGAAATTCTACAACCCTATCCGTGTAACGGTAGGATATGACGTTTCAGTGCTCTTCAACGAGCCGAAATTGCTGAAATCGAGGGGGATCAACGATGCCAAAAGCAGCACGTGACGAGGTTTCAGTGCTCTTCAACGAGCCGAAATTGCTGAAATTCGCGATGTTATCCGAATGATGAAGTATTTTTCGAGTTTCAGTGCTCTTCAACGAGCCGAAATTGCTGAAATAGGGGGATCAACGATGCCAAAAGCAGCACGTGACGAGGTTTCAGTGCTCTTCAACGAGCCGAAATTGCTGAAATCGAAAACTTATATTCAGTTGTCAGCGCCGGGGGCTACGTTTCAGTGCTCTTCAACGAGCCGAAATTGCTGAAATACACAGAAGCAACAATGCGCCGGTAGAGAACCGCCAGTTTCAGTGCTCTTCAACGAGCCGAAATTGCTGAAATTTACGAAAGCCATCAGCGCGCCCAGGAACCAAAAGATGTTTCAGTGCTCTTCAACGAGCCGAAATTGCTGAAATCCAGCAGATACGCGAACACCTCGATTGCCAACGACGGTTTCAGTGCTCTTCAACGAGCCGAAATTGCTGAAATGCATGGCGCCGTCTGCGAGCGCCAGCGAGCAGCGGCGGTTTCAGTGCTCTTCAACGAGCCGAAATTGCTGAAATCCAGTGGGCGCTGGTGCAGCGCTATCCCGATCTGGCGTTTCAGTGCTCTTCAACGAGCCGAAATTGCTGAAATAATCCACCGCAGCGCGGGGATGGACGGCATCACCCGTTTCAGTGCTCTTCAACGAGCCGAAATTGCTGAAATTCGGGCAACCACGTGTTGCCCCAAACATCACGCCAGTTTCAGTGCTCTTCAACGAGCCGAAATTGCTGAAATCAACAAGATACTGGAGAAGTATTTTGGAATAATGTAGGTTTCAGTGCTCTTCAACGAGCCGAAATTGCTGAAATCACGACCTAGAACAGGTTGACGATGCGACCCAACATCCGTTTCAGTGCTCTTCAACGAGCCGAAATTGCTGAAATTAAATCTTCGTGAAATATTATATCACAGATAAGGAGTTTCAGTGCTCTTCAACGAGCCGAAATTGCTGAAATCCGCCGCGACACCATCCCGCGCCACTTGGCGGACATGTTTCAGTGCTCTTCAACGAGCCGAAATTGCTGAAATAGCGCTTGAGGATATACAACAAGAGCGCCGAATCGGGTTTCAGTGCTCTTCAACGAGCCGAAATTGCTGAAATTTGGCTGATATACGTTTGGCACGGGACGTGGTATAGGTTTCAGTGCTCTTCAACGAGCCGAAATTGCTGAAATCTGATCGTATGTTTAGGGCGATAAGAGCAAGAGCACCAGTTTCAGTGCTCTTCAACGAGCCGAAATTGCTGAAATAGGGAATGGCGGTCAGGACGCATCAGATATGTTCTGCGTTTCAGTGCTCTTCAACGAGCCGAAATTGCTGAAATGAGTAGCGCGGCAATACGTCCTTCAGGGCATTCTATGGTTTCAGTGCTCTTCAACGAGCCGAAATTGCTGAAATCGAGCGGCAGAACATATCCGCCTGCCCGTCACCGCCCGTTTCAGTGCTCTTCAACGAGCCGAAATTGCTGAAATTTGCCGATTGAGAATCTATAATAAAACCGCTGAAAGGTTTCAGTGCTCTTCAACGAGCCGAAATTGCTGAAATCTTGGCTTGAAAGAAGCGTCATACCAGCATTGCGCAGTTTCAGTGCTCTTCAACGAGCCGAAATTGCTGAAATTGGTGGTTACGCTTGGGCGAACACATATGAAGTACAAGGTTTCAGTGCTCTTCAACGAGCCGAAATTGCTGAAATTGATTGCGCTGATGTTCGGAAAATAATGAATGCAAGTTTCAGTGCTCTTCAACGAGCCGAAATTGCTGAAATCGCGCTTGAACAGGTGGTATCTGATCCCCGATCCGACGTTTCAGTGCTCTTCAACGAGCCGAAATTGCTGAAATCAGGGCGAATCGTGCGCACGTACCCGCCATTGGTGACGTTTCAGTGCTCTTCAACGAGCCGAAATTGCTGAAATTGTGTCCGGTGTGCGGCGCGCTCCACGGCAAGCGCGGTTTCAGTGCTCTTCAACGAGCCGAAATTGCTGAAATTGAACGTCGCCCTCGACATTCAGGCGACGCCGTTCGCGTTTCAGTGCTCTTCAACGAGCCGAAATTGCTGAAATTACACACTCAGTACGAACCCAACCAATCTCGCGTAAAGTTTCAGTGCTCTTCAACGAGCCGAAATTGCTGAAATCCAATTCACGCCGTTCATACGCACCTTATTTCTACGTTTCAGTGCTCTTCAACGAGCCGAAATTGCTGAAATCACCAATTCACGCCGTTCATCTATCGTCTCCTCTTCACGTTTCAGTGCTCTTCAACGAGCCGAAATTGCTGAAATACCAGCCCGACGCCGGGTTCAACCTCACTCCTCACCGAGTTTCAGTGCTCTTCAACGAGCCGAAATTGCTGAAATGCCATCACTGGCGCTACGTGGGCGTCTGGCATTTCAGGTTTCAGTGCTCTTCAACGAGCCGAAATTGCTGAAATGGCGCAAGTCGCGGCGACGGCGGTGCTGGTGCTGCGTTTCAGTGCTCTTCAACGAGCCGAAATTGCTGAAATCAGTGTAAACGTCGCGTTGCTGCGTATGAACAATGCGTTTCAGTGCTCTTCAACGAGCCGAAATTGCTGAAATGATGCTGAATTAGTGCTCGACGACGAGCGCGGCGCATAGTTTCAGTGCTCTTCAACGAGCCGAAATTGCTGAAATATATTGCATCTGCTGCTGTCGCTACTCAACGCCTTGCTGGTTTCAGTGCTCTTCAACGAGCCGAAATTGCTGAAATGCGATCTAGGTTTTTATCCCAACTCGATTGAGTTTTGTTTCAGTGCTCTTCAACGAGCCGAAATTGCTGAAATTCGGAGTGCGTGCGCAAGGCAACGAGACTGCGCCGGGTTTCAGTGCTCTTCAACGAGCCGAAATTGCTGAAATTCGGAGTGCGTGCGCAAGGCAACGAGACTGCGCCGGGTTTCAGTGCTCTTCAACGAGCCGAAATTGCTGAAATTCTGTTCCCGCGCTG
>Ga0308389_1002376_pt1 | contig 11828 bp, 12 predicted proteins | sample Hotspr2Sample148_FD_202362 | JGI IMG/M metagenome (GOLD analysis project Ga0308389, IMG submission 202362) | Hot spring phototrophic mat microbial communities from Mushroom Spring, Yellowstone National Park, Wyoming, United States - 20040719_148 ... | reverse complement strand
CACCGACCACAAAACCTTGTTACGGGTCTTCTCGGGCCACCTGCCGGGCCATTGTGCGATGACGTGAATGTTATCGGCCTCGGGGTACTCCCTTGCGACAACCTCGATCATCCGGCGCAGCAGTTTAGCGACTTCCTCGAAGTCCATCCCCTCGATGGACTGATAACCTCGAGCTATTCGCTCCACATCCAACCGAAGGACGGGGGCCTGTAGCTCCACCAGTTGGGCGGCTAGCGGTTCTACCTGCTCGAGCAGGTTCTCCCAGTCCGAGGGTAGAGTGGGTTGTTGAATCCGCGAGTCTGCTAAAGTTGCTAATCTGCTAAACTCCTCGGGTTTTCCCTGTCCTGGACTGGAAAAGTCCTCACTCCTGGATTCTGCTAAAGTTGTGCTAAACCTGCTAATCGGTTTGCTAAACTCCCCCCCTTCAGGGGGAGTGGGCTCCAACACATCCTCCCCGTACTTTGTCACCAGGGCCAGGAAGCCGGCGGCCTCATCCAGAGAAGCCAGCACCCTCACCCGTCCCTGCTGGTCGGTCAGGGACACCCTACCGTCAAAGGGGGGTAGAAACTTCAGCAGGTACCACACCCCTTTGACCTTGAAGCGGTACAGGTTACCCAGGCCGGCCTCGTCCACCATATCCACCCTCGAGCCTCGAGGGGGTAGCTCGGGAACCCTCTGCCAGTGGGTAGGACAGCCTGAGGGGTCGGGGTCGCGGGTAAGGCTCACACCCTGCTCTTCCCCCTCTTCGAGCAAAAGGAGGAGGGCCCGGCGGTGGGGGTCTTCCAGGAGGGCGCGGGCGGGCACCTCCTCCCCGTCCTCCAGGGCCCGGAGGAGGCGGGCCTTGTGGGGGCGGATGGCCTGGAAAACCTCTTCCGGGGTCTCCTCGGGGAGGAGGAGCCTCCCCCCCTCCCGGGCCAGGGGCAGGGCCTCAAGGACCCGCAGGGCGGCCAGGAGATCCAGTCGGGTCATGGGCTCCTCCTTTGCGTGCCTCTTTCTTCCCCAAAGTGCGTGCACGATTCACTCAAAATCGGGTGGTAATGCCGCCCAGGACAGTAAAAACCATCGTGCACGCTATGTGCACGGATGTGCACACCCCCAGGAGGAACGCCGTCCAGGACGGGGCAAACAGCGTGCACAATCCTCTTTACGTCCAGGACGGCATTCGCGGTGTTTTGTGTACGGGGTGTGCGCACGCTATACCTCCCTCCACCCCGAGCGTGCACGGGGGGTGTGCACGGTGCGTGCGCGGTTCTCGGTTTTTTGCGATAAAGAAGGCGCTTCCCCTTGTGCACGGGTTTTTCCCTCTTCCAGACGGCTTTTCTCCTCCTCCTGTGCACGCTCGTGCACATAGCGTGCACGATGGTTTCCATCGTTCTGGACGTTATTTGTTTGGGGTTTTTGGGAAAACGTGCACGCTGTTTCGGAAGGATAGAGCACGCAGCTTTTTCCGGTGATGGGGTGGATGTAGCTACCCCCTTCTCCTAACTCCTGGGCCAGCTTTTCGGGCTCGGGAAGAAGCCGGAAGGATTCTTCTTCCAGGCGGGTGCCTTCCAGGGGTCGGATGGCTAGCCGGTTACCGTCCTTGTTTATGTCTATTAGCCCACCCGCCTCGGCCTGGTCTAGCCACTTGTGCACCGTCCGTTTCGCCCAGCGTAGGTGCTTAGCCAGTTCTTTGGCGTAAACCACCACCGACTCCTCAGAACCGCCTTTCTCTTGCGCCTTTTCCACCTTCAGGGCGTGCACTTCGGCTACAGCCCGAGCCAACGCCAGGGCCTGGGGGCTGATGGTGTGCACACTCCGGGCCATCGGGCGAGCAGCCAGGTGGTAGGCCAGGGCGTAGTCCTCGAGGGTAGCCACCAGGCAATCCCCCTGGGTCTCCCTCCGGGCGTGGTGTAGCCGGGTTATCACTTTTACCAGCGTCAGGTAGCGTACAAAATCCCTACGGAGCCGGGTCAAGTCCTCAGGCAGGTCTTTGGACTCAAGCAGCCGGGTGATGTGGGGGGCAAAGGGCACTATCACCTCGGCTTGGGGCAGGGCCTCGTAGAGCGCGTGCCAGGGGCGTAGGTCTACCTCGGAGCGGGTACCCAGGGCTTCCCGCTCGGCTAGGGCGGTCACCACCCGAAGGGTGTGCTCTTTGCTGTCGTCCATGTAGAGGGAGAAGGTGCGGGTCTCGTTGTCCTCTTTCGTCAGCCCTTTGGTCATCGTTGTGATGAGTCCTGTAGGGCCTGGTCGGTCTATTTCTCGGGCTACGAGTTTCCCACTACCGGATTTCTCCACGGTGAGATAGCGGATTTGCCCTTCTGACAGCAAGCTGCGGATCAAGTAGAGCACTTCCTCAGATTGCAGGCCGTCTTCCTCGTACAACACCAGGTGACGGTGGGAAAAGTCGAGGTCGGTGTACACCAGGGCCTTGCTGCTCATGGATGAGAGCTCGTAGTAACCCCTGGGGGGGATTAGCTTCAATGCCTTGGAGACAAGGAAAGACTTGCCCGACGAGCTCCGGCCTTTGACCAGCACCGAGATAGGAGTCTGAGACTTAGCGGACAGCAGGGCCAGATAAAGCAGGCCCCGGTTTTCCTGCTCTCCCACTACCCCTAACACCCCTATGGTCTCAATCGCTTTGTGGAGTAGCGCGGGGTCTTTCGAGAGCTCCTGTGCGGCCTCAAAAGCCTCGGGGGTGAGGCTAGGGGCGGTCTCTTGCCGGGCCTTCTCCTCCCACGTGGTGCGGTAACGAGTCCAGTCTTTACGCAACGCACCGACACTAACCCCGGTCTTCTTCTTGACGGCCTGGAATAGGGCTTCCGTCTCGGTGTCCAGCAGCGCGGCCTCGTACATGCCCTTGAACAGTTCGGGCAGCAGCGCGGGCAGGGTCTCCGCTCGGGCCCCTTCCACCTTCTTGAGCAGGTCGGGGAAGGTCATACCCACCTCCTCAGCCGTTTGTAGACACAGGCCCGGTAGGTAGAGGGTTGGTAAGCGTGTGCGTCCTCCAGGTAAAGGGGATGGGAGCGGCCCACCTCGAGCCCCCACCGCACCGCTGCTCGGGCCTCGGCCTCGGGTAGGCCGGCCTCGAGGGCAGCGGCTACCAGGGCCTCCTCCGCTTCCTGGGGGTCTAGTCCGTGCGGCACCAATCCACCGGCGGCACGGGCGTAACCAATCAAGGTGTTGTGCCGGGTACCCTGTTGAGCCGATCTCACCGCCTCTGCGTAAGCGCCTAGCAGCGCGGTGAGCCTCCTGGGAGAGCCCCCTATCCTGACCTCCCTCGGTGGTGGGGGTGGGGGCTCGGGTAGCGGGCGCTTTCTCTCTCGTGGGGGGAAGAGTTCAGCTAACAGGGCCTCGAGTTCGGCTTGACGCTCCTCCAGGTCAGCGGGGTAGCCTTCCCAGCGCTCCCCGGTCACGGTGAAGAAGCGCCCAGAGTCGTACACCTCGAGGCCCACACCGGGGGCTAGATGCTCTTTTTTGCCAATCCCGGCTGGCCGCTTGCCCTTTAGCAGGATGTGGCAGCCCTTCCGGCTCGGGCTCCACTCGGTGTAAGAGTTCAGCCGATCCACGATGGTCTGAACCTCGCGAGGCACACCCTCCCCGGCCCAGTCTTTCCAGTCCAAATCAACCCCCACGAGGCCGCCATCCTTGGCGAAGACGAAGCCCACCCCATCGAAGCCGCCCTGCTCAAAGGCCCTCACAGCGCTCTCAAAATCAACCCATGTGGCAGGGTTGTTGCTCTTAGCAGCCCTGCCGGAGGGCTGGAAGGGTTTTTTGGTGGGCTTGCCGTCCCGCACCTCGTAGCGCCAGAGCAGCCACTGCTTCAGTGGGAGCAAAGAGGGGGGGATGCTAGCGGTTCGTAGGGGGCTAGGCATGGCGCACCCCCTTCACAAGCTCGCCAATCAGCCGGGAAGCCTCGAGCCGATTAGCGGGTGCCGGGCCACGGTAGCCCAGGCGGTTCAAGTAAGCCATCTGCTTCTCTGTGGGGGGGTTTTGCTCCATCCAGCGCGCTATGGCTTCCTCAGCCCGCTCCTCCCGAAAACGGCGTTTCTCCTCGGGGGACAGACTCTCCCACCACAAGGCCCAGCGCGCCCCGGCTACCAGGGCCTCGGGGTCAAGGTGGGAGAGCAGCGACAGGGTTTGCGCGGCCTCGAGGTGGCAACGGCAGCGCGCCGTTTCGAGGGCGTACCCCACCACCTGGTTAGGCTCGTTGCAGCCGGCGCGGACGGCTTCGAGCAGGAAGTTGTTGGCGGCGCTCCGTTGCTCAGGGGGGAAGTACGAGAGGAAGGTGAGCCGGTCTTGTAGAATGTTCTCGGGAAGCATAGAACATCCTCCTACTCAGCCCTGCCCTGCATGGCGGGGTTTTCCTTGGGCAAGAGCCCCAGGCGCTCGAGCTCGTAGCGGGGGACCAGCAAACGCCTTCCCAGTCGAGTAACCTTTACCTGACCGCTCGCAATCAGGTTATAAACGTGGTTGGCGCTAACGCCAAGCATCTTCGCGAGTTCCCTTGGAGTGATTGCTAAACGTTCCATTTGTTACGTCCTTTCATCAGCAAACTTCCATTGCCGAAAACCAACAAAAAACCCCACGAGGGCGAAAGCACCTCTGTGGGGTTCGCGGAAGAAAGCCGATAAAGGCGGGTCTTTGTTGTGGCGGAGGGTCATAAAAATACCTGCCTTGCGGCAGGTTAGGTAGAGTTTTCCTACTCTAGCGTTAGAGTACCACAAAGTGGAGTCTATTCCAACCCCCCCCAATCCCGTACACGCTCGTACTAAGGCGTGGGGTCGTTGCGTACCCCCAAACCGTACCCCCATTAACTGCTCATACCCCCAAAAAATACCCCCAACAGCAAATAACCCCTTTGGGCAAAAATCCCGTTCTAAAGGCTAAATCTCCAACACCCTGGTACGCCTTGGTACGTTGCTTTTACTCTTCACACGCGTGGGGTCGTAGGTTCAAATCCTACATCGCCCACCAAGTCCAGGACGAGAAAAACCGGAGTCGCTAAGGCTCCGGTTTTCGCTTGTACCCCCACGCCATACCCCCATTGGGGCTCGAGCTAGGCCCGGTGACGGGAGCCGGTCAACAGGTCTTCCAAAGCCAGCACCCCGGCCCTGCGCTCTTCCTGCAACAGGTGACGGTACACGCCAAGGGTGACGCTCGGGGTGGCGTGGCCCAGCTTGTCGGCTACCAGGGACAGGTCAAGCCCCCTGGCCAGCATCAGCGAGGCAGCGGTGTGGCGTAAATCGTGGATGCGTACCTCGGGAAACTCGGGGTGGTCAGCCCGTATGCGCTCCACCAGGCGGCGCAAAAAGTGGTTGGGTGCGTTCACGTCCAGCGGCCTGTCCAGCCCGAACACAAAAGCGTTTTGCAGGTCTTGGGGCCGGAAGCCCTCGCTGCACAGGGCTTCATAACGGGCCTGAAGCCGTGCAAGCAGGTCAGCCGGTAGCGGAAGCACCCGCCTTGCCGCACGGGTCTTCAAGGGGCCTATATCGGCTTTGTTGCCTTGCAGGGTGTATTGCCGCTCCACCCGCAGGGTGGCCTCCTTGAAGTCCACGTCCCGCCATTGCAGCCCCAGCGCCTCCCCTTTGCGTAGCCCTAGCTGTACCAGCACCCGCAGCAACAGGGCCATAGTCGGGCTTTTGGAAGCCTCGGCATACTCCAGCAACAGGCGCACTTGTGGGGGCTCCAGGTGTTGCGCGGCCTTATCCCGCTCCGATACTCGGGGTAGCCGTACCGCAGCGCTCGGGTCGCGGTGGATGAGCTCGAGGGCCAGCGCTTCCCGCAGCACCAGCCGGACGCGCTCCAGCACCTTACCCAGGGTGCGGGGGCTGCGCTTTTCGCCAATCCGATCCAGCATCCGGCGCAGGTTGTGGGGGGTGAGTTTCTGCAAGGGGATGTCCCCCAGGTGCTCCAGGGCCAGGGCTAGCTCGCGCTGGTAGTTGCGCCTGGTGTTGGGGGCCTTGCCTCGGGTATGGCGCTCCAGTACCTCCTTGGCGAAGTCCCCGAAACGGCGGCGGTCAGGACGCGCTACCAGCCCCCGGCTGTGCTGTACCTGGTACTCGTGGGCTTTTTGCAGGGCCTCCTTCTGGCTAGGCGCATACACCGATACCCGGCGGCGGTGTATGCCGTCCGGCTCGGTTACATAAAAGCGGCATTCCCACAGCCCGTTAGGGCGTTGCCTGACGTTGCCTTGCAGGTTAGCGGTTCGCTTCTTGCTCATCCTGCACCTCCAACAGCCCTAAAGCCTCGAGGCCGACCTCCACCACCTGGCCCCGCTGCTCGGTGTCGAGCTTCAAGAAAGCCTCGAGCACCTCCTTCCTGGCCCGTATGCGCGGTGTGTAGGTGGCCTGGCCCGGCTTTAGCCGGGTCACGCCGATGGCCTTGAGCCGTATCTCATCTGGTGGCGGGGTTCTTGGCATAACTCATCTTACCACGCGCTCGGGTGAAATGCGTACTTACGTAAATTTGTCTTTTTTAGAGCCATACCGCGCCATAGCTAGACAATATGGGGCTTTGTCTTTTTTAGGGCTCGCACGGGTCGGGTCTTTTGACAAATTTTGACACTACCCCAAAGGCCACACGATAGGCACCTCCACCGCTCCGGGCCACACCCGCACCTCACGGGGTTGTGGGCACTTTGCCGCCCAGCGCTCCACCGCCTGGGATAGCCACCCCGTGGGGACGGTCTGGCTTGTCCGGCTCACCCCCAGGTCGAAGGCCAGGGTGGCATACTCCTCTCCCTTCACCGCCTCGAGCACACCCGGAAGGGCTTCACGCAAAGCCTCCCAGGTGGGGAAGCTCCAAAACGCGGCGGTATTCGGCGGAATCGTGCCGCTATGTTCCGGTTCGCTTGCATCCTCCAACCCGTTAGCCACCCGTGCCAGACGCAACACCCGGCGCTCCCCGGTGTGGTGGAAGTCCACCTGGACACCGTGCGCTTTGGCGTGGTGCTTCAGCCACAGGGATAGACTCACCGGGTTGGCGGGCCAGGGCTCTACCCGGTAGGGCTCGAGCTCGCGGTATAGCTCGGTGGGGGTTCCTTCCCAGGGGGTGACCTCGAGCAGCCCCAGCAGGGCAGCGGGTAGGTGGGGGTAGCGGCTCATAGCGTCACCACCGACCACAAAACCTTGTTACGGGTCTTCTCGGGCCACCTGCCGGGCCATTGTGCGATGACGTGAATGTTATCGGCCTCGGGGTACTCCCTTGCGACAACCTCGATCATCCGGCGCAGCAGTTTAGCGACTTCCTCGAAGTCCATCCCCTCGATGGACTGATAACCTCGAGCTATTCGCTCCACATCCAACCGAAGGACGGGGGCCTGTAGCTCCACCAGTTGGGCGGCTAGCGGTTCTACCTGCTCGAGCAGGTTCTCCCAGTCCGAGGGTAGAGTGGGTTGTTGAATCCGCGAGTCTGCTAAAGTTGCTAATCTGCTAAACTCCTCGGGTTTTCCCTGTCCTGGACTGGAAAAGTCCTCACTCCTGGATTCTGCTAAAGTTGTGCTAAACCTGCTAATCGGTTTGCTAAACTCCCCCCCTTCAGGGGGAGTGGGCTCCAACACATCCTCCCCGTACTTTGTCACCAGGGCCAGGAAGCCGGCGGCCTCATCCAGAGAAGCCAGCACCCTCACCCGTCCCTGCTGGTCGGTCAGGGACACCCTACCGTCAAAGGGGGGTAGAAACTTCAGCAGGTACCACACCCCTTTGACCTTGAAGCGGTACAGGTTACCCAACCCGGCCTCGTCCACCATCGCCACCTTTGAGCCTCGAGGGGGTAGCTCGGGAACCCTCTGCCAGTGGGTAGGACAACCTGAGGGGTCGGGGTCGCGGGTTGGTTTTTGCTCAACAAATACGCCTTCAACCCGCAAACCCGCAAGGTTGGGGTTTTCCTCGTCCTGCACGGCGTTTTCGTGTGCGGGTTGCTTACCCGCATCAACCCGCATAACCCGCAAGTCACCCGCAAAGGGGGTAAGGGTTGCGGGTGTTTGCGGGTAGGTTGCGGGTACTTGCGGGTGGGTTGCGGGTTCACTACCCGCAACCTCTTTTGTCGTCCTGGACGTGTTTTCTTGAGGGTTTGCGGGTTTGCGGGTGGGGGGGGTGTTGTGTTTGCTCAAATCCGCTAGCAAGTCTTCAAGCTCAAACATCCCCCACCTCCTTCACCCGTGGGTTGATGCGGTAGGTCTTGCCGTCCTGGATTAGCCAACCAGCCTCTACCAGGGTGGCTAGCACCCGGCGGGCCTCTCCTACCAGGGCAATCCCCGCTACCTGGTTGCGGGTAATATCCCGCTCGGTGAAGGTTTCCAACCGCTTACCCGCAACCTCCAGCACCCCGCTTTGAAGTTTGCGGGCCAGCTTGATGACCGGCTCATCGTTGCCGGATAGCGCCCGGTGCCAGATGCGCCGGGCGTGAGGTTCTAACCACCTCACCAGGGCGATAGCCCGCTTGAGGGTGGCAACGCTCACCGGGCCGTACTCCTCCCACGTAGCGGCAAGCACAGCCGCAAGTCGGGCGGTCAGGCCCATGCGCTTCCCCAGCAGGGCCTTCCAGGCCTCGGGGTGGTCGGGGGTGCGTAGCTCGCGCTGAGTCGCGTTCTCCCACTGGTACCAGAGCGCTTGCGCCTCGGGGTCGAAGCGCAGGGTCTTTTCCCCACCTGCCTGTAGTATGTCCCAGATACGCTTTACCAGGTTGTCATAGCGCTCGCGAAGGGTTTGGGGAATAGCCGGGCGGTCGTCTTGCCAGGGCCGCTCCTGCGCCGTCACCACAACGAAGCGCTGCAGCAAACCGTCTGCCCCGTTGTTGTCACCGCTCTGGGCCTCCAGTACCCGTTCACGGAAGGGGCCGGGTTGGATGAACCCGATTAGGGACAGCACCGGCCTCTCAACGAACATAGAGCCGCGTACCACCCGGTCAATCGGGGTGGGGGTGGCGCTGTAGGCAGAGAGGTAGAAAGCCCGGTCAGGGCCTTTATCCTCGCGGCTCCAGCTTTTGAACAAACCTGTTAGCTCATCGTGGTAGGCGAGAATACCGGGATTGTTTCCCAGCAAATCAGCCAGAGCTTCACGGGTTACATCATTTGCCAGCAACCGCTTGGGGATGGGCCGCTTGGGTTTGGGGCCACGCTCACCGCGCTTGGTAGCCTCCCAGCGGGCAAGCTCGGCCTCGTATTCGGCTAGGGCCTTCTCGTGCTCCTCTCGTAGCTCCTTTTCGATCTCCCACGTGGGGCTTAGAGCGGTCTTGAGGATGGGGGTCTTCCCGGTGGACACCCCCATCACCACTGCAAGCCACAAGGCAGTGGGTTCTCGCCAGGTGGGATTGTCCTGGTCGGGCTCAATCCATACCTGCCCGTTGGTCACGGCGGTAATGGCGGTGAGCATTGCCAGCATCACCGGGCCGGGGTCAACACACAGCCGATCCGCGAAAGCCAGCCCGAAATCCTCGATGTCCGGCGACAATATCATCCCGGCGGGCCAGGGCTTGAGCTTGGCGGCGGTGTCTAGCGGCTCAGGCTCAGGCCACACCTGCTCAGGCATGACCTCGGGGGCCTCATGCAGCAGCTTCTTGATGGGCTCGCTCATGCCACACCCCCCACCACGTCCAACCAGTCCATCCCCTCGCGGGGTGGAGTCGCTAACCGAACCTTGCGGCTTTCCGCGAGCAACCTACGGGCCAGGCCGTTAGCGGCCTCGAGGCCAGCCCTGTCGTGGTCAGCGCAGATGACCACCTCGTGGGCCTCAGCCGGTAGCTGTACCCGCTCGAGTCCGACAGCGGAAACACACGACCACACCGGCCAGCCGGTGGCCTGGTGCACGGCCAGGCCGGTCTCGATACCCTCTGTAAGGGCCAGGGGTTTGCCGGCCTCGAGTGGATAAAGCCGGATAGCGCCGCCTAGCGGTTTGCTCCCGGCGGCTAGCTTCTTCTCGAGTCGTCCCGAACCGTCCGGCTTCAAGAGGGTTAGGTGCATCCCTACCAACCCTTGCGGGCCTTCCACACGGGCCAGCATTACCGGCTGTTCACCCCATAAGGCCAGCCGCAAGCTAGCGGGTGGGTCAATAGACAGTCCTCGAGCTCGTAGGTAGGTCTTGAGTAGGGGGTGGTGAGGGGTTGACCTATCCCACCACTTTTGCCAGCGCTTGCGTGTCTCCAGGGGGGTTGTAGGACGTTCTACCGGGTGGTGGTAGCCAGGGGTTAGCCAGGGTCTGGACTCCCTCGAGTACAAATCCCGCCAGGACAACCCGACAGCCGCAAGCACCGCGTCAACCGAACAACCTGCGAAACAATGCAGCAGCAGCTTGTCCCCTTTGACAGCAACCGAGAGTGCCTGGTTCCTACCTGAACCGTGGGCCGGACAGGTCGCACGCCATCTGTCCCGTCCGGCGGGGTGCACGTTGGCAAGCCGTGAAAGTAGTAAATCGAGCTCGAGGGGGTTATGATTAGCGAAGTGGCGCATAGCCAACCCCTAACACACTGTTCATCCTGTGTTGGTTTCCCCGCCCCGCCAGGCGGGGGGCTTTTTTGTTCATGGCTTATTTCCTCCTTTTGTTGCGCTAAGCGCACGCAAACCCGCCTCGACCACCGCACCCCGTTCCTCGGGGGTGAGTTCCAGGAAGGCCTCCAAAACTTCCTTTTTTGCCCTCACGCGGGGTGAATAACTCGACTCTCCTGGCTGAAGCCGGGTCACACCGATAGCGCGCAGCCGTATCTCATCCGGTGGGGGTTTGCGTGGCATAGGTTGATTATACCACGCACTTGGCTTTTTACCAGGCACGCACGTATTGGCTAATACGTGCTAATACGTGCTAATACGTGCTGATAGGTGCTGATACGTGCTGATAGGTGCTGATCCGCCACATATTCACCGCCACCACACAAAAAATAGCGATACCGCTAGCGGGGACTGGCTAGGGGGGTTTTGCACTTATCCACACACTCGCGTGAAATGCGTACTTATCCTTATAAGTACGCATTTGTTTTGAGAAAAAACTCTGACCCTCGAGGGCTGGCTGGTTCAGAAAAATCAAAAAATATCCGTGAAATGTGCCTTTCACGGATCAGTGGGCTTCCAACTTCCCTCTCCTATGTGTCAAAACACGTCAACTCCGCTCCCCCAGGGGGCCACATTACGCCATATTGTCTAGCTATGGCGCGGTATGGCTCAAAAACACTTACCCCTTCCGCTACCCCAAAGGCCACACGATAGGCACCTCCACCGCTCCGGGCCACACCCGCACCTCACAGGCTTGGGGGTACCGTGCTGCCCAGCGCTCCACCGCCTGGGATAGCTCCCTCAAGGGGACGGTCTGGCTTGTCCGGCTCACCCCCAGGTCGAAGGCCAGGGTGGCATACGCCTCTCCCTTCACCGCCTCGAGCACACCCGGAAGGGCTTCACGCAAAGCCTCCCAGGTGGGGAAGCTCCAAAACGCGGCGGTATTCGGCTGAATCGTTCCGTTATGTTCCGGTTCGCTTGCATCCTCCAACCCGTTAGCCACCCGTGCCAGACGCAACACCCGGCGCTCCCCGGTGTGGTGGGCTTCCACCTGGACACCGTGCGCTTTGGCGTGGTGTTTGAGCCACAGACTCAGACTCACCGGGTTGGCGGGCCAGGGCTCTACCCGGCAGGGCTCGAGGGCGGCGTATAGCTCGGTGGGGGTTCCTTCCCAGGGGCCAGCCTCGAGCAGCCCCAGCAGCGCGGCGGGTAGGTGGGGGTAGCGGCTCATAGCGTCATCACCGACCACAAAACCTTGTTACGGGTCTTCTCGGGCCACCTGCCGGGCCATTGTGCGATGACGTGAATGTTATCGGCCTCGGGGTACTCCCTTGCGACAACCTCGATCATCCGGCGCAGCAGTTTA
>Ga0308389_1002372_pt1 | contig 11839 bp, 7 predicted proteins | sample Hotspr2Sample148_FD_202362 | JGI IMG/M metagenome (GOLD analysis project Ga0308389, IMG submission 202362) | Hot spring phototrophic mat microbial communities from Mushroom Spring, Yellowstone National Park, Wyoming, United States - 20040719_148 ... | reverse complement strand
AGTTCTCCTTACTCATTAGTGCTCTTGTTCTTGATATTGTTGAATGCCACGGCAGACTCTCATCTATATCATATCCTATAAAATATCTCGCTGCTAATGAGTCGTTTGCTCGTCTTATTATTTCTCTATCAGATATTATGTTTTCAAAATAACCGTATAATTCTAACTTAAAAAATACTACTGGATCGATTGACGGTTTGGCCGTCTTACCGTATAAGTTTTCGCATTCTTTATAAACAAATCTCAAATCTAAGGACTTATCTATCTGTTTATAGATATTATCCTCAGGTACAAGTTCATCTAAAGTTATATTATACATTAATTTTGGCTCAAATTTTTTCTTTCCTAACATCTTCTCTTTCCTTTTTGTTTATGTTGAATTAACTAGCTCAACTTACATACCATAGTTATGCAACAGACCCATAATGTTTATGCCTGTCTTTTCTTTTGCTGAATGTCTTCTGACATTTTTTACATCTATATCGTTGAGTTTGTTTTTTACTTTTACGGTCAAAACCAATGTATGTTAGTTTTCTTTTACCGTTTTTCTTTGTTGATAAACTATTACAATAAGGACATCTGATTGAGCGTTTTTTTTTCGGTTGTTTGTTCATTTTTACACCGTTAATGAAAGTACAACTTAATTATTCGGCGTAAATTATTATTTTTTAATTTTTTATAGCTATTTTAGCAACCGATATTTATAACGCTTACAAAATAATTCTGAATATTTGATAATTAAAAACGTATAATTAAAGTTAATTTTCTATAAACTCTATAAAATGCTCAATCTGATAACTGTGTAAAAAATTTATAGTTTAAAGTGTAAAATACTTTAAAAAATATTTTACTAAAATTTATTTCAGTTCGATAAAATTAATTAACCCTTTATAACTCCAATTGGTTTTAATTTTGCGACTTTTCTAGTAATACCTTCTTTATGCATAACATCAACTACATCAGCAACATCTTTATAGGCGGAAGGCATTTCTTCAGCAATCGTTTTATGACCTTTGGCTTGAATAATAATTCCTTTTTTTCTTAATTCACTAATAAGGTCCCGACCTTTAGCTACTTTCATAGCTTTGTGTCTGCTTAAATTTCTTCCTGCACCGTGACAAGAACTTCCAAAAGTTTCCTCCATTGCTTTGATTGTTCCTACTGCAACATAAGAATATCTACCCATATCACCAGGAATTAGTACTGGTTGTCCTACAGCTCTATATTTGACAGGTATCATTTCGTTTCCAGGTGGAAAAGCTCTTGTAGCACCCTTACGATGAACACAAACCTCCTTTAACTCATTTCCAATTTTATGTTTTTCGATTTTTGCAATGTTATGACAAACATCATAAACAAGCTGAAATCCTAAGTTTGATTCATTTATGTTAAAAACTTCCATAAAACTTTTTTTTGCAAGATACATTATAACTTGTCTATTGTTCCAAGCGAAATTTGCAGCTGCTTGCATTGCAGAAAGATAATCCTCTCCTTCTTTTGATTTGATTGGTGCACAAGCAAGTTGTTTGTCAGGAAGCTTAAAGCCATATTTTTCAGAAGCCTTAAGGAGTGTCTTTAAATAATCATCACAAACTTGATAGCCAAGACCTCTAGAACCTGTATGTATCTGAATTACTATTTGATTAAGAAAAAGACCAAATACATCAGCAACTTTTTTGTCGAAGATTTCCTCTACGACATCAACTTCAAGGAAATGATTTCCAGAACCAAGTGTTCCAGCTTGGTCAGCACCCCGTTCAAGTGCTCTTTCACTTACAGAACTGAACTCTGCATTTTTTAAAGTACCGAATTCTTCAGTGAATTGTATATCATTTTGCGTTCCAAAATCATTTTCTACAGCCCATAAAGAGCCTTTCTCAAGAATTTTTTTTAAATCAGTTTTAGACAATTTTTTTATTGCCCCACTGGCGCCTACACCAGTTGGAATTTTATTAAATAATTTTGTTATAAGTGTCTCAATTTTAGGTTTTACTTCATCAAAAGTTAAAGAAGTAATTGCCAATCGAACACCGCAATTAATATCATATCCAACCCCACCTGGTGAAATAACACCTTCATCTAAATTTGTTGCAGCAACACCACCGATTGGAAAACCATATCCCCAATGAATATCAGGCATTGCCAGACTATATTTTTCAATTCCTGGTAAATGAGCAACGTTTATAACTTGTTTTAAAGCCTCATCCTCAGAAAATGTTGATTCCAACATATCTTCAGAAATATAAATCCTGCCTGGGACACGCATACCATTGGTTTTAGGAATCTCCCAAAGATTTTCACGAATTTTATTCAAAGTAATTCCATTTATTATCATTTTTATTACCTGTGAAATATTATTACTCAAAAATCAAATTTTTTAACATAAAATTCTATGATAAATTTTTTATTCAATTTTTAGAGTTGACTCAATTGCTTAATTGTAAATGAATTCTAATGTATGTTTAATTTCAAAGATTAGACTAAATAAAATCAATAATCATTTAACAAACTCTTTTAGAGGGATAAATGTTTATATTTAGTAAAATGTACTGATTCTTTTTATTGATTTTAATTTTTTCGATAAATCCTTATAACCATTTATAATTTAGTAATCAAATTTTAGAGAGGTTATAAGTATATAAATTTTCTGAAAACTTAATTTATATAATTTTATTCAAAGGTAATTTTAATTATAAGGTAATAAGATTGACTTTGATTTTCTTTAATGGTATTATAATCACCAAATTAAATTTATTATAATCTTGCCATTATTTTATGGAAAATCTTGTTAATAAAAATTTATCAATAGAAGTTTGTTCAACAGAAAAAATAAATTCAAGTAAGAATCAGATTCTTTGAAATCGATAAATATTTTGATATTTACTTAATTGAAAATTATATAATATGCTGTTTGAATTGGCAAAAATAAATTCTCCTTAAACTTTTGAAAGTCTGCAAAGAAAAATAACTGATAAAATCTTTAATTATTTATTAAGAGTTAATTATGTAAGATTTATTATCAGAAATTCAGTTGAATAAGTCACACAACATATTATTAATTCAGTTGATAATTCTGAACTATTTATCTAACTTTAGAAGTCAATTAAAAATAATTTTAGGAGTATTTATGGCATTAAAAGTAGCAATTAATGGATTCGGAAGAATCGGAAGATTAATTTTAAGAGCAATGGCTGAGAGAAATTTGTTGGGTAAAGAAATTGATTTAGTTGCGTTAGTTGATATAAGTAACGATGCGAAATACTTTGCATATCAATTAAAATATGATTCACTTCACGGCACATTCAGAGGAGAGATTAACTCTAAAAAAAGCAAACCTGAGCTTGAAATGGATGATACACTTGTTATAAATGGAGAGGAGACACTTTGCTTACTTGCAACAAAAGATCCATCACAATTACCTTGGAAAGAACTCGGTGTTGATTTTGTTTTTGAAGCAACTGGTTTATTTACAGATTCAGAAAAAGCAAAAGGCCATCTTACGGCTGGTGCTAAAAAAGTAATAATCACTGCACCTGGCAAAGGAGATGTTAAAACTGTAGTAATGGGAGTAAATGATGATGAATTAAAACCTGAGCATACAATAATTTCAAATGCGTCTTGCACGACAAATTGTTTAGCACCCATAGTTCACGTTCTATTGAAAGAAGGAATAGGAATTGAAACAGGACTGATGACAACAATTCATGCTTATACAGCAACTCAAAAAACAGTTGACGGTCCATCTAAAAAAGATTGGAGAGGGGGTAGAGCTGCTGCTATAAATATAATTCCCTCAACTACAGGTGCTGCTAAAGCTGTAGGTGAAGTTATTCCAACAGTAAAAGGTAAATTGACAGGAATGTCTTTTAGAATACCTACAGCAAATGTTTCAGTGGTTGACCTAACTTTTAGATCTGAAAAAGAAACTTCAATTAAAGAAATTGATGAGCTAATGAAAAAAGCCTCAGAAACTTATATGAAAGGAATTCTTGGATATTGTAATGAAGAACTTGTATCAACAGATTTCAATCACGATGACCGATCTTCTATTTATGATTCTTTGGCAACGCTTCAGAACAACTTCAAAGATGAAAAAAGATTCTTCAAAATTATTTCGTGGTATGATAATGAATGGGGATATTCGCAAAGATGTGTTGATCTTTTATTAAAATTATCTAATTTTTAATATCATAAATTGAAAATCTTGTTCTTGAATTTTAATTGATCTAAAACTCGGGAGAAATATGAAAAAATTAAGTATTGATAAATTAAACTTAAATGGTAAAAGAGTCTTTGTTAGAGTAGATTTTAATGTCCCACTTGATGAAAATTTAAATGTGACAGATGATACAAGAATTGTAGAATCTTTACCTACAATAAAAAAAATAATAAACGATGGCGGTAAAGCAATTTTAGCAAGCCATTTAGGAAGGCCAAAGGGTGGACCTAATCATAAATACAGCCTAAAACCAGTGGCTAGTAGATTATCTGAGTTAATAGGGAGAGAAGTTAAACTTGCACCTGATTGCATAGGAGATGAAGTAAAGTCTATCGTAGAGCAAATGCAAGATGGAGATGTGTTATTACTAGAAAATGTTCGTTTTCACCCTGAAGAAGAAAAAAATGATTACGAATTCTCTAAAAAATTAGCTGAATTAGCTGATATATATGTAAATGATGCATTTGGCAGTGCACACAGAGCACACGCCTCAACTGAGGGTATTACAAAATTTATAGGTATATCTGCTGCAGGTTATTTAATGCAAAAAGAACTCGATTATTTAGGCACTGCAATTCAGAACCCTGAAAGACCTTTTGTTGCTATATTAGGTGGTGCAAAAATTTCCGGGAAAATTGATGTAATAAATAATTTGATTGATAAAGTTGATACTTTAATTATTGGTGGTGGAATGGCATTTACATTCTTTAAAGCACAAGGTAAAGAGATTGGTAAATCATTATTAGAAGAAGATAAATTAGATTTAGCTAAACAAATTTTGGAAAAAGTTAGCAATTCAAATGTAAAATTTTTATTACCTATAGATGTTGTGGTTGCGAGTGAATTTAATAATGAATCTCCATCTTCAATTGTAAGTATGGATGAAATTCCTTCAGATAAAATTGGTTTGGATATCGGTCCAAGAACAGTTGAATTATTCAGGAATGAAATTATGAAATCGAAAACTATTGTCTGGAATGGACCGATGGGAGTTTTTGAAATGGATAATTTTGCAAAAGGAACATTTGAAATAGCCAAAGCACTTGCTGATGCAACTGAGCGGGGTGCAGTAACTATTATTGGTGGAGGTGATTCCGCAGCGGCAATATCTAAAGCCGGATTAAAAGAGAAAGTCTCTCACGTTTCTACAGGTGGTGGGGCTTCTCTTGAATTTCTTGAAGGTAAAGTTTTACCAGGAGTTGCTGCTTTGAATGATGAATAGTTTTTGTGTGATTAAATAATAGTCATTAAATGGTAAGTAATTAACTGTAATAAAAATTAAACGAGAGAGTTAAAAGTGAGTAATTATTATCAGCCAAGAGGAATATTAGGATTTAGTCTTTTCCCGCCTGTAATTAAAAATCTTTTGATTATCAATATAGCGGTCTTTTTTGTTCAACTGATTATGGACTTGATTAAATTCAATGGTATTTCAGCTTCGTACATATTGAATAAATGGTTTGCGTTGAATCCAATTATTTATAACTTATCCCCAATTGTTGATGGTTTTAATTTTCAAATTTGGCAGTTAATTACTTACCAATTTATGCATGGAAGTTTCAGTCATATCTTTTTCAATATGTTTGCATTGTGGATGTTTGGAGCAGAGATTGAGAATATTTTTGGTTCAAAAAAATTTTTAGTTTTTTATCTATTTGCCGGTGTAACCGCTGGTTTACTTCATCTTTTTGTATCACCATTATTAGGTAGTCTACCAGCTTTTACAATTGGTGCATCAGGCTCTGTTTTTGGGGTTTTAGTTGCTTTTGCTATGCTTTTCCCTGATAGATATATATTTCTTTATTTCCTGATTCCAATCAAAGCAAAATATTTGATTGGATTTTTAATTGTATTTGAGTTTTTGGCAATAGATAGTGCAAATAGTAGCATTGCGCATTTGGCTCATTTAGGTGGTGCTTTATTCGGCTTTATTTATTTGTTACTAGATAGAAATTATAATATTCAGTTCAAGAATCTCTTTCGTCGAGAATTTTATTACAGAAAAAAAAGTTCATACACTAATTATGAAGATTATTATACACCATCGTCAAGGATTAGAAAAAATGATGATATTGAAGAAATAAAATTCAAAGATATTGAAGACGAAGAAGTTTTTTCTCAAGAAGAAATAGATGAGATTCTTGATAAAATTAGCAAATATGGTTATCAGAATTTGACTGAAAGAGAAAAAAGAATTTTATTTGAAGCTAGTAAACGAATGAAATAATTTGAATAAGTATTATTTATTTTTTCTGATTTTCACTCTGCTCTTCGCTTGCAAAGAAAACCCACCAATGGATGAAAATAAATTTATGAGAGTTTATATAGAATTGATAAGTTTTCCAGATACTGTTTATGGTAATAAAGATTCATTTGAGTCATATAAACAATCAGTGTTAAATAAACATAATATAAGCAAAGAAGATTATAAAGAAATGATTGATTATTATAATTCTAATCCTGAATTATGGGAAGAGTTTTTTCAAAAAGCAATCAAATATGTTGAAACGAGAAATGATACCACAATAGTTAATTAAATTGTTCCTTTTTAATTTTGGCTAATGCTATTCTGATTAAAGAGATACTTATTTCTGAATTTATTTTTTTCGATAACTCCTTTTTGATTTCTCTTAAGTCATTTTTACCGTAACTATAAATTTTTCTTATTTCGTTTAATAAATCATTAGAAATGATTTTTTGTAAGTTTATATCAGGTTCTAATGATATAATGGTTTCTATCTGCATTGAAACAATAGCCTCATCCATCTTTCTTAATTGTGATATTTCAGACAGATTAAATCCTCTCCTTAAAAGTTTATATGTGTCAACAATATTATTAGGAATATTTTTTTCATTAATACTTTTACTCTTTAAATATGCTTGAATTTCTTGCAAAAATTCTTCACCAATTTTATTAAATATTCTCAGGTTAACACCACTAATTGAAAGTAATTGTAACTTAGTTTCTGGTTTTACCTTGGAAATTTTTGCTAAAACATAATCCGGACAAATCATATTTGGGGTTTGATTAAATTTTTCTGCTGCTTTCAGTCTGATTTTATTTAATCTGTTGTAAAGTTCCAGGTGATTAAATACATCGTCTTCATTATTGACATTTATCTTTTTTTCTTCATTAGTGATTTCATAAAAACTTTTTGTTAAAAAAATAGTTTTATTGCAATTGTCACATTTACCACAAGTGTAAGATTCAGTATTCTGACTAAAATAATTTAATATATACTTAAAGCGACACTCGTTGGTGGTGACGAAATTTCTCATTTTATCAAGTTTATCATTTGCAATCAGATAATATTTGTTTATTTCTGCGTAATCTAACTTTAAATAGTCTGTTGATGTTCTTGGCTTTAATAGATTAATCGTTTCTTTACCTTCAAATTGATTATATTCAATAATCCCTAAATCTTTGAGAAAAATAAGTAAACTCTTTTGTAGATCCTGACTTAACCCTGTGTCTAATTCGATTGATTTGTAATCAATATTAACTTTGTAATTAAATATATTGCTACCAAAAAGTTTCACTAAATAGAGGATTAAAATTTTCAACTCATTATTAAATGAAGCTTTTATAAATCTCTTTACGAAATCAGGATTTTGAATAAACTTTACTGAATCAGAAGTAGATAAGATGGAATTAATTTTTAAATACTCATATTTTTCAAGATATTTTAAGGAGGAATGAATTAGTGCAGAGTTTAGCTTTTTGTTTGAATAATTCTTCAAATAATCATAGTTAATGGGAATTTCGTCAGTATATATATTGCCGACGGCAAGTTGAACAGAATCACAGATTCCATTGTAAACTGATTGAATAATTTCTTTAGTAGGATAAGAGTTGTTGATGAAGTATTTATGTACATTTAAATCTTTTTCTTTGAAAAGTAAAAAAGCATTTGCAGATTTGCCATCTCTACCCGCTCTTCCGAATTCTTGATAATAACTTTCAATAGATGCAGGAATATCGTAATGGATTACAGTTCTGATATTTTTTTTGTCAATTCCCATTCCGAAAGCATTAGTAGCTACAACTATCGGGATATTGTTATCAATAAATTCATCTTGAATTTTTTTTCGGATAATAGGATTAAGTCCTGCGTGATAAAATTCCGATTTAAATTTATTTAAGTTAAGAAATTGATTAATCAATTCAGCTTTTCTTCTTATTGATGTGTAAATCAAAACAGGAGCAGGATTAACATTAAGAATTTCCAAAAGTTTTTCTTTTTTATTGTTTGTTTGAAAAACATTTAAAGAAATATTATCTCTTTCAAAACCTTTAACAATTATTTTAACATTATTAAGTTGAAGTTGATGGATTATATCATTAATGACTTCAGGAGTTGCAGTGGCTGTGAATGCAGATACTTTTTTTATATCAATGTGTTCAATAAAATTTTTTAGCTTGGTATAACTTGGTCTAAAATTATGTCCCCACTCACTTATACAATGGGCTTCATCGATAAAAAGATAATCTGGTTGAAGACTTACTATCCGTTCAACAAATTCTTTTGATTCTAACCTTTCAGGTGCAATATAAAGAAGTTTAATTAAATTAGCAGAAACTTTATTTAATACTTTCTCTATTTCAAACCATTCCAAAGTGCTGTTAATAAAGGCTGCTATCTGATGGTTTTTATTTAACGAATCAACCTGATCTTTCATTAATGCTATTAACGGAGAGATTACTATTGAAAAATTCTTACCTAAAATAGCAGGGATTTGATAACATAAAGATTTTCCAGAGCCAGTGGGCATAACTGCTAAAACATTTTCACCATTTAATATCAGGGAAATTATCTCAACCTGTGAAGGTTTGAATTCTTTTAATCCAAAATATTTTTTGAGGACATTTTCAGCTTCTTGAATAAAGGTCTCTGACATGTTTACTTGAATATATTAAAACTTTATTTGTTTTACCTAAAGTTAAAAAGTTTTAATTAAATAAAAATAGTTAGAGAAAATGAACATCTCTTGTTATTAGAGATTCACTTAAATATATTTTCGATTATGAAATCAATGATTATTAAATATTTATTAGTATTAGCTATAATTCCTTTTGTCATCAAGTGTTATTCTTCAAAGGAAATTAGTATTTCTAAAGAAATTAGTATTGATAAACTATTATCTCAAAATGAAAAGCATAGATTAGCACTTGATAATATAATAGATGGAACAATCTATTTAGAAAACGGTAATTACAATCTTGCACTGAAGAAGTTTCAGAATGCACTTAATTTTGATTCAACTGCAGGAATATATTATCTATTAGCTAAAGCATATCTTTTTAATAACAAACTAAATTTAGCTTTACAATATGCAAACAAAGCAATTCAATTAGATTCATCTTCGTCAGAATATTATCTACTTTTATCTGATATTTATATTTATGGTAAACAAAAACAAAATTCAATTGTTGTTTTAGAAAAGGCAGCTGAAAAATTTCCTGAAAATCATTATATCCTTATAAAATATGCTAATTATATTGAAGAAAATCGTCCATTACAAGCTGTTCAGATTTATGAAAAAATCCTAAAAGTTGTTGGTAATGATTGGAACATACTCACAAGAATAATTGATATCCATAGAAGATTAGGAAATTTAGACGCTGAAATAAGTTCACTGGAAAGGCTTCTCAAATTACATCCTGGTAATACCAGCATAATTAAAAATTTAATTGAATTGTATATATTACAAAAACGGAATGATGAAGCACTTGTTTTGTTGGAAGAACTTTTAGAACTAAATCCTGATGATGTCTTTGCAAGGCTAAATAAACTTCAAATTTATCTTGTAAATCTTGATTGGAAAAATATGGAGGATGAAGCAAAACAAATTATATCTACAAAGAACACAGATTTTAATTTACTAACTGAGTTAGGTTATTTTTTTATTGAAAGGTCTTTTGCTTTTCCTGAAGCTTTAAATATAGCTAAAATGATTTATGAAAAACTTGATTCAGATACAAGTCATTGGCAAATAAAATTAGTTTTAGGTACAATCGCTATTAACCAGGGCGAGTATGAAAAAGCTATTGAATATTTCAATTACATTACTGAAAATGCCAGGTGGAATTTAGATGCGTGGGTTAAATTAGGAGCCTTACATTATGACAACAAAAAGTATCTTGAAGCAGAAAAAATATTATCTGAAGCAGTCGAATTATTTCCTGATGAGTATCTGATAAACTTTATACTTGCCTTATCACTTTCTCAACAAGGTAAAAATGAAATTGCAGTTAAGTATATAAAGAAATCTTTTGAATTAAATCCGCAAGATGTAAATACTATAAGTGCATACGGATTTATATTAAATCAAATAAATCAGAAAGATTCTGCTATATATTATTTGAATAAAGCTCTTTTAATTAATTCAGAGGATGTCTCAGTGATAGGCACTCTTGCTTTAATTTACAATGAAAAACAAAATTATCAGATCAGTGATAGTCTTTATGAAAAAGCACTTATTATAAATCCAGATGACCCAATAATAAATAATAATTATGCTTACTCACTTTCTACAAGAGGTTTACAACTTGAACGAGCATTAAAAATGGTTGAAATTGCTCTTGCTGATGATTCTTTAAGCGCAGCTTTTCTTGACACAAAAGGATGGATTTTGTATAAGTTAGGTAGATATGAAGAAGCTAAATATTTTGTTGAAAAAGCAGTAAGTTTAGATAGTAAAAGTGCAGTTCTTATTGACCATTTGGCTGATATAGAATTTAAATTGGGAAATCAGAAAAAGGCAATTGAATTGTGGAAAAAAGCATTTGAAATTGATCCTAATAAAAAAGAAATCCAGGAAAAAATAAATAAAGGTGGAATTTGAGAAATTTGATTTTATATGAATTAGCTGCTCTTTTTATTGCTTTATTATTTATAAAATGTTCACCCTCAAAAGCAATTGATGAGATTGAAATATTATCTGCTGATAGACTAATCAATAAACTTGAAGCTAATAGAAGGAGAATTAAAAATTTCGAAGGAAGTGGAACCATTATTGTAAATACACCAACATTAGAAAATACTGCAAACTTTAGGATAGTAATAATAAAACCTGACTCAATTTTTTTGAACATTTTAGGACCTTTTGGAATTGAACTAGGTCAGGCGCTTGTAACTAAAAAAGATTTTGTGTTTTATGATGCCCTTTCCAATACTGCTTATATAGGTCAAACCAATAGTGAAACTTTACAAAATATTTTTCGAATAGATTTACCTTTTACTAATTTAATCGATGCATTGATTGGATCGGTTAACCTTACCAACCATCTTTATAGAAAACCAGATGACTTTAATATTATTTATGATAGATATAATCTAACTTATTATGACCATATTTCAGGTAACACTACAAATTACAAAATTGATGTTAGAAGACTTGGAATAACTGATTATAGTTTAGTAAGTGATGAGTTTAATATAATTGGTAAGTATTCTAACTTTGAAATAATAGATAATGTTGCAATTCCATTTAATATTATAGTTGAAAATAAGCTATCTAAACAGAAAATTGAAGTCAACTATAAAAAAATTAGGGTCAATAAAAGTGAAATAAAAATAAACTTTCAAATTCCAGATGATGCTGATATAGTAAAATGGT
>Ga0308389_1002371_pt1 | contig 11842 bp, 6 predicted proteins | sample Hotspr2Sample148_FD_202362 | JGI IMG/M metagenome (GOLD analysis project Ga0308389, IMG submission 202362) | Hot spring phototrophic mat microbial communities from Mushroom Spring, Yellowstone National Park, Wyoming, United States - 20040719_148 ... | reverse complement strand
ACCTCGTTGTAGCTCAGCACTACCAGATTCGGCAAATGCCCAAGCGTCATCCGTTTCAGCGCGGCCCGAATCTGGGGGCTGACCAACACCACCGGCGGTCGCCCCTCTGCCGTCAGACGTTGCACCTCCTGCCCGATCGCCCGGCAAATTCCTTCGACCGCCTGCGGCGTCAGACGCACCACCAGTCCATGCTCGCTGTGTTCCACTCCTGCCCGAATCCGCTCTTCCAACACCGGATCCAGGGTCACCACATGCAGCACCCCTTCGGCGTCCCGGTACCGGCTGGAAAGGGTCCGGGCCAACCGATGCCGCACATATTCCGTCAGCAACACCGGATCCTTTGTCCGAGGGGCATAATCGCCCAGGGTTTCCAAGATGGCGGCCAGGTTCCGAATGGGCACCTGCTCCCGCAACAGCATCTGCAAGACCTGCTGGACCTCGGACAGTTTCATCACCCCCGGAATCAGCTCTTCGACCACGGCCGGGGAGGTTTGCTTCAGTTCATTGATCAAATGTTTCGTTGCATCTCGGCTGAGCAATTCGTCGGCATGGCGACGGACCGTTTCCGTTAGATGCGTGGCCAACACGCTGGCCGGTTCGACTACCGTATAGCCTTTCAGCTCGGCCATCTCCCGTTGGCCCGGATCGATCCAAAACGCCGGGCTGCCAAAGGCCGGGTCTTTCGTGGGCATCCCCTCGATCGGCCCCCGGGCCATCCCCGAATCCAACGCCAACAGCAAATGGGGATAGACCACGCCCTCGGCCACCGGGCTGTCGGCGATCTTAATCCGATACTGATACTCTGGCAGGCGAATGTTATCCCGCACCCGCACTTTCGGAAGAATGATGCCGATTTCTGCCGCCAGTTTTTGCCGAATCCGCTGGATTCGCTCCAACAGGTCGCCCCCGCGTTTTGGGTCGGCCAATCGGATCAGGCCCACCCCCAATTCGATCTCCATCGGATCCACGGCCAGGTAATCTTCCACCCGGGGTTCCTGCGGTTTGGCTTCGGCCGCTTTTTTCTTGGCTTCTTCGGCCGCCTGCAATCGGACGGCCCGTTGCCGAAGCACCCAGGCCAACCCAAGGCAACTAGCCCCCAAGGCGGTCAGGGGGAGTTTCGGCAAATTGGTGAGCACTAAAAGGGCCAGAAACGTTCCGGCTACCGCCAACGCCTGAGGCCGGGAAAAAAGTTGCTGGATGAACTCGGTGGGCAGGTTGCTCGGCTGACTGCTCCGGGTTACCAACAGCCCAGCCGCCAAGGAGATCAAAAAGGCGGGCACTTGACTGACCAAGCCGTCGCCGATGGTCAGGGTGGTATAGACGGAAACGGCCCGTTCGAGGGGCATTCCGGCCTGGAAGACGCCGATAATCAGGCCGCCCACAATGTTGATCAAGGTGATAATGATTCCGGCAATGGCATCGCCCCGGACGAACTTACTGGCACCGTCCATGGCCCCAAAAAAGTCCGCCTGCCGGGTGATCTCCTCCCGGCGACGCTGCGCTTCTTTTTCGTCAATGATGCCGGCGTTCAGGTCCGCGTCGATGGCCATCTGCCGGCCCGGCATCCCGTCCAAGGCAAATCGGGCCGCCACCTCGCTAATCCGGGTCGCCCCCTTCGTAATGACCACAAATTGGATCACTACAATAATGGCAAAAATTATCAGGCCGACTACGATCTGATCCCCGGCCACGAAACGTCCGAACTCCTGGACCACGCGACCGGCCGCCCCTGCTCCATCCACACCCGCCCGCGTCAAAATCAACCGGGTCGTCGCCACATTCAGCACCAGCCGAAGCAGCGTGGTGGCCAACAGCAACGACGGAAAAATACTGAACTCCAGCGGCGTTTTTACGTAAATCGTGGTCAGCAGAATGATGACCGCCATGGTGATATTGGCCGAAAGAAGCACGTCCATCAGGCCCGCCGGCAACGGCACAATAATAACCAGCACGCTGCAGATTAGCGCCACCGGCAAAATCAAATCTTGCAGCCGGGCAAAACGAACACCTTCCGGACGTACCGAGACCGCCTCGGCCATTCGGCCTTCTCCGAGCGGACAAAGGAAAAGCCCCCGGCGACCTCCTTCAAGGGGTGCTACCCCTCCCAGGCCGCCTTGGAAAAGGTAGAAGGAGCAGGCAGGAAACTACCGAAAAACGCCCCCGTTGTCCAGGCCGATTTGAGGCTGAGCAATCCTCTTTCCGGCCTCCTTCTGCCCCCTATATTTGCATATTTCGACTCCCCCGATTGCGGGGGTATTGCTTTCACCTCCTTGACAGGAAAGGCTTTTACCGGTATCGTTACAGGATTGACCATCCTTTGGGAGTTTAAAATAAGAGAACCTTCCGCATTTTTATAGAAAAATGCGGAAAAGGGGGGGTTTGTGTTTTTATAAAGCGGCACTATTTCGGCCAAATGAGGTAACCTTTCTTTCCCTTGGGAAAAGGCGGGGTAAGAGGCTGCCCTGAAAGGCCATTTTAGCCGGAGGCACGAACCAACTGCCGGCCCCAAAGCCGCAAACACCCCTAAGAAAAACGCCATTGGGTAAAGCCGGAAGGGTGTGAACACGCTTCGGACCGGCCCCCGGCTACCCATTTCGGGACAGGCTCTGAGTTCGATTTGTGCCATTTTGGGGCACCCGCCCATCGGGGAAATACCTTAACTCTTTGTAAATATTGGAGTTAGGAAAACATATCTCTCAAGCAAGGATATTCGAAACACCGTAATACTTACCTTGACTGTATTCCCCGGAACGATGACCACAATCTGTGGTATTCGATCCGATTCTTAGGCCCTACAACTGGTAGGGGCCGGACCGGGCAGATACAGTCAAATTAGCCGAATGAAGGAGCTAAAGTGTCCTTCCTGCGCAAGCAGGAATCCAGGGTGATTGCCCCGGAAGCGGGGCCCCAGGCAAGAGGGATTTCCTTTTTATTCTGGAGAGATTTCCTTTTATTCTGGACTGCCGCTTCGCGGCAGTGCTCCACGGGCTTTAGGCCGCTGACGGCGGGCTGCTTCCTTCGGCTACAATGGTTCGAGAAACCAAAGCGTGACGGACAATGGCAAAAGTGGAGCTGAAGAAGACTTTCGGTAGTTCTTAGTGTTAGTAAGTTTGCTGCTCTGGAGAGAGCAGGATAGACCGTGTGCCCAAGGCGGGAGAAAAATAGCCGATGAACCCCAGCGAATTGCTTCGGATTGTCGATGCCATCCATCGGGATAAGAACATCGACAAAGAGGTGGTCTTTGCCGGCATAGAAGCTGCGCTGGTCATAGCAGCCAAGAAGCACTATGGGGAGGACCAAGAGATCGTCATCCGAGTGAATCGGGAAAACGGGACGATCACCGGCACCCATAACGGTATTGAGATCACGCCGGAGGAGATGGCAGAGCGGATTGGAGCGCAGACGGCCAAGCAGATCATCATCCAAAAGATTCGGGAGGCAGAGCGCGATGCGTTATATGCTGAATACAAGGAATTAATGTACCAGTTGGTCACGGGGGTGGTGCATCGGATCGACACCATCCCGCGGCATGACAGGAAGGTGAAGATATTGACGATTGCGCTGTCGAATACGGAGGCGATCCTGCCGGAATGGGAGATGATTCCCGGCCAGCAGCTTCATCTGAACGAACGGATTCGGGCGATTGTGTGCGATGTGAAGAAGAAGGGGACAAAAGTACATATCGAACTGAGCCGCACTCGAGTCCAATTCGTGGAACGACTCTTCGAACAGGAAATCCCCGAAATCGCCGACGGCGTGATCCAAATCCGTGCCATCGCCCGAGAAGCCGGCTATCGCACCAAGGTCGCCGTCAGTAGTACCGATCCCCGGGTCGATCCGGTCGGGGCGTGTGTGGGGATTCGAGGCAATCGGATTAAAAATATCGTGGAGGAATTAGGGGGAGAGCGGATCGACATCGTGCCCTACAGCGACGACATGCAAAAGATGGTGCCCAATGCCCTGCAGCCGGCAGAAGTGGAGGAAGTGATTTTGTGTCCCATGCTGGGGCGGGCCATTGCCTTGGTCCGGGAGGACCAGCTTTCTTTGGCCATCGGAAAACGAGGCCAAAATGTCCGGTTGGCCAGCAAACTGTGTGGGTGGGATATTGACATTATGACCCAACCGGAGCTGGACCAGCGGATCGAGAAAGCGATGGCCGACTTTACCAGCCTGGAAGGCATTTCCGAGGAACTGGCCGAACGGCTGATCGGGGAAGGCTTCCTGACGTTTGACGATCTGTCGGTGATCGAACCGAGTGCCCTGATGGCCATGGGTAATCTTACCGAAGACCAAGTCACCCAGATCATCGAACAAGCCGAGCAACGGGCCGAAGAAGCCGAAAAATTGGCGGCCCAAGAAAAGCAACGGGCCAAGCAGCCGGAACAACAGCCCGCCGCGGCCACCGTCTCCCCGGAGCAGCCGACGCCTGATCAATCCCCCGGTACCCCCACCACCTAACCCAATCCTTTTGTGGAAGGTCATTCCCCGAGAAACGGGGCCGGGGAAAGGTGTCCCTGGCCACCCCACATTAGGGGGGCCATCTGGCCCGGGAGAAAAGCCTTTCCGTCGCCATCTGCTTCCGTTTGCCCGGATTTGCCGGATCTCCTATAAAAGGATCAGAGTATAATTGGGAAAGATCGACAGGAACGTGGCGTAGCCCAGAGATATCAATTGGCAAAGGAGGGGTCGCTTGCCCATCCGGATTCATGCATTAGCTAAAGAGCTTCACGTCGATGTCAAGACGATCTTTGATGCCTGTCAGAAGGCGGGCATCACGGTGAAGGGATCGTCTGGGCTCGCCAGTCTCAGCGACGAAGAAGTCCAAAAGGTCAAAAAGCTTCTCACCGAGGCCAGTAAACCTGCAGGTGGGAAACCGAGCCTGACTGCGGTGGCCGTCAAAGGCGCTGTCGGGGCGCCGCCGGTGCTTCGTCGGGAAGACTATATTGCGCCGTCCGGGCTGACGCCGGGAAAAGTGCCGGTGTTGCCGCCGAAGCCTCCTCGGCCTGTGGGGCCCCAAAAACCCGTCGAAGCCGAACCCGCTGCCCCCCCGGTCCCAGCCCCCGAAACACCTCCTCCGGAAAAACCCAAGCCTTCCCAACCGGCACTGCAGGAGCCGGAAAAGCCAGCCAAACCCGAAAAGCTCGAAAAACCCCCCAAGCCGGAAAAACTGGAAAAGTTCGAAAAGCCGGAAAAACTGGAAAAGTCCGAAAAGCCGGAAAAGCCCACCAAACCCGAAAAACTGACAAAAGCGGAAAAGCCGGCTAAACCCGAAAAGCCCGCCAAACCGGAAAAGCCGGTCCCGGTGATTAAGCTGGCCCCGATGCCTCCGCCGCCACCGATGCCGGTAGCGACCAAACCGGAAGAACCGCCGCCGCAGAAACCCGATCTGCGTCTTCCGCCGGATGCCATCCGGGCGAGCAAATTGGGCGCTCCGGTTCCTCCGCTCATTAAAGAAAAAGAAAAGGAAGCCAAAGAGAAGAAATCCAAGGAAGCTGCCCAGAAACCTACGGCCCCGGCTGGTCCCGGGGTCAAAGAACCTGCTTGGCCGGAAGAAAAAGTTCCCCCGCCCGGCCCCGGGGAGCGCAAACCAGAGCGTCCCAAACGCCCAGGCAAAGCCGCCCTGGTGGAAGAGGAGGAGGAATTCGAAGCCGGTCTGCCCGGAAAGGCAGAACGCCCCCTCAAACGCAAAGCGCCCCTGAAAGCCCGAAAATCCAAAGAGGAAGAAGAGGAAGAAGTGGCCCTCGCACCTCAGCGGGCCAAACACCTTATCCATACCGGCCGGGATACCTCTCAACCACGAAAACAGAAAATCGTGCTCCAAACCCCCTGTACCGTGCGGGATTTTTCGGAAGCGGTGGGAGTTCCCGCCCGGATCATCCAGAAAAAACTCCTGGAAATGGGCCAGTTGGCCACCTTGAATACCCTTCTGGAACAGGAAACCTGTGAACTACTGGTGTTGGAACTCAATCTGAATGTGGAACTGCGGCCTCCGGAACGGCTGGAGGAAAAAGTTCTTCAGGAGCTGGAACAGGCGCCGGATGACCCGGCCCAACTGCGTCCACGCCCGCCGGTGGTTACGTTTCTGGGCCATGTGGATCATGGCAAAACCTCTCTGTTAGACCGGATTTTGGGGCTTCAGATAGCGGCCTCGGAAAAAGGTGGCATTACCCAGCACATTCGGGCCTACCAGATCCAGAAAGATGGACGGCCGATTACCTTTGTGGACACCCCCGGCCATGAGGCGTTTACCGCCATGCGGGCCCGGGGTGCCAATGTCACCGATATTGCTGTGCTGGTGGTGGCGGTCGATGACGGGGTGATGCCCCAGACGGAAGAGGCGATCAGTCATGCCCGGGCAGCCGGCGTGCCGATCATCGTGGCCTTGAACAAAATCGATCTTCCGGTCTCGGAAAGCAAGATTCAGCGGATTTACCAGGACCTGGCGGCCAATGGACTTTTGCCCACCGAATGGGGTGGGGAAACCGAATTGGTGAAAACCAGCGCCTTGACCGGCGCCGGCATCGACGCGCTTCTGGAAACCATCCTCACCCTGGCGGAATTGCACGATTATAAAGCCAATCCGAATCGGCCTGCGGTGGGCACCTGCCTGGAAGCAGAACTTCAGGAACACCGGGGGGTGGTCACCAAGCTGTTGGTGCAGAACGGCACGCTGCGTGTCGAAGATATTGTGGTCTGTGGGATTGCCCACGGGCGGGTTCGGGCACTTTATGACACGCTGGACCCCTATAAGAAATACGAGGCGGTCGGGCCGGGCACTCCGGTCCACATGATCGGCTTGGATGTGCCGCCGGTAGCGGGGGACCGGTTCTATGTGGTGCAGGATATCAGCCTGGCCCGTCAACTAGCTGAACAACGCCAGGAGGCCCTCCGCCAGCAAGAACGGGCCGGCATCCGCCCCCGCGTTACCCTGGAAAACTGGAAAACCCTGGTCGAAACCGAAAACAAAAGCCAAACCCTCAATCTCATCCTCCGGGCAGATACCCGAGGCTCGATCGAAGCCCTCCGCAAAGAAATCAGTAAACTCGAAAACCCCGAAGTGCAGATCAAAATCCTCCAAGCAATGGTCGGGGGCATTACCGAGGCCGATGTCTATCTGGCCGAGGCCTCCGATGGCATCATCATCGGCTTCAATGTAGTGCCGGATGAGTCGGCCCGTCAATTGGCCGAACAACGCGGCGTCCAAATCCGCCGCTACGACATCATCTACCAGGTTACCGAAGACCTCAAAGCCGCCATCGAAGGCATGTTGCAACCCATCCAACGGGAAGAAGAACTCGGCCGGGTCCTGGTCAAACAAATCTTCCGAATCAGCCGAGTTGGTACGGTCGCCGGCTGTCAGGTGCTCTCGGGCATAGTGGCCCGGGATGCCCGTGTCCGGGTGATCCGAGACAACCGCATCATCGGCGACTACCCGATCGAATCCCTACGCCGGGAAAAAGACGATGTCCGAGAAGTGCGGACCGGCCTGGAATGCGGTATCAAAATCAAAGGCTTCGAAGACGTTAAAGAAGGGGATATCCTGGAAGTCTATCGGATCGAGGAGGTCGCCCGCACGTTGGCGTAACCCGCCAACCGCCCATCCACCCGATCTCGGAACACGACGGTTTTTTACCCGTAGGTTGGACTCCCATTTCCGATACCCGTGCCCTATGGATCCTACCCGACGTGCACAAAAGTTGGCCAAGATTGTGCGAGAGGTGGTCGGCATGGCCATCCTCCGCGAACTGAAAGACCCCCGCGTCCGAAACGCCACGGTTACCTATGTGGAGGTTTCCAGCGACCTGCGACTGGCCAAAGTCCATGTATCCGTCATGGGCAACGAAACCCAACAGCAACTCACCCTACAAGGCCTTCAAAGTGCCGCCGGGTTTTTACAGTCGAAACTCCGAGAACGTGTGGACACCCGGTACATCCCCAAGCTCGTCTTCCGCCTGGACCAAGGCGTCAAAAATTCCATCGCCGTAGCCCAGATTCTCAAACAGGTGCTTCCTTCTGGCTCCCAACAGAATTCCCCAACGGCACCGGAAGGAACCTCCGAACCGGATCCCTCCGAACCGAGCCCGGAAGAGTCTTCTGCGCCGCCTCCCTCGTAAGAATTCCTACAGCCGGGTTCGTTTCGCCGGGCATCGGAGGCAGACCGGCTTTTGGGTATTCTGCTACGTGATGGTGCTACGGAACGAAATGCCATGCAAATGTTCATGTTCCTATCTTAACCCCTATGGGACCTTTTTCTCTTCCCGAGGTTTCCTATGACCCTTTCTCCCCGAGCCGCCCAATTTGAAAAACTCTTCAAGGTCCTCCGAAAATATTATCAACCGGTGTTTCCGGATCCCAACCTGCCGGTGTTGGACCATCTGCTGCGGGCCTGTTGTTTAGAGAACGCCGGGTATCAGGCGGCGGAGACGGCCCTGGCGGCCCTGTTCCACGAGTTTTTCGACCTGAACGAAATCCGGGTGAGCACGGTTCGGGAATTGGCCGAGGTCATGGCCTGTTTGCCCGATCCGGCCGCCGCCGCCCAACGCATCAAACGCATCCTCCAGCACGTCTTTGAAGAAAGTTACACCTTCTCCCTGGAAGAACTCCGAAAAGGCACATTGGGATCGGCCATCGAGCGGCTTCAGAAAATCGACGGCGTCACTCCCTTTGCGGTGGCCTATGTGGTGCAATCCGCTTTGGGCGGCCATGCCATCCCGATCGACTCCGGTACGATGGAAGTACTGAAAATCTTGGAATTGGTGACGGACAAAGATGTGGCCGCCTGGCAGGTACCGGGTTTGGAAAGGGCCATTCCGAAAAGCAAGGGGATCGAGTTCGGCTCCCTGTTGCATCAACTGGGGGCCGACTTTACGGCCAATCCGTTTAACCCGATGGTGCACGAAGTGTTGGTGGCGGTGCATCCGGGGGCGAAAGAGAGGCTACCCAAACGGCGGTCGCCTCCCCCTCCGATTGGAGCAGCGGCACCCTCCGGAGAACCTTCCCCTGCCACGACGGCATCGGGAACCGCCTCGGCTTCCTCAGCTCCGGGAACATCTGGCTCGGCATCAGCGGACCAAACCGCCGAAAAACCACGCAAAACCCGAGGAAGAAAAAAGAAGGACCCAATCTCCCAGATGTCAGAATCCCCTGGGGTCCAGAATCCCCATCTCGAGGGGGAAGAGACTCCCCAACCTCCTTCCCCACATACTACCGAGGCACGAAAAACCACCCATTCAGAGAAAACAGGATCGCCTCAGACACATTCAAGTGCCTCTGGAGAAACCTCTCATGCCCCTGACGTAGGGGAATCGAATCCCCCTCAAACGAGGTCGCCCCGGAGTGAGTCCTCCAAAACGCTCTCCAAAAAGAAACCCCGATAGAAAGGCCTATGAAACATCCCTCCTAAATGGTGGGAATGTTTAGTAATAAAGGAGTATTAGCCCAACTGGCGGGCAATGGGAGGGCTAATGGCGCTGTACCACTGGCCCCCTGATCGGTAGCCTAGACGGTGTAAGTCATACCCACCTTAAGGGTGGATCATTCACACCGGCAGGCCCCCTTGGTTTCCGGAGCAAGCCTTTTCGGAGGCCGAGGGGGTTCGGATAGCTTCCCCCTTTTGGGTGGGAGAACTTTAACCGATTTCCTTTCGAGGTAAAAATAAATTATGGAAGGGTAGCCGGGAGATGTATCTCCTGTCAGGAGTTTTCTTATGGCAGGTCATTCCCATTGGGCAAGTATTAAACACAAAAAGGCGTTGGTGGACGCCAAAAAAGGCAAACTTTGGAGTAAGTTGAGCAAGGCCATTATCGTGGCTGCTCGCCTTGGCGGCGGCGATCCGGAGATGAATCCCCGCCTTCGCGATGCCATCGACGATGCCAAAGCCGCCGGCATGCCCAAAGAAAATATCCTCCGGGCCATCAAACGAGGTACCGGCGAATTGGAAGGGGAAGGGAACCTCGAATCCGTAGTGTACGAAGGCTACGGACCTGGCGGCGTGGCCGTCCTGTGCGAGGTGCTTACCGATAATCGTAATCGCACCGCCCCGGAAATCCGCAAAATCTTTGAACTGAGCGACGGAAAACTCGGCCAATCGGGCAGTGTGGCCTGGATGTTCGAAAGCAAAGGGGTCTTTTGGATCGCCCAAGACAAAGCCCAAGAAGACACCTTAATGGAAATTGCTCTAGAGGCCGGCGCCGACGACGTCCGCCGAGAAGGCGACAAATTCTGCATCCTGTGCGAACCCAGTGTGTTTCGTACCCTCCGGGACAAACTTCAAGCCGCCGGCATCGAAGTGGAATCGCAAAAAGTTACCCTCATGCCGAAAACCACCCTCGATATCACCGATCCGAACATCGCCCGAAAAGTCCTTAAACTCATGGACCGTCTCGACGACCACGACGACGTGCAGAACGTCGCCAGCAATTTCAATATCCCTGAGGAAATCATGGCCCAACTGGCCAAAGAGGCGGAATAGCGTTGCTAAGTCGGCTCGCCGGCCCCACCTGGCCTTCAACGGCGAGGCGCCCCGCACCCCAAAGTGCCGGAAGCGTTTTTCGAGCGTCATGGTCCGGGCACGCCCAGGGCCTACGTGCTTCTCGGATGGACTCCCATTTTAGCCATTTAGCCATAAAGGACAGGCAGATTTTAGGTACCCTCAAAGTGTTCGGGGTTGGGTTGGATCGCAGTTTGGGCAGAAAGCAAAGAAAGACGGGAACCACAGACCCCTGGGCAAACGTTGGCTTTTATCGCAGTTTGGCCATGAAACGGAGGAATTCGGCGTCCAGGGCTTGCAGGTCTTGGCCGAAGGCCGATTGAAATTCCCGGAGCCGAGTTTCCGGCTTGTCCCAAACGAGCGGCTTTTTGCGGGAAATCTGTTGCAAATATTCCACGTATTGTTTTGGCCGCTGTTTGAGCAAAAAATACGTCAGCGCCCAGGCCTCGGCATATGCGTCCAGCCCTGTCTGCGGGTTCCGGAACCGCTCGTCTTTTTCGATGAGCGTGCGAAGCGAATCGGGCGGCCGACGCGGGAGATAGGTGTAAAATTGTGCCAGCCTCGGCCGATTGATCGCCCCAATGCTTCGCCATCCCTTGGCGCTATGGAGATCCGGCGTTTCGAAATAGATGGCAATTCCTTCACTCACCCACAAGGGGCAATCGCTCAGCCGCTGATGCAGCCCGCAGTTGAAGGCAATCTGATGGGTGGCTTCGTGGATGATGGTGGCTACGGTACGTTCCGCCTCCGGACGGGCCAGGATTTGGGTGATCTGGTTTGGGCCCAAGCGGGAGCGAGCCGCCGATCCTCCGCCCCACTGCTCCACGCCCGTCAGATCGTACATCGTCATCCGATTCGTCATCAGACTGTAGTAGGCCACAATCGAAGGGGCCGCCTCCCCCAGCTCTGGCCGGGAAAAATCCTCGTAGCTTTTCCGATCCGCAAACACGATGGCCACCAGGGGAAACTCCGGCTTGGATAGCTCCAGGCCTCGCTGCTGCCAGTAATTCAAAAAGGCCGAAAAAAGCCGTTCCAATAATGCCCCACACCATTGGGCGTAGCCCTTACTCGTGTTGTAGCAGACCAGATAATTGGCCGTCTCATGCACCTGAAAGCCGGTAGGCAACACTCGGAGAAGTTGGCCAGCCAATTCCTCCCGGCCCAGCGGCCGAAACGGGCTATCATCCCGAGTAGTTTTAATTTGTTCCTCAGGCGGGATCGCCCACAGCAGACCATCTCGGCCCAATAGCAACAGGCCGCCGTCTTGGGCCGTTACCAGCACTCGGCCTACGACAGTATGCTCCTGTCCGCTGCGGCGGAAGACCACCGTATCCACGCCCACGGCGGCCATCG
>Ga0308389_1002367_pt1 | contig 11856 bp, 8 predicted proteins | sample Hotspr2Sample148_FD_202362 | JGI IMG/M metagenome (GOLD analysis project Ga0308389, IMG submission 202362) | Hot spring phototrophic mat microbial communities from Mushroom Spring, Yellowstone National Park, Wyoming, United States - 20040719_148 ... | reverse complement strand
AAAAAATACCCCTCTCTATGAATTTAGGGAGGGGTTGGGGCTTCCATTGGGAATGAATGGATAATGACAATTTAAACCTGCCATATAAAAAGTCAACCCAAAAAGAAGCCCCACATAGAAAAAAATTTTAGAGGTGGCTTAAAATGGGTAATGAATTGACTTATTTTAAATTTGTTTGTGAATTAATTGATGCTGGTATTTGGGCAAAAATGTCTCCTGCTGCAAGAACCTTATATCCTGTGCTTCTGAGGTTTTCGGATAGGAACTTTTCTCCTGTTTATCCCGGTTCAAAAAAACTGATGGAACTGACTGGTTTTAAGCAAAAATCAAGTCTTAGAAAAGCAAGAAATGAACTGGTAGAATTGGGGCTTATTAGTATCACCTTGGGGAATGGTAGAAAAAATACCATTTACCATTTTCGGTTTGATTGGATAACCCCCAGAGGGACACAAAAATACCCCTCAGAGAGTAGAAATCCTACTACCACAGAGGGTAGCAATTCCACGCCCGTAGGAGATACGGAAGTTGATGCACCAGGTTATTCTCCCATACCACCATATAACCAGATACAAATATCTATCAACAATCACCCTGTATCAAGTACAAATTCAAATCATCAAGAAATGCAAAAAGATCCTTTTGAAGAGTTAAAAAAACAATTTGGGGAAAAAAGCGTACAATTAGCCATTTCCGAAGCTCAATTGGCAGATCTGCCTATCACCCCCGATACAATTTATAAAATTCTGACTGGTTCTATCAAACAACCCCAACCATCGGTGGAAGGTATATTTCGCGAACTCGAAAATAAAGTTTCGGAAAATAGCTTAAAATTAATCAAAAACTCTTACATTCGCCAAGAGAATGATTTTTTTATCTTTTCCAATGACTTGCCTTTGTATTTAAAAAATATTCTTATCAAGATATCCGATAAGATTTTGTTTGAAAATATAAACCATTCAGCAAATTTAGCTATAAGAGAAGGATGGAGATAAAATGAGCATTAAAATTTCGCATCCCTATGTCTACAGCTTTAAAGAAACTATTGGTGAGGGAGTAATCAAAATTTCTGATGAAGGATATTTAGAAGAATATATTTCTGCTAAAAAGGATACTCCAGAAATAGAAACATTGATCTTTGTTAGTAATGATATCATACATTTTAATCAAATCAAAATTTCTGAGCATCCGGAACTTAGCCATCTTTCGCCAGATACATTTCGGTTCGAAATTTCGATTGATGGTAAAGTTTGGGAACCCATTCTAAAAGAAACTGCTTTTCGATTTCCTAAGGGTAGGGATCATGCATGGAATTTTTCTTTGATCGCGGCAAAATACATTAAATTTGTCTGTTATAATCGTAATGCATTGAATCATCAATATCAGGTTGCTATTGGTAAAATCCAAATATGCATTTCGGGAATTGTCAATATTAAGGTTTCGAGTCAATTAGACAGGTTGTGGGTAAAAGAAAATTTGATCGATACAAGAACAGAATATGGTTGGTCGAGCGCATTAAAAAAAGAAGATAAAAAAGAATTTATAGAAATTGATTTAGGTTCTGTAAATCGTGTAAATGAAATTCGAATGTTATCAAAAAACCAAAAAGAGACTTATTTTCCTACTTCGTTCTCTATTTCTTATAGTGATGATAACATTACCTGGCATAACCTACTAGAAGAAAATGGATTTTTTGCAGAGCCAGGAACTTGGTATCGTTGGCGTTTTTATCCTTTAAATATTCGTTATTTAAGGATCAATATAAAAGAAAATGCAAGAACCAAAGAAGGAAAATATATTTCCCAAATCATTGAATTAGAACTTTATGCAGAAGCAGATCCCTTAGAGAAAAAAAATCTTCAAATTGGGTTGAGCGATATTCCTTATGCATCGGTTCTTCGTTCGGGAATTGTTCGCTTTGCTCTTGATGGCGAAGTAAAAGAAGGAGTGGCAGTACAGGCAAACGATCGTCGCCTAAGGGATGCAACTACCGATTCGAAGGGCATAGTAGAATTAGCTTCTGATGGAGAAGATCGAGAAGGAGTTGTGGTTCAAGGAAACGATCGTCGATTGAAATATGCTTCAGAAGATTTACCAGGGATTGTTCGTTTTGCAAGAAACCGCGAAGAAAAACCTTTGTATGCTGTCCAAAGTAATGATGATCGATTAAAGCCAGCGACGACTCAGAGCAAAGGGATAGTAGAGTTAGCAGAGGATGGAGAAGATAGGGAAGGAGTTGTGGTTCAAGGCAATGATCGTCGGTTAAAAAAAGCAACAGAGCATTCCTATGGTATTGTAAAATTAGCAAAACTCGGAGAAGATTTACCTGGTGTTGTAGTTCAGGCAAATGATCCTCGATTAAGGGAAGGAACCACAGAGTTTAAAGGAATTGTACGCTTGGCTAAACATGGCGAGACAAATGATGACTGTGCAGTTCAAGGTAGTGATCCCAGAATCAAACCAGCAACGACCCAGAGCAAAGGGATAGTAGAGTTAGCAGAGGATGGAGAAGATAGGGAAGGAGTTGTGGTTCAAGGCAATGATCGTCGGTTAAAAAAAGCAACAGAACATACTTATGGAATTGTAAGATTATGTCCCAAAGGAGAAGAAATTTCCGATGCAGTGGTGGTAGGCGATGATCCTCGCTTATCGGATGCAAGAGTGCCCCTTCCACACGAACATAATTATGCACCCAAAGTCCATGATTTTAATAGCCATAGTGGTACCATCAAAATCGAAAGAAGTATGGGTAAACCCTTCGATGAATGCTTGCCGCCTCCTTTTGATCATAGTCCTATCTATGGAGAAAATACTGGATCAGGCAGTGGTATTACAGGCAAAGGCAGGATCCAAGGTGTGATTGGTTATGGAGAAAAACAGGGTGTATTAGGAATTTCCGAAAAAAATATTGGTATAGTGGGAAAATCCTTCCAGGGAATGGGAGGAGGATTTTTTTCCGAAAAAGGATTAGATCTATTGGTGGGTAGTCCTCTTAATACAAGTGATAATATCGATGATGTTTTATTTAAAAATGCTTTGGATAAATTATCTCTTTTGGTTAAAGGAAAGAGTTTTTTTCAGAATAGTATTTATTTCGATAAAAATTATGAAAGTTGTATTGCTCTCTATATGCCAGTAAAAGAAAAAGAAAACTTTTTATCGGGAGATGTAGTGATTGCTTCTATAAAAGAAGGAAATGTACAACGATGTCATCATAAAAAAAGTAATAAAGTAATCGGAGTAGTAGTAGAAAATGCAGCGATCATTCTGAATGCGGATTTAAAAAAAGAATGGGAACAAAAACCAATTTATGATTTAGTTCTAGTAGCCTTCTTTGGTATTGTCAATGTTCGAGTTTCTGCGGAAGTAAAAAAAGTCGAGATTGGAGATCTACTGATGTCTTCTTTTCAGTCGGGGTGTGCAGAAAAATACGAAGGAAGCTTTGAACCAGGAACAATAATAGGTAAAGCATTGGGAGCAGTTAATCAAGGGATAAAAAAAATTCCCGTGCTTTTGACCTTTTAGTCTTCTAGTTCTAATAATTTATGGTATAGCAGATCAATCTTTTTGATTAGGTTAAGAATTTCGTCATATCCTTGAACCTTTCGTATAAAGGATAAGTCGATATGAGGAATTTCTTCTCCGCTAAGACGAAGATCCAAAACGATGTTTGCTTTTTCTATGGGTAGAAAAACATAAGTTTTGTAATAATATCTTAGTAAAATTGATAACACTGCTGTTATAATAAACGATGTAGTAAGATAGATGATCTCTAAATAGTTTTTGTTTTTGTATAGGTCGATAAAACTAACAAAGATCCCTTCGGATGGATCTTTTCCTTGAACATAAGCAAAGTGTATGTTGGGTATAAGATAATTTTGAACAAAGCTTTTATCGTAATAATAGATTTCGTAATATTTTCCTTGTTGGTTTTGTTCAATTTTTAAGATCCACCCGGGGACTTGTTTATACAGTTCTTGTAGGGGATAAGATTTCGTTAGATTCTGAACCTGGATTAATCGATTTTCTTTTTCTTTTGTTAGATATTCTGTGTATAAATAACTAGTAAAGATTCCACCAGAAAAGAAAAAAAAAATGATGCTAAGTCCTACGGTATTCATCATTTTATTAAAAAAAATTGGGTAATGTTCTCTTAAATAAAAGGTTTTTTCTTCGATAAGAATTTGTATGATGGGAATCAGTCTTAAAAAAATTGTTCCCTTAAAATAAATGGCTCCTGTAAGATCGTAAAATTGATGGTAGTAAAAAATAATCAGAATCCAAGAAGGTAAAACAGAAACAATTTCTATCATCCAATAGGTTTTAAAGAGAGGATTTAAAGTGATGAATCTTAAAAACGAGATGATGGTCATATAAATTAAGATGATGATATAAATAAATTTATAGAGTTCTAATTCAAAGATAGGAAGAAAGGTAATCGAAGTATAAAGGATCAAATAAATTTGGATTAATGCTACAAATAACGAAATTACTAATAATAGATTACTGGAATGAATTTCTTTTAATTTTTGATAAAAAGAAAGAATTCTCATTGATTCTTTTATCGGAAGGAATTGCTATATTCTTATAAAATTTAATTTACGAATTATAATTATTGTAAAAAGTGTAAACAATTATATGGAAAAAATTATCAACATTCTAAAAAGAAAAAAACCTACCTTTTCTTTTGAATTTTTTCCCCCTAAATCTACTGAGGGAGAATCAAAATTAGAAGAATCTATCTTAGAATTATTACCACTAAAACCTGATTTTGTCTCTGTTACTTATGGTGCAGGTGGATCCACTCGTACAAAAACTGATGAATGGGTAAGAAAGATTCAAAACCAACATCATTTAACATCGATGGCTCATTTAACTTGTGTAGGCTCTACGAAGGAACATATAAAATACATCTTAGAAGAACATAAGTCTCATAACATAAAAAACATTATGGCTTTAAGAGGAGATCCCCCAAAAGATAAAGAGTTTTTCGTTCCCAAAAAAGATGGGTTTCGGTATGCAAGCGAATTGATATCGTTTATAAGAAATCAATTTTCCAACGATTTTTCTGTTGGTGCAGCCTGCTATCCAGAAAAACATCCCGAAGCAAAAACCTTAGAAGAAGATATAGAACATCTAAAAATAAAAGTAGAAAGTGGAGCAGACTTTCTTATTACTCAACTATTCTTCGATAACGATAAATTTTTTTACTTTCGGGACCTACTTGTAAAAAAGGGAATCGAAGTGCCTGTTATCGCGGGAATCATGCCAATAACCGCTTATAAACAAATCGAACGGTTTACTCAAATGACTCAGTGCTATATACCCGAAGATTTACGAAATAAGATGTATCGATATCAATATGACGAAAAAGAGCTTTTAAAAATCAGCTTAGAGTATTCGATAAAACAATGCGAAGATTTATTAAGAAATCAGGTTGATGGAATACACTTTTATACTTTAAATCAAAGCAATGCAACTTTTCTTATTTTGAGTGAATTGTTTAAAATTTTTCCTATAACGATATTATAACTGGAATTATCCTTATGGAAGTAAAAGAACAAAAAAAAGAGTATTTAACCCTTAGTCAGATTAGTGATATTGTATTTCGCATCAATTCGGAACAAGATTTGGAAAGTTTACTTACTATCATCATGGATACGGCAAGAAATTTGTTAAAAACCCAAGGTGCTTCTTTGTTGTTGTATGATGAAGAAACAGGCGATTTAGTATTCGATATTGCAAGAGGCGACAGAAGTAATATATTAGCAAGCAAGAGAGTTCCCAAAGGTCAAGGAATTGCAGGAGAGTGTGCAAGAACAAAAAAACCCATCATTGTAAACGATGCACAAAACGATCCGCGATTACTACGCGTTATCGATCAAACCAGTGGATTTGTAACAAAAAAGCTTATTGCTGTTCCTATGCTTGCAAGAGATAAGTTGATCGGTGTATTAGAAGCTGTAAACACATTAGATGGAAGAGATTTTAACCAAAAGGATGTAAAGCTTCTGATGTTTTTGTCGGGAATGGCTGGTATTGCAATCCACAACCGAAGACTTTACGATGAATTAAAAAATCGCGTAGAAGAGTTAAACTGTATCTACGAAATATCACAAAATATCTATCAGTATGATCATATCGATCAATTGCTTGATGGAATCTTGCAAGCTATTTCTCAGGTATTAGAAGTGGAACGTCTTTCGATTATCTTAAAAGAAGGTAAATCGGACTTTTATGTAAAGAAGACCTTAGGCTTTACGTTAGAAGAAAAAGATATTCGTATTGATCCAGAAAAAGGGGTAAGTTCGATTGTTTTAAAATCCGGAGAACCTTTATTAGTACGGGATATGGTGAAAGATTTGGGGTTATCGCAAGAGAATGTAGTGCGATATAAAACAAAGTCGTTTATTTCTGTTCCCATAAAAAAAGATCAGGAGGTGATCGGAATTTTGAATGTAGCAGACAAAAAGAATGGAATGCCCTTTGATCAGTTTGAGTTAAAAGTACTCCAAACAGTTGCAAGTCAGTTATCGTCGGCTTACCAAAGAATAGAAGCAAGAAAAAGAGAATTCGAGATAAAAATTTATAAAAAAGATTTAGAAACTGCGGCAGAAATACAAAGAAATTCGCTTCCAGATATACCATCAGAAATTGCAGGAATGGAAATTGCTGCTGGTTATAGAGCATGTAGGGATGTTGGTGGGGATTTTTACGACTTTCACTATCATAGCGATAACATGATTTCTTTGGTAATTGCAGATGTATCGGGAAAAGGAGTTCCTGCTGCTCTTTTTATGGAATATTCGAAAACTTTGCTGGGAAGTTTTATTCCGCGATTTTTACATCCAGTTAAAACACTGCAAGAAATAAACGAAGAGTTGATCAGAAATTCGCGAATGGGTTTATTTGTTACTGTGATGCTCATCCAAATAGAACGAGATTTAAGAAGAATTCGCGTTGCATCGGCAGGGCATAATCATCAAATTTTGTTTCGTCGTTCCATAAAGCAAATCGAACTACTTTCTGCTAAAGGACCACCTTTGGGGGCAATTCCCGATGCAGAATACAAAGAAAAGATCTATCATTACGAACCGGGGGATCTTTTAGTTCTATACACAGATGGTATAACAGAAGCTTACAAAGAAAACTATGTTCAGTATGGAGAAGATCGATTATTCGAAATGATTCAGAAAAATTACGAAAAAAAACCCAAAGAATTAGTTCGATTGATTTTTGATGATGTGCAAAACTTTATCAATGGTTTCGAAATGATGGACGATGCTACTTTAATGATTGTTCGTTTGTAAATTTATTTTTTCTTAAAATTTGCTTGATAATTCTTTACCAAAAAATAATCTAACAAGTATTATGAAAAAAATTCTTTTTATTTTTTTACTCTTATCGATTTCTTGTGCTTCTAAACCAAAACCTACTAGTCCACCACAAGAAAAACCGAATCAAATCCAGAAAAAAACAGAAGATCGAATTGATTGTAATTATTTTTGGCCAGCAAGACAGGTACATGTTTGTATTAAAGAAATGCCTATAGAGGAATGCGAATTTTTGTTTTCTACTGGTCAGTTTATTCGAGAAGATTCCTGTTATTGTGATTCTGCACAAAGAGAGAAAAATCCAGTAAAAACTGCTCAATACATTCAATACGATTGTAAACATTAAGGAGTATCCCTATGAAAAAAATTTTATTTTATTTTTTTACTATTTTTGCTATTGTTTTTTGGGGTTGTAAAACCACCGATCCTATCAAACCACAGCCGGGTAAAAAAGTAGCAATTTCTTGCGAAAACAACCAAACCATTCGTTATCATTATGATCCCAGTTCTGGAACTATCACAGAAAAAGGACCTGTTTTACTGCCAAAGGATATGACCTGTTCTAAGGCACAAAGCCTCGACGAAAAAGAAATTTTAAAATTTAAAGCAGATGGCTTATGGCAGATGTTTTACAAAGAAACCAATAAATTGTTAGGCGAAGGTTTGTATAAAAATGGTAAAAGAGAAGGCGAATGGAAATTTTACGATGCCAACGGAAATCTAACAAAGATCACGATTTATAAAAATGGGCAAAAAGATGGTCCCGAATATGGATACTTCGCTGGAACTAAGATTCTTTCTTACGAAGGACAAAATAAAGAAGGTAAGAAGACAGGTTTGTGGAAGTATTATTCAGATAAAGAACATCAATGTATTTCCCAAGGTAATTATGTAGATGATATGAAAGAAGGTGAATGGGTAGAATGTAGCGAAGATCCTAACACAAAAAAATGGTATGTTTCTTTTAAAGGGAAATATTTTAAAAATTTGAAAGATGGTCCCGTCGAAAACTATTATCCTGATAAACAATTGTCTTCGAAAGGAAGTTATCGAGCAGATCTCAAATGCAAAGAAAATCCACCTCCCGAAGGAGAAAAAGCCTGCGAAAAAAAGATCGGCAAATGGGTGTTTTTTTTCCCCAATGGCAATGTATTAGAAGAAGGAAACTACGATCCCAATACTGGTCGTAGAACCGGTCTATGGAAAGAATACTATCAATCCGGACAATTAAGAGGGCAGGGAAATCGCGAACATACAAAAATAGGACTTTGGACCTTTTATAATAAAGATCAAACTATTTTGGGGCAGTTTGAATTTAAAGGAAATGATTTTATGGCAAGTTATTGTGTCGAATTCGAAAACAATAAAAAAATTGCCGAAGGTCCCTGCACAGCCAAAATGATCAAATACGAAGCAGAACAAGATAGTTTAAAAATCACCGCGGGGATGAAGCAAGGCAAATGGAAAGGGTATTATTCTAACGGAAAGTTGGCTTGGGAAGGTGAATTACTAATGGGAAAAAGAAATGGCCATTGGAAATTGTACGACGAAGCAGGCAATCTTGTAGGAGAAGGTGACTATAACATGGATAAAAAGACTGGCTTTTGGAAAGAACTTGTCGATGGAAAGCTTGTAACAAGAGAATACGATGCCTTTGGAAGGTTAAAGAATTAAAGAATTTTTTACAAGCAATATCCGACGGCGGCGCCGACGGGACAAGCATTTCCGATAGGGAAGGTAGAACGAAGGCAGTAAGAGATGTGGTTCAGCATATTTACGAACCTACCTCGAAGTATATTATCAAGAAGCTGTATAGAAAATATCTACGCACTTAAGTAGATAAAACAAAAATTCATAGCTATCAGTATAATGAAAAAAGGGAGGAAAAGAATGTTCTTATTTAGAATCATTTTGTTTAGTTTGATTTTTTTCACCTTAGTTTTTTCTTCTATCAATTCTACTGAACCTCCCAAGGAGTCCATCCTCAGAATCGAGACGGCGATGCATATGGCAGCAATTAGAAGAATCGGTATAGGTAGTTGCCGAAAGATATCTTTTTATTGGGTCAGAAGATAAGACCATAAAAGTATGAAAACTAAAAACAGGAAAATTCATAAAAACTCTAAGGTCACCCATAGGAAGTGGCAATAAAGGAAAAATCAATGCGGTAGCAATATCTCCTGATGGAAATTATGTCGCTGGAGCTGGCTGGACTGGTTATGAATGAGACAATGCTCATTCCATCTATATCTTTGATATCAATACAGGAAGGATCATAACTAGACTTTCAGGATTGCTTGAAGTAATCTCTTATCTTATCTACTCAATAGATGGGAGATACCTTGCTGTTGGATATGGATATGGTGATGCAACCAATTTAGATGTCCTTACATCAGATGATTTTGATAAATTTTATTCTGCTGATACAAAAGATTTCTTCGGATGTAATTTTGGCAGTGTTAGCTTTCCCTCTGATGGTCTATTTTTATATGCTAGGGGATCGTGTGGTAAACCATTGATTCTTCGCTGTTGGAATAATGCTGGAAAAGGAGCGTATATCGATATTCCTCTTGTAGATAATACGATTTTTCAAGTCCTACCTGTTAAAAATGGTGGAGTACTCTTTTGCTCAACTGAGCCATCTTTTGGCATTCTAGATTCAAAAGAAAGACTTGCCTTTTATAAAAAAATGAGGTTATAGTTCTTAAGGGTAAAGGGGATCAATTACGGATTTCCTATGATGAGTTATAAGTTTTGAATTCAAAGAATGGGGGAAATCTCCAGCAGTCTTTGAGGATCCGCAGTGGGGAAATGGAGCATTTACAAAAGCTGTAATTGAGGGGTTTAAGAGGCAAAGCAGATCTTTTGGGCAAGGGAAGATCACCATCAGCATGTTAGATGCATTTATCGCAGAAAGAGTAAAAGAGTTTATCAAAGGAAAACAAACACCTGTATCCGAGAAACGAGAGACGATTCCCGACTTTCTGATATTCTGCTATCGGTAAAATAGAAATAAAATCCTCGCGAAAATCAAACGATATTACAGAAAAACGCGATGCTTTTAGAAAATAAAAAATTAAAGGATTTTTAAATCGTGGGTTGATGGTTCAAACAAAAGAGAACGATGCTGTAAGGTTTCGTTTATAGGAAATTTTTTTTCGAAATAATAAAAACAAACACCGGGATAGATGATTTCTGGTGTTAATTGAATTGGCTTGTTTTGATAGCTATGGTTTTTTAGATACTGGATGGCATTTTTCTTTTTTATAAAAATTTCTTTGATTTTCTGGAATTGTTGGATTTTGAGTTGAATCATTCTTTTTTGGTTTTCTGTAAAGATTCGTCGGTTTTCGATTAGTTTTTTGTAATAATTTAATTCTTCTTGTAGTTGATGGAGTTCTTTTTCGATTTTTTTGAATTCTTCTAAAAGAATTTTCAAAATATGTTTGTTGTTATGATGATATCCAACAAATATTTCTGTTTTTAGAAAAGAATTATTTCCGAAGATTTTACATTGTAAGGATTCAAAAAAAATTGTTTTGCCTCCAATAAGAGATCCTTTTTCGCTTAGAATCGATATAGATCCATGACAAACGATTTCGGAATTTAGGATAAATTTTTTTACAACGATATTTTCTTGGCATATAATAGAAGTGTTTTCGATAAAATTTGCATAAAGGGTTTTATTGCAAAGAATTGTTCCAGAATTTGCTGTGTTGATTCCTCCTTCGCAAAAAATATTGCCCAGAATACGAAGCATTCCACTTTCTATGTTTCCTTGAACATAGAAATCCTTTTCGCAGAATACTTCTAAACCTCGAAGTAAATTTTTTTTGATTCGAATGTTGTTTTTGAACTTTAAATTTCCTTTTTCGATGGATGCATCATCCTCGATGATAAGTTCAGGAAAAATATCGATGGTATTATCTTGTATTTGTAGAACGCCATAAATTTTCGAAATTCCTAAAATAGATCCGTCGTTTTGTTGTAGAAGTTCGATATTCTTTCCTGTTTTTATGGGGATAGGATGAGGTTCTCTTGGAGGGATTTTTTCGCCATAGAGGTTGATTCCTTCTTTTCCTTTATAGGGTGGATACAAAACAAGAATTTCTTTTTTGGGTGGAACAATTTTATAGTATTCGATATTTTTGTAATCAATGGATCCATCGCTTTTTTGTGGTATGATGGGTTCTAAAGAAATCAACAATTTATAACTTCCATCTCGGGATTCTTCCGCAGGAATTCCTTTTGCAATGATTTCTTTGATTTTAAGAAATTCTTTGGAGGTTTTGATTGTTTGAAGGATTTCTAAGATTTTTTCTTTTTGGATTCCAAAAACGATCTTTTTTTCGTTGAGTAAATAAAAGATTTGTTCTTCGTGAAGGGTATCGTAAGGTTTGCCATGATAGATTAAATAACATAAAAGTTTATCTTCTGTAATATGTAGTTCGAACAAGGAATCCTGCATAGTTACAAAAAAATAAGGCAATAAAAAATCTTCAATAAAAAATATTAAATTTTCTGT
>Ga0308389_1002365_pt1 | contig 11884 bp, 10 predicted proteins | sample Hotspr2Sample148_FD_202362 | JGI IMG/M metagenome (GOLD analysis project Ga0308389, IMG submission 202362) | Hot spring phototrophic mat microbial communities from Mushroom Spring, Yellowstone National Park, Wyoming, United States - 20040719_148 ... | reverse complement strand
TGTCATGGCGACGCACCAGGAAGGCTCAGGAATGACGAAGCGTGATCATCGCGGTCGGAAATATGGATGGACGCAGGTGCGAGGGTCGGCATTGAGGAATTTTCGGCTCGCTGAAGAGCACTGAAACCCGCCCGCCGGATCGCGGTATCGAAGGACGGGCAAATTGAGGAATTTTCGGCTCGCTGAAGAGCACTGAAACCGACGCGCGCGCTGGCGGGATGCTCGTCACTGAGGACGATATTGAGGAATTTTCGGCTCGCTGAAGAGCACTGAAACCCGGTGTCTTTCAGCAGTGTCACAACACAGCATCTTCATTGAGGAATTTTCGGCTCGCTGAAGAGCACTGAAACTCGCCAAGCCCGCGCGTCGTCGTCACAACACATCATTATTGAGGAATTTTCGGCTCGCTGAAGAGCACTGAAACCGGCGCACCCGCGTTGTCGCTGCGGCGTCAGACTGGAATTGAGGAATTTTCGGCTCGCTGAAGAGCACTGAAACGACATCCGCGGCGTCGGTGTCGTAGTCGTAGTCGCGATTGAGGAATTTTCGGCTCGCTGAAGAGCACTGAAACGCGTTCCAGTTCCTCCGCTTTCTCCCGCAGCGCCGGATTGAGGAATTTTCGGCTCGCTGAAGAGCACTGAAACCCCAGAACGCACCAGAAGCCACCAGAAACCCGTACCGATTGAGGAATTTTCGGCTCGCTGAAGAGCACTGAAACGCCACAGCGATCAATGAAAGGCAGTGCGGCAATGGCAAATTGAGGAATTTTCGGCTCGCTGAAGAGCACTGAAACGCCAAATCGGGATAGCGCTGCACCAGCGCCCACTGATTGAGGAATTTTCGGCTCGCTGAAGAGCACTGAAACGCGTGAACTCGGGGTTGTCGAGCATATCCTGATACAATTGAGGAATTTTCGGCTCGCTGAAGAGCACTGAAACGGGAGGACAGGAATCTACTGGATGATTTCGCACGGATTGAGGAATTTTCGGCTCGCTGAAGAGCACTGAAACGTTGACTACCTAATGCGCATTAGAAAAGCAAATAGGATTGAGGAATTTTCGGCTCGCTGAAGAGCACTGAAACCGGATTTGCGGTGGAAGTGAAAGCGAGGCGAAAGATGATTGAGGAATTTTCGGCTCGCTGAAGAGCACTGAAACGGATACGCCAATAAAGCGTTAAAGGAAGGTTGTTTTTAATTGAGGAATTTTCGGCTCGCTGAAGAGCACTGAAACATTATGGGTTGAGAACGAGCAAATAAGGCAAGGTATAATTGAGGAATTTTCGGCTCGCTGAAGAGCACTGAAACGCTACCGTTGTCTGGCCCTTGCGCTGGACATACCAATTGAGGAATTTTCGGCTCGCTGAAGAGCACTGAAACGACAGATACGATTTCAATCTGTCAGTACCACAACCGCATTGAGGAATTTTCGGCTCGCTGAAGAGCACTGAAACACCAGAAGCCGCTTCCAGCGCGCTCAATGACGCTATATTGAGGAATTTTCGGCTCGCTGAAGAGCACTGAAACAAACAGACCAGCGGAAACAGTGAGCGGCGATTCAAATTGAGGAATTTTCGGCTCGCTGAAGAGCACTGAAACCACGAGCGCCAACTCTACCGCGATCTGAGACGTGCGTATTGAGGAATTTTCGGCTCGCTGAAGAGCACTGAAACCTCTCCTCTCCCAAGAACCCCGCCGACGCTGGCGGGGTATTGAGGAATTTTCGGCTCGCTGAAGAGCACTGAAACTTGGTATATCAACAGTACAGTGTCACAACACTTGCATTGAGGAATTTTCGGCTCGCTGAAGAGCACTGAAACTCTCGCCGGTGTCTCTATTGACCAACAGCACCACGCCGGATTGAGGAATTTTCGGCTCGCTGAAGAGCACTGAAACGCGTCGGCGGGGCTTCTACTTGTTCAGCAGTGTCACAATTGAGGAATTTTCGGCTCGCTGAAGAGCACTGAAACCCGCGCTTTCGTTGATCGTCGGGATGTGGTAGCGCAGAAATTGAGGAATTTTCGGCTCGCTGAAGAGCACTGAAACCACTTTAATTGTACCGGAGAAGCGCCGCGTTTTCGATTGAGGAATTTTCGGCTCGCTGAAGAGCACTGAAACGCGCTCGTCGCCGTCGTCAGAGGTCGAAAACTCGTAGATTGAGGAATTTTCGGCTCGCTGAAGAGCACTGAAACGGACGCGATATTCCGGCTACGCTGCCGTCCGGCTGGATTGAGGAATTTTCGGCTTGCTGAAGAGCACTGAAACCGTTGTGAACACATTTGATGACGTTTTCCGGCTCGCAAAATTGAGGAATTTTCGGCTCGCTGAAGAGCACTGAAACTTTAGCGCGTGGACAACCACGCGCCGATAGCCCGCTAATTGAGGAATTTTCGGCTCGCTGAAGAGCACTGAAACCCAGAAGCCCATACCGCGCCAGAACCAGCCCAGAAGATTGAGGAATTTTCGGCTCGCTGAAGAGCACTGAAACTCGCGCGTATCAAGTTCCCAAAACTCAATCGAGTTGGATTGAGGAATTTTCGGCTCGCTGAAGAGCACTGAAACGGTATCGCCGGTACGGGTAGCAGGTTGCCGGTATCGATTGAGGAATTTTCGGCTCGCTGAAGAGCACTGAAACGCATCAAGAACTTGAGGACTGGGAACGCGCGGTCGGATTGAGGAATTTTCGGCTCGCTGAAGAGCACTGAAACTATGACGAGCAGCGGGTACGATTCGCGCGGGGATTTGTATTGAGGAATTTTCGGCTCGCTGAAGAGCACTGAAACTATGACGAGCAGCGGGTACGATTCGCGCGGGGATTTGTATTGAGGAATTTTCGGCTCGCTGAAGAGCACTGAAACCTATGCGCGTATCGGTTGATTGCTATCGCATTCCATTGAGGAATTTTCGGCTCGCTGAAGAGCACTGAAACTTTGCGGTGCGCCCTGACTACCTTGACACGGTGATCAAAAATTGAGGAATTTTCGGCTCGCTGAAGAGCACTGAAACCGTCCAGCACCTGCTGGCGCGTTGATCGGCGGAACGATTGAGGAATTTTCGGCTCGCTGAAGAGCACTGAAACTTGACGACGCCGGAGGCGGGGCGGTCACCGCGTCGCGCATTGAGGAATTTTCGGCTCGCTGAAGAGCACTGAAACACGTTGACCGTTGACGTTGACGGCGGCGGGGCGGTCAATTGAGGAATTTTCGGCTCGCTGAAGAGCACTGAAACAATCGCGTTACGGCGGAACTTCTGGCATAAACTGTTATTGAGGAATTTTCGGCTCGCTGAAGAGCACTGAAACCTGAACACCGCAACATATCTACTTGAAACAAAGCCCGATTGAGGAATTTTCGGCTCGCTGAAGAGCACTGAAACCTTCCAAACGCGGGTAGAGCGTCTGGAACAGAGACATTGAGGAATTTTCGGCTCGCTGAAGAGCACTGAAACTCCCCAGTCGACGCCAATCACTGCCGCCTCATTGCTGATTGAGGAATTTTCGGCTCGCTGAAGAGCACTGAAACTGACTACCTTGACACGGTGATCAAAATGCTGTATGAATTGAGGAATTTTCGGCTCGCTGAAGAGCACTGAAACAATCGATGGTAGCGCTTGCGCGTCGTTATTTCGATGTATTGAGGAATTTTCGGCTCGCTGAAGAGCACTGAAACCAGTTCTGAAAGTGCGTATCGCTGCTCGCTCTGCGCCGCATTGAGGAATTTTCGGCTCGCTGAAGAGCACTGAAACTCGACGCTCTTGTTCGGTGGGTCGAGTTCGACGGAAAGATTGAGGAATTTTCGGCTCGCTGAAGAGCACTGAAACGGGCTTATTTCCAGCCGGTATATCGCGGTGTTCAAATTGAGGAATTTTCGGCTCGCTGAAGAGCACTGAAACCCCGTCTTTGCTTCGCCGCACGATCAAGGATGAGTGATTGAGGAATTTTCGGCTCGCTGAAGAGCACTGAAACCGGCAGATGCGCGCTACATCGTGTCCTGGCCAGGTCAAATTGAGGAATTTTCGGCTCGCTGAAGAGCACTGAAACGCGCTGGGCGACGATCCGGCGTTCAACGAGTGACAATTGAGGAATTTTCGGCTCGCTGAAGAGCACTGAAACCTCGCCGTCGCGCGTCGCGGCGAAGGAAGTGGGCGTAATTGAGGAATTTTCGGCTCGCTGAAGAGCACTGAAACCCTGGATCAACAGCCGGTTGCGCTCTACGAGGTCGAATTGAGGAATTTTCGGCTCGCTGAAGAGCACTGAAACCCGCGAACGTCGCCGACCTCCTCGCGTCCGCCGCGAACGATTGAGGAATTTTCGGCTCGCTGAAGAGCACTGAAACCGCGTCAAACAATCCGCGCAACAACGACAGCGCCGTTTCATTGAGGAATTTTCGGCTCGCTGAAGAGCACTGAAACTCTAGTCGCGCTTGACGAACGGCGTGACTGCAAACAATATTGAGGAATTTTCGGCTCGCTGAAGAGCACTGAAACGGGTTTATTTCAAGCCGTCATCTTGCTGTGTTCAGCATTGAGGAATTTTCGGCTCGCTGAAGAGCACTGAAACACACCGTGCCGCACACACGTGACGAGTCGCTTCCGGTATTGAGGAATTTTCGGCTCGCTGAAGAGCACTGAAACTCCGGAACTATTTACGGCCCGCCGGGCTTTGTTTCAATTGAGGAATTTTCGGCTCGCTGAAGAGCACTGAAACCTGACGACGGCGACGAGCGCGGGCGCGTGACTTTAATTGAGGAATTTTCGGCTCGCTGAAGAGCACTGAAACGTAATTTGAGTTGAAACAACTCGCTGCCGCGCGTTGGTATTGAGGAATTTTCGGCTCGCTGAAGAGCACTGAAACTCCGCAATAAACGTGAGCATCACAAAACCCGACGCAAAATTGAGGAATTTTCGGCTCGCTGAAGAGCACTGAAACGACAATCGATTTTCGTACAGACAGTACGTTAGTCTGATTGAGGAATTTTCGGCTCGCTGAAGAGCACTGAAACTCGCACGGCTTTGTACGCTTTTGACGGCTCACAAGCTGAATTGAGGAATTTTCGGCTCGCTGAAGAGCACTGAAACCGAAGGTATTCAGCGCTCAGTTTGTACGCAACCAACAATTGAGGAATTTTCGGCTCGCTGAAGAGCACTGAAACCTTTTGAAGCGTGGGAAACCCGTCCAGACTTATAAAATTGAGGAATTTTCGGCTCGCTGAAGAGCACTGAAACGATCGCGATCAGGTAGTAATCATCAGTCGAGTCGGGAATTGAGGAATTTTCGGCTCGCTGAAGAGCACTGAAACCTATTGGCGCATTCGGCGTAACGGAACGCAGTTTTATTGAGGAATTTTCGGCTCGCTGAAGAGCACTGAAACCGGCGCGGGAGTGAATGCCGGATTAGCCAGCATATCATTGAGGAATTTTCGGCTCGCTGAAGAGCACTGAAACTTTTTGAAGGCGGTGATCGGGCGCGTGTTATGGATATATTGAGGAATTTTCGGCTCGCTGAAGAGCACTGAAACACAGACCTGTTTCTAGTGGCGTCGCAGTCAACCCAACAAATTGAGGAATTTTCGGCTCGCTGAAGAGCACTGAAACTTACTACGACTACAATTTTGCGCAAAAGAGTTTTAGGATTGAGGAATTTTCGGCTCGCTGAAGAGCACTGAAACGGGGACCAGCATTACACGCCAGTCACGTACACTCACTTATTGAGGAATTTTCGGCTCGCTGAAGAGCACTGAAACGCCTTTTGACATCCACCGGGCGCGTGGGACACTTGAATTGAGGAATTTTCGGCTCGCTGAAGAGCACTGAAACCGCAAAAATCACTCTGATCCGACAGCGTATCCGCCTTCATTGAGGAATTTTCGGCTCGCTGAAGAGCACTGAAACGTCATTATAGGCTACGACCAGACGCGCCCCGTCGTAATTGAGGAATTTTCGGCTCGCTGAAGAGCACTGAAACCGATACTTCACCGCGTCGTGCGTTAGTCCAGACGCTGAATTGAGGAATTTTCGGCTCGCTGAAGAGCACTGAAACAGGCGATGCCGTCTGTTCCGGCGCTGCGGTGGATTATTGAGGAATTTTCGGCTCGCTGAAGAGCACTGAAACTCGTACGAAATGCTCCAATCGCAATCTGGTCAAAATTGAGGAATTTTCGGCTCGCTGAAGAGCACTGAAACGCGGTGCTGGCGTATGCGACGTGGGCCCAGGTGTCGATTGAGGAATTTTCGGCTCGCTGAAGAGCACTGAAACCCGACTCGCGCGCACGCTCAAGCGCCTGGTGCTCAATGAATTGAGGAATTTTCGGCTCGCTGAAGAGCACTGAAACAGGGATGCGCTACCGCGCGCTACCAATCGCGCCGCTATTGAGGAATTTTCGGCTCGCTGAAGAGCACTGAAACTATCCGTCGCCAGCACAATCAACAGCGGCAGCGGATCATTGAGGAATTTTCGGCTCGCTGAAGAGCACTGAAACTCTCCCGCAGCGCCGGATATTGTCTGATCAGTTCCGCCTGAATTGAGGAATTTTCGGCTCGCTGAAGAGCACTGAAACCTGCCGGGCGCGCTGCAAGGCGCGGCGGCGGTGCTGGATTGAGGAATTTTCGGCTCGCTGAAGAGCACTGAAACTCGTGCTGGTTCTGCCCGTACCGATCCTCCCGCAGATTGAGGAATTTTCGGCTCGCTGAAGAGCACTGAAACTTTCGCCGGTAAGAAGCCTGACTTTGAACGATGTGTCTAAATTGAGGAATTTTCGGCTCGCTGAAGAGCACTGAAACTTGTTGTGCTGGCGATGCAGCGCGGCTGGCAGGTTGAATTGAGGAATTTTCGGCTCGCTGAAGAGCACTGAAACTCAGCAGCATAAGCCTCGGAAACAGTCACGTACGCATTGAGGAATTTTCGGCTCGCTGAAGAGCACTGAAACAGGACGGGCGCGTAGTGGTGCACCTGTTGCACCTGAATTGAGGAATTTTCGGCTCGCTGAAGAGCACTGAAACGCGCTGGGGGTGCGCGACCCGAAGGCGCTGCTCTACCATTGAGGAATTTTCGGCTCGCTGAAGAGCACTGAAACTCAGCCAACCCGCAAAGTAAGCGACGTACTCGCGCGAATTGAGGAATTTTCGGCTCGCTGAAGAGCACTGAAACTACGGCGGCGGCGTGCAGAGTACGGCGCTGGTCGTACATTGAGGAATTTTCGGCTCGCTGAAGAGCACTGAAACGGAGAGCGCGGGGTGTTTGTGGTGCGGTACAACAACGATTGAGGAATTTTCGGCTCGCTGAAGAGCACTGAAACTCTGAGTAATAGAAAAGCGCGGCGTGCGAGGGTTCGCATTGAGGAATTTTCGGCTCGCTGAAGAGCACTGAAACGTCCCAAGGCTTTCTGATGCCGTATCCGTCCGTCCCATATTGAGGAATTTTCGGCTCGCTGAAGAGCACTGAAACGGCAGCGAAACCAGCGCGTCGAGCGGCTTGTACGCGGATTGAGGAATTTTCGGCTCGCTGAAGAGCACTGAAACACATCGGGTAGGCGTCCAGTTCCGGGCCGCCGGACGATTGAGGAATTTTCGGCTCGCTGAAGAGCACTGAAACCAACAAACGCAAAAATTGCGGTCTCGTTTGGAGACCATTGAGGAATTTTCGGCTCGCTGAAGAGCACTGAAACCCCGGAACGCACCAGAAACCACCAGAAACCCGGAAATTGAGGAATTTTCGGCTCGCTGAAGAGCACTGAAACTCTGGTTGACAGCTCAATGCGTGTTATGGACACAAATAGATTGAGGAATTTTCGGCTCGCTGAAGAGCACTGAAACTCGAGTTTCTCGCAGTTCTGCTCGCGTTGACGGCGATTGAGGAATTTTCGGCTCGCTGAAGAGCACTGAAACGTGGAACTCGTCTACGCTGATCCCCAGCATCAGGTGATTGAGGAATTTTCGGCTCGCTGAAGAGCACTGAAACTTCCGCCCACGGCACCGCCCAAGTACGCTGCGTACATCATTGAGGAATTTTCGGCTCGCTGAAGAGCACTGAAACATTTTTCGCAGCGTCTTCCTCAGACGCTCCGCTTCCATTGAGGAATTTTCGGCTCGCTGAAGAGCACTGAAACGCAGATCGTACACGCAATTGCTCGACGACTATGCGCATTGAGGAATTTTCGGCTCGCTGAAGAGCACTGAAACCGACAGCGTTACGCGCCGGCGCTTCGCGCCAGACGATTGAGGAATTTTCGGCTCGCTGAAGAGCACTGAAACCGATTTGCTGCGCCACCAGCGGCGCGCGCGCGGTACATTGAGGAATTTTCGGCTCGCTGAAGAGCACTGAAACTCGCGTCGCTCGATCTCGACGCAAACGACGCGCGGCAAATTGAGGAATTTTCGGCTCGCTGAAGAGCACTGAAACCTGGCTGGACTTCGGGCGCGACGCGCTGCACGTCGGGATTGAGGAATTTTCGGCTCGCTGAAGAGCACTGAAACGATGATTGTGATGTCGCGTCCGTATTCGTTCTGCAACATTGAGGAATTTTCGGCTCGCTGAAGAGCACTGAAACGCGTAAAATCGCGCGGGGGGAAGACCGCCGGGCGGAATTGAGGAATTTTCGGCTCGCTGAAGAGCACTGAAACCCGGTTCGTTCAGCAGCGCTACGAACCACAAACGCAGATTGAGGAATTTTCGGCTCGCTGAAGAGCACTGAAACCACCGGTATTTCGATATCGTCATCCTCAATCTCGAACATTGAGGAATTTTCGGCTCGCTGAAGAGCACTGAAACGGAAGAAGCGGCGCAGAGCGAGCAGCGATACGCACTATTGAGGAATTTTCGGCTCGCTGAAGAGCACTGAAACGTACAGATCGGCGCGAAGTCAGGCAGAACTGATCAGATTGAGGAATTTTCGGCTCGCTGAAGAGCACTGAAACCTGAACGTTATCCGGTAAACCCGCGCGTCGTCTGTATTGAGGAATTTTCGGCTCGCTGAAGAGCACTGAAACGGCTTAGCCCGGAGCCGGAACTGGAAGACGTTTTCGATTGAGGAATTTTCGGCTCGCTGAAGAGCACTGAAACGAACGCTCCCGAACTGCTTACCGACCGTCAACCTCATCCATTGAGGAATTTTCGGCTCGCTGAAGAGCACTGAAACGCGCCACGCGCGACGCCAGCCGTTGGCGCTGTTGGATTGAGGAATTTTCGGCTCGCTGAAGAGCACTGAAACGGAGTGGGTGATGATGCCGCGCCGCGTGCTTGATGAACATTGAGGAATTTTCGGCTCGCTGAAGAGCACTGAAACCGATTTCACTTCAACCGCGAACCCCGGATTATCCCCAATTGAGGAATTTTCGGCTCGCTGAAGAGCACTGAAACGTACAAGAGCACGCTGGTTCAGACGCTTTTTGGATCATTGAGGAATTTTCGGCTCGCTGAAGAGCACTGAAACACCAGCGACATAAAACAATGTTCTGGTAGAACACCTCGAATTGAGGAATTTTCGGCTCGCTGAAGAGCACTGAAACTGCAACCACTTGCGTACCCACTGGCACAGCCTGAGCGCAAATTGAGGAATTTTCGGCTCGCTGAAGAGCACTGAAACGGATGAAGGCGGGGAGTGGCTGCGTGCAGAGCTCCAGTATTGAGGAATTTTCGGCTCGCTGAAGAGCACTGAAACCTCAGTCTTGCAAATTGTGACAACTATTGTCACATCTACATTGAGGAATTTTCGGCTCGCTGAAGAGCACTGAAACGGTTCCGGCGCTTCGCAATCTGATGTATATGCGAGATTGAGGAATTTTCGGCTCGCTGAAGAGCACTGAAACCCGCGCGTGTACGGCGCGGGGCTTTGTTTTCCCCACAAATTGAGGAATTTTCGGCTCGCTGAAGAGCACTGAAACCCGGCGGCGGCAGCGGGTCGGGGAGATCGTCGGGGTCGATTGAGGAATTTTCGGCTCGCTGAAGAGCACTGAAACTCACCGCATTCCGCCGACTGCAAGCAGCGCGCATCGATTGAGGAATTTTCGGCTCGCTGAAGAGCACTGAAACGGATGTGTCAACCGCTGCGGCTTTCGCACCCACTTTAATTGAGGAATTTTCGGCTCGCTGAAGAGCACTGAAACTTCAGCCTCGTCCGCCAGTTCGTTCCAGCGGGCGGCATTGAGGAATTTTCGGCTCGCTGAAGAGCACTGAAACCGCCGCCGTATGAGATGACGGTAACCATATCCACTATTGAGGAATTTTCGGCTCGCTGAAGAGCACTGAAACCGCGTCGAAAGACGACGCGCTGCGGCTGATAACAGAATTGAGGAATTTTCGGCTCGCTGAAGAGCACTGAAAGTCAAAATTGACGACATTGAGTTGAACCGCTCCAGCGATTGAGGAATTTTCGGCTCGCTGAAGAGCACTGAAAGCCTCGCGTCCGCCGCCAACGCCAGCACCGTAGACGTTGATTGAGGAATTTTCGGCTCGCTGAAGAGCACTGAAAGGCGCAGTGAAGGTCTTGCGCGTCATCTGTTCGATAACTATTGAGGAATTTTCGGCTCGCTGAAGAGCACTGAAAGCCGACGTTCGCCAGACCGAGCGCGAGTTCTTCAACGTATTGAGGAATTTTCGGCTCGCTGAAGAGCACTGAAAGACGCGCTGGCGTCGCTGCCGTGGGAGATCGTCACACGGATTGAGGAATTTTCGGCTCGCTGAAGAGCACTGAAAGGATGAGATAGCGCGCATTCGCCGCCGGTGTAGTCGGATTGAGGAATTTTCGGCTCGCTGAAGAGCACTGAAAGGTTGACGGTGTACAGCAGTGTTTCCGCCAGCCGCGTCATTGAGGAATTTTCGGCTCGCTGAAGAGCACTGAAAGTCCGGCGCGCTATAGCGGGCGCGACCGGACGCGGAAATTGAGGAATTTTCGGCTCGCTGAAGAGCACTGAAAGGTTGACGGTGTACAGCAGTGTTTCCGCCAGCCGCGTCATTGAGGAATTTTCGGCTCGCTGAAGAGCACTGAAAGTCCGGCGCGCTATAGCGGGCGCGACCGGACGCGGAAATTGAGGAATTTTCGGCTCGCTGAAGAGCACTGAAAGGCACACAAGCCGAAAGGGACACCGACACCGTTCTGGCATTGAGGAATTTTCGGCTCGCTGAAGAGCACTGAAAGCCGCGCGTTGAAGCAGTTCCGGCTGCACCGCGTCGGATTGAGGAATTTTCGGCTCGCTGAAGAGCACTGAAAGCTGCTGGTCGATACGTTGGCGCTGGCGCTGGAGCAGCATTGAGGAATTTTCGGCTCGCTGAAGAGCACTGAAATTTCGCTTAGACGAACCCGGCGCGGCTGCGAACCCTCGAATTGAGGAATTTTCGGCTCGCTGAAGAGCACTGAAATGTGTCATCAGCAGTAGCAGTGTCACAACACACGCTCAATTGAGGAATTTTCGGCTCGCTGAAGAGCACTGAAATCGCGTCGTGCTGGTCGAGATCGAGCGACGCGACGGCAATTGAGGAATTTTCGGCTCGCTGAAGAGCACTGAAATGGCGGCGCTGGGGGAAGTCGCATCTACTGGCGAGAAATTGAGGAATTTTCGGCTCGCTGAAGAGCACTGAAATCGATCTGCCGCAGTTCGTCGAAGATGCGGCGGATCAAAATTGAGGAATTTTCGGCTCGCTGAAGAGCACTGAAATACGTTGCGGCGGCGACGGAACTCATCACCGACGCGCAATTGAGGAATTTTCGGCTCGCTGAAGAGCACTGAAACGGTCACGCGGATGCTCGGGAAACTGGACGACGCGGCGAATTGAGGAATTTTCGGCTCGCTGAAGAGCACTGAAACCCACCCAAAGATAGAGCGCGCCGGACGCGCTGCCGGATTGAGGAATTTTCGGCTCGCTGAAGAGCACTGAAAGATCCGCCCACGGCACCA
>Ga0308389_1002353_pt1 | contig 11926 bp, 5 predicted proteins | sample Hotspr2Sample148_FD_202362 | JGI IMG/M metagenome (GOLD analysis project Ga0308389, IMG submission 202362) | Hot spring phototrophic mat microbial communities from Mushroom Spring, Yellowstone National Park, Wyoming, United States - 20040719_148 ... | reverse complement strand
GCTTGTGAAGCACGCGGCACGGCGACGGCGGCGTTTTGCGAGAGAATCAAGCGTCCGCGACTATCGGGCGACGCGCCGAAACTATTTTCACTTGGGAAAATGCTTCCTTCGGGATTGACGGGATCGATGTAACCTTTGGAATAGGCGACAACGGCGTAGTAATAGGTGCGTCCGTTTTGCACGTCGTTATCGGTCCAAACGTGTTGCAAGCCTGTTTCATCGCCCAAGTAGAAGCTCACGCCGCGTGATTGTTGCAAGAGGCTTTGGCTGTTCATCGGGAAGTATCCAAAGACGCTATCGATTTTATCGAATTGTGCAACAGGTTTTCGGCGCAAGTTTTGTTCGCCTTGTCCGCCTGTAATTACCAGTGGGTCAAGGAAGTTTGGGTCAGTGCTTTTGTAGATTTTGTAGCCTTCAAAAGTTTTGGCTAATGGGCTACGGAACTCGCCGCCCGTGATTTTGCGGTTGATGAACGTATCGAAGTAATCTTCTGCATCATTTGTCCAGTAAAGTGTAACCTTTCGGTCGCCTGGCACAACGGTTAAGGTCGGTTCAGGTTTTGGCGGACCTGCAAAGTTGTAATTGTTGTCGTAAATCTGCTGAACGATGTCGGTATTGACCAGCACTGAGCGTGCATTTTCGCCCATCACCACTGAGACTGAAAATCGTTCGGTTTGATTGCGCCCCAGCGGGAAGTAGCCTGTGCCGTAGGTGTAGTCGTAGTCTTGTGGCGGTTGGAGCGTGTCGAATAAGCCGGGTTGAGTAATACGCCACAAATCCGCCGAGTTGTTCATAAATGGGCGCGAAGATAAATCCAGCTTAAAACTGGTCAGTCCAATTTGGTCAGATTCATTTACGTCAGTGGCATCGAAGCCGCTTTCGCCTGCGGTTGGTCTGCCATCTCGCTCGCCGAAGTCTCCAGAATTCACCCTGCCATCTCGCCCAACATCATCGGTGAAAGACACCCAGTTACGGTTGTTATCTAATCCATCATCGCGGCGTTCATCAATCATCGGGAAAAGGCGGAAGTCGTTCATGGCTTCAACGCCTTGTCGTGCAAGTATGAAGTAGTTTTTGAAGTGCAAAATGCTATCGGACTGATAACTTACCGCATCGTTGTTGTTGATATCGACTTTCGTTTTAATACGGCGCACATGCAGGAAGTAGTCTTCATCAATCAAGCCGTTGTAGTTGTCGTCAAGAAGGTTACCTGAAATTTCTCGGAGCGTATCGCCAACACTGACCGTTTTTGTTCTACCAAGCGATGTGATTTGAATGCTTCCTGATGGAGGCATGACCACAAAGTCGCGTCGGTAGTAAGTAATTCGGTCTCGAACAGGGTTGTAGCCTGCTGCGGCCATTGCAGTGGTGAAGGTATCGGCGCGTGTGATTCTGATGAGCGTATCACCAGGTTGAATGATGCGCATAGCGTTTCCGCCACGCCGAATCCCTCTATCAGGGATATATTCGGTTTCGTAGAAATCAAACCCTGTTCGCGAGACTACGCTCATGCTGTCACCTTGAATGATACGGAATTTTCCTAATCCGCCTGCTTCGGTGAGCACAGGTGTGCCAAATGCATCGCCAGGGGCATCGCCATTTCCGAATTTGTTGTAATCGTTATCGTTGTCAATGCCGTCATATGGATTGCCGGGACTTTCCAAAAATGCTAATCCTGCGTAGCCAACAGGATACTGACGGTTCCAAAGTGCATCGACCTCGCCATTGGGATTATAGGTATAAGTAATAGACTTACTTTGGTCGAAAACGGATTTATTGGCTTGAAAGACTCTTCCGACTGCCGTTCCTACAATGGAGCCGAAAACGACTTTTTCATAATCGAATTCGCTGATATTCTTGATGTCATAGATCCAAAAGATGTTGTCTTGGGCAAGGAAGTTAGACCATTGCAGACCGCGTTGTTTGATTTGAAATCCTACGCCAGCTCTTGTTGGGTCAGTGTTTGGGTTAGGACGGAAGTCGAATTCATTGAGCCAGCGTCGGTCTGTCGCATCATCATAGACAACATAACTTTCTTGGTCGGCATTGAAGACCCCGCGTCCGAAGTAGCCGTTCCATTGTACTCTGCCGTTTGCGTCGCGCCAGGTGGGTTGGTCAGGCCAGAACGGCGGCCACGAACTCGGAATGTGGCTCATCGCAGGGTATTCTTGGTTTGGATTAAAAAAACCTTCCACAGGTAATAAGCCTTCAAAGACGCCGTTAATGATGCGATATGGTGAGTTTCTCGGACCTTGATGAACGGTTACATATCGGGCAGTAATTGTGGCTTCGACTGCTGGGTCAGGTGTTCCATCGCCATCTGCGTCAAAATCAATTCGCCTTAAACTCACGGCATTTTGAAAGGGTGAGTCGCTGGGTTGCGGAATGGTTTGGTTCGGTCGTCGTTCTGGTGTGCGGTCGCCGCGCCAGCGCGTGCCAAGCGTCGAGTTGGGGTCGCCATTGTTATAGATGAATGTATCTACAAATGTGCGTTCAACGCCCACGATAATGTTCAAGTCAAAGATATACTCGTTGTCGTTGACAGGCCAAGCGTAGGTTGGAAGCGTCGGCGCAATGAAGGTTTTTGAGCCGCTCAATCCATCGTTTTGAAACTTGGTTTTGATTCGATTGCCGTTGTGCAATCCCACACGGCGATTTGCGATATTGCTTTTCAAATTGAGCGGGATATTACCGTCTTGCGCAAAACCTTCCACGATTAGAAACGGCGTCAAGATTAAAACTGACAGAAGCACGTGCAGGAACTTCCTGCGAATCGCCTTATGCGTCAATTTCATTTTGTCTTTATGAATCGGATTAGACTGCATGTCGTTCAGAGTTCGTTTAAGGTGGTTTTGGTTAGAAATAGACCGAGATGCCCGAAAGAATTTGTCGTGGCGGCGCAAAGTTCTGAGGCTGTCTTAAAAATTCACTCGGCGAGTTAACACTTGACGAAACCGTTGTATTTCTAAGCACAAGGTCAGGTGTTAATTGCGCAAAGGGGAACAATCCGCTTTGATTGTCGGCATCAAAGAGGTTGTAGACTTGCACGAAGAAACCCACATTATAGCCCTCGATTTTGAAGATTTTTTGCGCACGAACATCGACAGTGAAGGTTGAAGGAAGCAATCTTGAGTTGGTTACGATTTCACCACGACTGCCACGCGTGAGAATTGGGAATGGCGCGTTAAGGTCAGGCGTGTAAGGAAAGCCACTTCCGTAGCGCATAATGCTTGACAGTTCCCAGCCTTCAATCGTGTATGCGGCTGTGATATTGAGCGTGTGGCGTTGGTCCCAATCGAGCGGAATCAGTTGTGTGGGGAGAATTGGATTTTCGGGATTGGCTTGAATGGCGAATGCTGCCGCTTGTGGGTCAGAGGCATTGCCTTGTGCCACTTGGAAGGTATAGTCAATCCCGAAGTTGAAGCCACTTGTAAATCGCTTGTTGACGGAAATGGTCAGCCCGCGCACAAGGGCATAGTCAGTATTGACGAACTTTGTATATGCTCTTCCGTCGAAAAATTGCTGAATGAACGCCGTGCCGTTAAGGTTGCGAATATCGTTGAAGTAGAGAGCGACATCGACGGAAATATCGTTTCCGAATTGCTGTTGCAATCCGAGTTCGCCTTTAATGGTCTTTTGTGGTTGCAAGTCCGCATTACCAAATGGACCGCTCACGCCTGCGGCACTTTGTCGGAAGTAAGGATTGCGATACAGAAATTCAAAGTTTGGAATTTGGAACACTTGTCCATAGAAGAGCCGCAAAATACCTTGTTCGGTAACAGGAAACGCCATACCCAAGCGTGGTGAGAGTTGCCATTTCATTGATGCTCTGCGATAATTTTCGCGCAAGAGTCGTTCACCGTTTTCGCGATAGGCACGAAGCACATCAGGGTCGCCCGGTCGGAACTCAATAAAATTTCCGTTGGCGTCGCGCGGGCGATTTTGGTCTTTGATGGGGTTGTAAAGGCTTGGGTCGCTGGGGTCTTTCGGCACAATCCCATCAGGTTCAAACACATCAAGCCGAAGGCCGATATTGACAATGAAGTTGTTGATTTCGAACTTGTCTTGAATATATGCGGCAAATTCAATCGGGCGACGGTCGTAGTATTCATAGCCTTCTTCGGCAAGTTGTGCACGGCGAATCCCCGGTCTTAAATTTCCTGATGCATCTGTAAAGTAAGGAACATCGTTACTCAGTGCACGCTCATCTGCCAACAAGGCTTGATTTTCAAACTGCAAGCGATGAAATTTGACATCGAACCCTGTCTTTATCAAGTTATACTTATCAATCTGGGAAGTAAGGTCGCCTTTTAAGGTTATTGTTCGTGTTGAGCGTTCAAAAAAGTTTGTCGACAAGCCTGTAACTAAAAATTCAAATCCATTTTGGGCTTGACCGGGCGAAAAGAATCCGCCAGGTGTCGGACCGTTGAAGCCAGTTGCCATATAACGCGGGTCAAGCAAGTCTTCGTAAAGGTAACTGGCTTCTCTTGCGCGCAAGAGCGATGCGCCCAGTGTATAAAAGGTTGAACTTGTGAGCGTGTGCGTGGTATTGAGAATCAGCGTGTAAGAACTTCTGTAGTTGGTTGGTTGTGAGAAGGGAATGTATGATGCTCCAAAGTTGAAGTTCTTGAACTCTTCATCGGAGTATAAAAATTGTCCGCTGATTTTGACAGTGCCAGTTGGGCGATAGGTTACTTTTCCCATGCCTGCAAACTTACGATAGGTGTTCATGGGTGTAAAACTTCTATCGCCAAACGCAAATCGGCTGTAGTCGTCGTCGGTTCGCAGTGCTTTGTAGATGCGGGTCGAGTTCTGTAGGAGCAAGCCTGTATTTGGGTCGACTCGATACTCGAAGATGCTTTGTCTGAAATTTTCGCGTGAGAGTGTTGGGTTAAGTCTGCGCTCGCGTTGATAGAAATTTTCAAAGTCAGGGCTATTTAGGAACGCCTCTAAACTTGGGGCTGTCGTTAAGAACCCACCGAACTGATTACCTGTAAAATCGCTGGCGGGAAGCACATCACCGGGTCGATAAATGTTCTGCCCATAAAATCTTCCTTCGTCTGCAAAGTATCGAGCGTTGATGAAGAAGGTCATCGTTTCACGCATACCAGGCACCGGCCCGCTGAAACTGCCTTGAATATCGCGTGAGGCAATCGGACTAATTGCGTTGATGTTGGGAAATAGACTGGTTCGTCCGCTTGCATAGTCGCCAAAGAAGGTTTGAAGTGAGCCTTCATATTTTGAGCCGCCGTCTTTGGTAACGATATTGACAATCCCTGACATGGCTTGACCGTATTCGGCGTTATATCCGCCTGTGAGCAGTTCGAGTTCTTGAATCGCTTGGGATTCTACGCCCATGTTGTTGATACCGCGACTTTGGTTGCCGTCGTAGACGTCGTTGACAAGGAAGCCATCTACGATGTAGGCAACTTCGCCACGTCGGCCGCCGCGCACGGTTCCACCAACCACTCCACCTTGAATATCCAGCACTTGCGATGGATTTTGAATCGGCAACGAGCGGATTTCTTCTGAACTGACCGCCGCACGCGTCGCCGTCATGTCTTTAATCACCATCGGACGTTCAGCCGTAACCACAACTTCTGCCGCTTGAATTTCTTCTGTGCCCATTTTGAAATCGGCTCTCGACGTCAAATCCACGCTAACTTTAATTCCCTTCAATACTTTTGGCTGATAGCCAACATATGTGGCACGCACTTCGTAGGTGCCAGGCGGCACATTGAGAATAACATAATTCCCATCGAAATCCGTCTTTGCGCCTAATTTCGTGCCAACCACAATTACCGTTGCCCCGATGAGCGGCTCACCCGTGTTCGCATCGGTAACCGTTCCAGTGATTTTTCCTGTTGTGCCCGCAAAGAGCGACAGGTTTATGACTTGCATGAAACTTACAACGATGACTATACCCGCAAGAATTGTTTTGCGAGACCGCAAGTTTTTTATCGCGTTCATCATAGAAAATAGGAATGTGCCACGCACGCCTGATTCGGCACTGTGACCATTTGATTTTTGACTGTTGGAATAATTAAAACTTGGTGTGTTAGATACACGATGCAGAAGTGTGTGTTGAATTCCTAAAACCACTTGATTAGGGCAGATTCGGTTGTGCTTTCTACTCACTGTCATAATAATGGTTTGAATAATGTTGCAAGAGTCGATGTCTAAAATGTTCAGGTATCACACTAATCGACTAATGCTTTTTCAAAACCGTTTGTTAGAATGGATAAACAAAGCGGTTGCATTTTACATCTTCTCTTCAAAAAAACAAAGCCTGAAATACGCATTTTTTACTAAATCGTTTAACTGATGAACTAGAAGCGCGTTCCCCCCTATTTTCGGTTGCTTTTTTCGCTGAATGCTGTCAATGCTGATAAACACAGGGGAAGAGAGCCTTGTATGTATGAGCGGTTGTCTTGCAAAGAACAAAGACTTATTCTGATACTCGACAAATCTATGATATATTAGCACTACGCCACAGGTCAAGTGCAAACTTGGTTCTATCAATCAAATTGGTTTTAAGAAACACGCTCGACTTGTTGAGATTGACTTGATACCTTTAAAACGAATCGTGTGTTTGTTTTGTGTGCCGGATTCCACTGCATTTGGAAAAACTTTTCTTTGGGTTTCAACATCACTTGCTATGTCGCTTCAAGTATTTGATTATGAACAGTGGACGTTGCGTTTGCCGATGCTGAAAGCGCAGTATGCTTCGGCAAGCCCATTCCCACATATTGTTTTAGACAATTTCATCAATGCTGACCTTGCCAAAGAAGCCTGCCAAACTTTTCCGAAGCCCGATTCAGGTGAGTGGATTCAATACAAGCACGTGAATGAAAAAAAACTCGGTAGGCATGACCGCACTGCTATTCCTGATGTTCATCTTGCTATTATTGATGAACTCAACAGTCGCCGCTTTGTCGAGTGGCTTTCTGAACTAACTGGCATCAAATACCTGATTGCTGACCACAGCCTTGAAGGTGGCGGATTGCACCAAACCGAGCGCGGTGGCTTTCTAAACATTCACACCGATTTTACTGCGCATCAACATCAGAAACATTGGGCGCGACGAGTGAACGTGCTCCTTTATCTCAACACCAACTGGAAGGAAGAATACGGCGGACACCTGGAACTTTGGGCGCGCGATATGTCGAAGTGTGAAAAGAAAATTCTGCCTGTGCTAAATCGCTGTGTAATTTTCAATACCAACAGCGATTCGTTTCACGGACACCCGCACCCGCTTAACACCCCAGAGGGAATCACGAGAAAATCCATTGCGCTTTATTACTTCACCGAAGAAACGGCAAAGCCAAAAGCACGTGCAACTGATTATCGCCCCCTGCCAACCGATTCCACAAGTAAACAACTTGCAATACTGCTCGATAACTTTGCCCTACGCACTTACGATTTTCTCAAACGCCAATTCGGATTCAATGACCGATTCATCAGCAACTTGCTCAAACTGTTTTCAAAGTAAAACGTGGATTTCACTTTGTAGGAATCTTCGGCACAACCTTTCAAGCGAGGCTTAAACATCTCTTGAAAGCAATTCAAAGAGCGAATTAAATTTTGAACTACCTGGATTGATGCGCACAAATTGCCCATCGGCAAACTTCGGCACATTCCACCGCGAATACATCACTTCACCTGACAGTTCAAACCACAAGTAAGCAAAGATGAAATCTGTTCCGATGAGCAGTTGCTTGTATTGCTCGAGCGGATTGTTCTCTCTTGCGCGTGCGTTGATGGTATCCAGATTCATGAAACTGCCGTAGGAGATGGAAAACCCTTGTTGCCACCACATTGCAGGCTGAACGCCGATACGTCCAACCACTGCCGCATTCGCAAGGTTTGTGTTCGGCAACGTTGAAGCCAGTGCGGCATTTGTAATTGCTACCTCGACATTCACTCGATTCGGAACAAGAATCCAATTCAACGAAGCACCTGTTACGTATGCACCGAAATATGCTGTTGTTACGCCCACATCGGAACTGCCATCATCGTAAATGCCTGTGTTGCCTGCAATCGACCAGAACCCACGCTTTTCCGAGATGTTGATGAAATAGCCATACATCAAGGGTGCGGCGGCAAAAAGATTTAGACTAAGCAACTGTCTTCGTGCATACAAGCCAAACGGCGAAATCAGGCGTCCCGCTGAAAGGCTGAAATGCGTGTTCGGCTCGTAGGTTACGGCGGCAAGTGTGATGCGTGGCTGATTGAGCCGCCCTGCTCCCCAAATGTCTAACTGCACACGGCTGTTGAACGACCACTTTTCCGCTAACTCCGAAAAGAAGAAGAGGTTGAATTGATTGATGACCGCGTGCGGATAGCGGAACTCGTTGGGAATTTCATTGGTGATGAAGTTGGATTCTCTGCCGCCCATTCGGAACTCGAAGTCCAACTCTCCGCTCACTTGCGCCGTTTGGGCAAATAAGCCTGTGCTGAGAAGGAGCGTCAGTAATACGAGTATGGTTTGCTTCACTAGTTTTTCAGGTTTTGTTGTTTGCTGTGATTTCAGCGATTTCGAGCGCAGTGGAAAAGCCTTTGAAGTTCATGGGTTTGACTTGTGAGATGTGGAATTTGTCGTGAAGATTAAACTTATCAATCAAATCTTTTCGGACGAGAATTTTTCCGGCTTCGGCACTTGAACAGAGTCGCGCGCCTAAATTGACTGCCGCACCGATGACGGTGTAGTCGCGTCGGTCTTCTGCGCCCATGTTTCCAAGCACCATCGTGCCGTAGTTGATACCAATGCCGATATAGACAGGTGCTGGGTCGCGCTTCTGCTCTTCATCGGCACGCTTTTGAATGGCAATCGCACACTTGATTGCGCGCTCTAAGGCATCTTTGCCTGCAAACAGCGCGACCATTTCATCGCCGACGAATTTATCGACCGAGCCGCCATACTCATCAACTAACTTTGCCTGAAATCCAAGATAGCGATTGAGCATATCAATGACCGCTTCGGGCGGACGCTTTTCGCTGAACGCTGTAAAGCCACGAATATCGCTGAACAAGACCGCAAGTTCCTGCCGTGTGCCGCCAAGCATTGATTCCATGCCGCTTTCCGACACTTTGCGCACCATTTCAAGCGTGTGGCTTCCGACATATTTAGAGAGTTCGAATCGCTCGCGAAGTCCGACAATCATCTCGTTGAAATTTTCCGCCAACTGTCCGATTTCATCTTTTGTTTTCGGCTCAACTGAAACGCTCAAATTTCCCTTTTGAACCTCTTTCATCGCGCTTGCAAGTTCGAGAACAGGTTTTGAAAAGACTCGCCCTGCCAGAATCGCAAGCCCAACCGTGAGAAGCAAACTTGCCACTGCAAAGAGCAAAATGTTGCGTTGAAGAATCCCAATGATGCGCAGTTCAGTTGATTTTGGCACAAGCACCAAGAGCCACGCTGGCTCATTTTTTCCAAGCGGCGTGAGGTATGCAAAGACTTCTGTTTCGCCAATTTTGGCTTCAAATACAGTGCTTTCCTTTCCTGTTGAAATGACTTTCTGAACATCATCTCTTCTTTCATCAACGAATTTTCTCAAATCAAATTCGTTCAATGTGGAATCGGTGCGCAGGATTAATTTTTTTCCGAGATAAAAATAAAACTCTGCTGAAGCGTTGCCTTTCAACTCGAGCGCGTCAACAACGGTGAATTTCGTGCCAAGCGTAACCGTACCAATTAGCACGCTTTGGTTGACCAAAATCGGCGCAGAAGCAACTTGATACACTTCGTCGTCAATCGCCCAGAGTTCAGGCAAATCGGATTGCTCAACCTCTTTTCCTTCAAGCACTTGCTTAATGCTTGGACGGTTGGAAAGGTCGTCGCCGTAGTTTTTCGGATTAGCAAAGTCAGCAAGCAACATGCCGTTGCGATTGGTTACGATGAAGAGGTCAATCGGCGCAAGGTTAGCAAACTCACGCACGGATTGAAGCACCGTTTGATGTAAGACTTCCGAAACCGAATCTCTGGCTAAATCCACATTTGCTTTGAAGGCGGGGTCTTGTCCGATAATCGTTGCCACATCGACCAATCGCTCATAGCGCAAGCGACGTTCTTTTTGCAAGACTTTTTGTGTTTGATTGAAATCAGAAACAATTTTCTGTTTGATGGTTTCGGTAACGGTCAGGCTCACGGCGTAAAGCACAGCCACCAAAACAAGCGTCGTCAATCCGGCAAGAAGGAGAAAGAGTTTGGCTTGGATATTCAGGCGCATGAGTGGTTAGTTCGAGAGTGTAAAATCTTTTTCGACTTTTCCTTTGATTTCAAGTCGTTCTATGACGGGCGTAAGGTCGGGGTGATAAACACGCACTTCGTAGCGTCCTTCGGGCAAGTCTTTGAGCACATAGTTTCCGTTGGCATCGGGCTTGGTGAAGTAGGGCGTATCGAGGCTCAAAATGACGGCGTTCATTTGCGTGTGAATATCGCAGAAGAGTTTGATTTCGCCGAGACCTTCAATTTTGCGCTCGCCGATTTTCTTTTGCACGACTTCGCCGCGCGTTCTTCGCCCAATGTTAAACTCATTTCCCGGAGTCAAACTAAATACATTGTGATAGAATGGGTCATTGTTGACAAAAAACACGGTTGTTCCTTGTGTAACGGGCAACACGCGCGGAATGAACGTTGCATCGCGTTGGTCTATGGTGCGATTTTTTGTCAGCGGTTGCAATTTTGGTTTGAACGAGAGTGGGTGCGCGCTAATGACCACATCAGAATATGCCGCGCCTGACATCATTTTCGTTTCGGGAGGCTTTTCAGGGGCAAGTCGACTTCGGTAGGCTTGCCCGCGTGAAATGCGTTGTGTCGTCTTTGAGATAGACAAAGTAATCTTGCCACTTAACTCTGCCGTCTGCGCCGAAACAAGCCACGCAAAGCACGAAAAAAGTAGCGTTAGGTGAAGTGGTAAAAAGTTTTGTTTCATTTCTTACGTTTGTGTTCTGCTGGATACAGCATCGTAAATTAAATAAAAACTTATCATTTAATCGCCGCCTAATCAATGCCTGAAATCACACCTTTTCACGGAATTACTTACAATCCTGCTAAAATCTCTTCTTTTGATGATGTGCTTTGCCCGCCTTATGATGTGATTCCTCCTGCTATGCAAGAGCATCTCTATACCAAATCCGAGTTTAACGCCGTGCGCTTAGAACTGCCAAAAGAAGCAAACAAATATGACGCCGCTGCGGAACGACTTAACGCTTGGCTTTCCACTGGCGTGCTTCAACAAGATTCACAAGCGGCGATTTATCCCTATCACCAAACTTTCACCACGAAAGACGGCAAAACTTACACGCGCAAAGGCTTCATCGCTCGCTGTCGCCTATATGAATTTGATAAAGGCATTGTGCTTCCGCATGAAAAAACGCTCTCTGGTCCGAAGAAAGACCGCCTGCAACTCTTCGTCAAAACAAGTGCCAACATCAGCCCCATTTTTGGACTCTACGCCGATAAAGAAAAACTTGCCGATACCGCTCTCAACGATTTCACCAACGCCCACGCACCGTTCATTGACGCAATGGATTACCAACAGACACGCAACCTCGTTTGGCGTTGCACCGATACGGCAGTCATTGAGCAAGTCAAATCCGCTTTGCGCGATAAACAAATTTTTATTGCCGATGGACACCACCGCTACGAAACTGCCATCACTTATCGCAATCTCCGAATGTCCGAAAACCCTCATCACACGGGCAACGAGCCATATAACTTCATTATGATGTTCATCACGAATATGTTTGATGAAGGTCTTGTCGTTTTTCCGACGCATCGCCTTGTGCATGGGCTTGCAAACTTTGACCTCAACGATTTGCTCGACCATCTTAAATCGTATTTTGGTGTTCAAGAACTTAACGACAAAAAGCAGTTGAAGGAGTTTCTCGCGCTTTATCCGCACAGCGCGTTTGGACTTGTGGC
>Ga0308389_1002350_pt1 | contig 11934 bp, 12 predicted proteins | sample Hotspr2Sample148_FD_202362 | JGI IMG/M metagenome (GOLD analysis project Ga0308389, IMG submission 202362) | Hot spring phototrophic mat microbial communities from Mushroom Spring, Yellowstone National Park, Wyoming, United States - 20040719_148 ... | reverse complement strand
TCCCCTCGAAACTCAGGCATAGTGGCGTGGCCGTCGGCACTCACCCCTTCACCTTTCAACACCGCCACGACGGTTTTCCAGAGAATCTTGAAATCAAGCCCCAGACTCCAGTGGTCCACATACCAAACATCCAGTTTAAATTTCTCCTCCCAGGAAATAGCGTTCCTCCCATTCACCTGAGCCCAGCCGGTGAGGCCAGGTTTCACCTCATGACGTCGAGCCTGCTCGCTATTATACCGAGGAAGATACTCCATGAGTAAGGGTCTGGGACCCACAAGGCTCATGTCTCCCCGTAAAACATTCCACAATTCTGGGAGTTCATCCAGGGAGGTTCGACGTAAGAATTTCCCCAATCGAGTCAGACGTTCCTCATCGGGGAGAGGCTTTCCCTCTTCGTCGTAGCGTTCTAGCATGGTACGAAACTTGTAGAGAAGAAAAGGCTTCCCCCTGAACCCCGGACGATACTGGCGAAAAAGAACGGGTTTACCCATGGCGAAGTAGAGGCAAAGACTCACCACCGCAAAGAGCGGAGATAAAAGAACCAGGGCGAATAGCGATCCCACAATATCGATCAAGCGCTTTATTCTCTGGGCATTCCTGCTAACCCGGTGGGGCATGCTCGCTCCTCCCAGTTATCTTCAAAAATATTTTACTCTCCCATAAACACACAGTCCACAGAAAGCACAGACCTACCGAGAGAAATTGCTTGGGAGGTTCTATCACCCCCGAAAACAAGGATGGGCAAAATACATTCCGAACCACCAAGCTGTGAGGAATCTCGTTGCACCGAGAAGTGAGACTGCTTCACCAAACGAAAAAACGAGTTCGCAGCGACCCCGTGGGGGTTTGGAAAGCGAGATTTGTAGTGACGTCCCTAACCCGTCTTCCAGAATCCGGCGACATTCTCCACAGCCCCTTGACTTCTTTTCCTTCTTTGGTTAAGATTTGATAATCCGGAATAGTGAAAAGGCGAAGAAGGGAAGTAGTAGAAGGTCAGAGAAACGAACAGAGAGCCGGGGAATGGGTGTAAGCCGGTCTTTCTCTCCTTTGAATCCGTCCTGGAGCCGGAGAGGTGAAAAGAAAGTAATCTCTCTCGCCATAGAGCGTTAAGCACAACGAGGGTGGTTCTTACCATCGAATGAGGGTGGCACCGCGAGGCAAGCTCTCGCCCCTGGGCGAGAGCTTTTTTGTTTTAAAAGGTGAAATTCATGGAAGAAACCGTTCAAATCCTGCAAAAAGTTCTGGGAACGGAGGGTAAGGTGTTCCTCTGGGAGGGAGAGGTAAGCACAGTGCTTGAAGCAGCCATCACAAATTTCTTCGTACCCGGAGAGAGGGAAATCTTTACCGTCATGGGAGAGGATGGCGATTGCTTTGCACGCCTGGGGGAAGTTCTGGGAATGGAAGTTTTTCGTCTGGGAAGTGAATGGGGTGAGGTAGTCACCGCCGGGGATATCGAGCTCCTTCTCAAAAGTAAGCCCGAGGAAGAAATACAGAGCCTTTTTGTTACTCTTCATGAAACTTCGACCGGGGTTCTTTTAGACATTGAATCGATTGCCCGGAAGTGCCGGGAATGGGGTATGTTCCTGGTGGTCTCGGCTTTTCATTCGGCGGGAGTTCTGGAACTTGCTATGGATAGGTGGGGGGTGGATCTTCTGGTTTCGGCGATGCCGGAAAAGATATGCCTTTTGAGCGCCGGCAAAAGAGCATGGGAACGTCGGCGTCAAAAACATATACAGGGTTCCCTTGCCACCTTTCAAGAGTTAAAACAACAATCTTCCCCCCTCCTTGAAACCCTGAAGAAGATTCTGGAGAGAGAAAGGGCTTTCGATTATCAGAAAATAAAGAGAGCCGTCCGGGTAGGAATGTGCGCCATGGGATTAGAACTCCTCGTCAAAAGGGAAGAAATTGCCTCACCGGTTTTCACCACCGTGGTCCTCCCCGAAGGAGCTGATGCGGGGTGGACCGTTGAGGAGTTGCAGAGAGAAGGAATCACCGGGGTGAGCAACTTAAAGCGGAAAGAAAGCCGGATAATCCGTATCGACCATCGCCATTTTTCAACCAAAGAAGCAATCTTCACGCTTTTGGAAAATCTGGGAAAGACCCTGGTAAGTCAGGGAGTAGTGCTCAAAATCGAAGAGGGAATAAATCGAGTCTGGGAGGTGTATGAACATGCATAAGGAGGAAATTCGCATTCTCTGCGCCCACGGTGTACCACAGGATATGGTGAAGCGTCTTTCGGAAGAAATTGGTCCGGTAGAGGTGCTTTCTTCCGATGACGAGGCGGAAATCATCCGTGCCATCCAGGATAAGCAGGTTTTCGTGGTTCGTTCCAAGCCCAAGGTAACTGCCAACGTCATCATGAACGCTCCGAATCTTAAAGTGGTAGCCCGACCGGGGGTAGGAACCGACAACATCGACAAGAAGGCCTGCGAAGAGCGGGGGATTCAGGTGATCAATTCTCCCGAGGCCTCGGCCTCAAGCGTTGCAGAACTCACCGTAGGCTTAGCCATTGCCCTTTTGCGGCATGTGTATCCTGCCTGCTACCTTTTAAAGGAAGGACAGTGGGCTAAAAATCGCTATACCGGTAAAACGGTGGAAGGAAAAGTCTGGGGAATCATCGGTTTTGGAGGAATTGGCAGGAGAGTAGCCGAGATTGCCAAAGCTCTACGGGCAGAGGTTATGGCTTACGACCCGTATGTAAAGGATGAAGAATTTGCGAGTAAGGGCGTCAAAAGAGCGCTGCGTCTCGATGAACTTCTGGAAAAAAGTGACATTGTTTCTCTGCACGTCGTGCTCAACAAAGATACCGAAGGGCTAATTTCGGAGGAAGCCATTCGCAAAATGAAAAAGGGGGCTTACCTCATCAACACCTCTCGAGGAAAAGTAGTCAACCAGGAAGCGCTCCTGAAGGCTCTGGATGAAGGACATCTGGCAGGGGTAGCACTCGATGTCTACGACACCGAACCGCCCACCGATATGAGTTGCCTGCAGCGGGAAAATCTCATTTGCACACCCCATATTGGAGGGAGTACCGAGGAAGCTTTCGTCAACGCAACCGAGATCCTCATCAACAAACTCAAGACCATTTTTCGCCTCGGAGAGGGGGTACCGATCGGATATTAGGAGAAAGCCATGAAACAATTCGAAATCCTTGACCATACTGCAGATGTGGGCCTTGTAGCCTGGGGAAAGAGTCTCCAGGAACTTTTTGCTCATGCCGCACTGGGAATGTTTTCACTCATCGGAGAGTTAGAAAATGTGCAGATACATATAACCATTCCGGCAGAAGTCAAAGGGAACGACTACGAAGACCTGCTGGTCACCTGGCTCAATGAATTGCTCTACCTTTTCGAAGCTGAGGGAGTACTCCTCCGGTTATTCGAAATTGAAGAACTGGGACAGTACTACCTGAAAGCGAAAGTCTCCGGAGAATCGATCGACCAGGAACGGCACCACATCCAGCGGGTGGTGAAGGCCTGCACTTATTATGAGGTCAAGGTCGAGGAGGTTCGCCCTCAGCTTTTTCGAGCCCAGGTGTATTTTGATATTTGACGAGAGGGAGGAAAAAGAACATGGCTGAGGTTTGGAATGGACCTCTGAAGAAAGTCGATGATTATCGCTGGGTCATCCCCCGGGAGTACAAGAAGGGAATGCTGGTGGATGGTATTATTTATGCCAGCGAGCGGATGCTCCAGAGCATTCGCAAAGACCAGGCCCCGGAACAGGTGGCTAACGTAGCGTGTTTACCCGGCATCGTAGGGCGCTCGATGGCCATGCCTGATATTCACTGGGGCTACGGCTTTCCTATTGGAGGAGTAGCCGCTACCGATGTGGAAGCAGGTGGGGTAATCTCCCCGGGAGGCGTAGGTTTTGACATCAACTGTGGGGTGCGCCTTATCCGGACGAACCTCACCGCGGACGAGGTGAAACCGTATCTTGAAAAACTCCTTCCGGTTCTTTTCCGGAACATTCCCTCCGGGGTGGGGTCAGAAGGACGGATTTCCTTCAGTATCGGTGATCTCAAAAAAACGATGCGTGAGGGGGCCCGTTTCATTATCAAAAAAGGATTCGGTTTTCCTGAAGACGAGGAGTACATTGAAGAACACGGAGCCATGGAGGGAGCCGATCCGGAGGCGGTGAGCGCCAAAGCCATGGAGAGGGGCAAAGACCAGCTGGGAAGCCTCGGTTCGGGAAACCATTTTCTGGAAATCGAAGCGGTGGAAAGGGTTTTCCGACCAGATGTTGCCGAGGTGTTCGGCCTTTTTCCCGGACAGGTCCTCATCATGGTGCACACCGGTTCTCGGGGTCTGGGTCACCAGATCTGTACCGACTCCCTTCAGACCATGCAGAGTGCCATGAACCGCTATGGCATCAAGGTCCCCGACCGGCAACTGGCCTGTGCTCCTTTTCATTCCCCCGAGGGGCAACGCTATTTCGCCGCCATGGCCTGTGCGGCGAACTTTGCCTGGGCTAACCGGCAACTCATCACCCACTGGGTACGGGAATCCTTCGAAGAAGTGTTCAAAAAATCGGCCCGGGACCTGGGGATGGAGGTGCTGTACGATGTAGCTCATAACATTGCCAAACTCGAAGAACACGAAGTGGAGGGAAAGAAAAAGAAACTCTGCGTGCACCGTAAAGGAGCAACCAGAGCCTTCGGTAATCGCAGAGAAGCCGTGCCGGCCCGCTACCGGAGCGTGGGACAACCGGTACTCATTCCCGGGGATATGGGCACCGGCTCCTATGTCCTTTTGGGAACCGAACAGGCCATGCAGGAAACCTTTGGTTCCACCTGCCACGGAGCAGGGCGAGTGATGAGTCGCTCGGAAGCCGATCGGACTTCGCGGGGGAGAAACATTGCCGAAGAGCTTCAGGAAAAAGGAATTCTGGTGATGGCCGAGAGCAAGGCTACCCTGCGAGAGGAAATTCCGGAGGCATATAAAGACGTCAACGACGTGGTGCAGGTGGTGGAAGAGGCCGGAATTTCCAGAAGAGTGGTCTATGCCCGGCCTCTGGCGGTCATAAAAGGATAGGAGGATACCATGCTTGACTGGAAATGGGTTCGCGAGAACAAAGACAGAGTTCAGGAAACCTTGAAAAAGAGAAATATGGATACGGGTTTTGTGGAGGAACTCTTTCGTATCGATGAAATCCGGCGGTCGCTGCAGAAAGAAGTCGACGAATTGAAGAACCAGAAAAATCAGCTTTCCAGGAGTGTAGGGATGTGGAAGAAGGAGGGCAAAGACATTGGTCCCCTTCTCCAGGAGATTGAAGGGATATCGGGAAAAATCGAAGCGCTCGATGAGAAGCTCAAAGAAGTCGAAAAATCCTGGGAAGAAAAGCTCCTCTTTTTACCCAACCTGCCCCATCACACCGTCCCGGTGGGACAGGGAGAAGAAGATAACCCTGAAGTCCGCAGGTGGGGAGAGCCAAGACGGTTCGATTTTCCTCCTCGTCCCCACTTTGAGCTTGGCGAGGAACTGGGGATCCTCGATTTCGAGCGGGGAGCCAAAATTGCTTCTTCGCGCTTTACGGTTCTGAAGAAAGCAGGAGCGCTCCTGGAGCGAGCATTGGTGAACTTTATGCTCGACCTCCACACCAGGGAGCACGGTTACATCGAGGTATTCCCCCCGTTTCTGGTGAACACCAAAACCATGACCGGGACAGGTCAGCTCCCCAAGTTCTATGACGACCTCTACCACTGCCAGGATGACCTGCACCTCATTCCCACTGCCGAAGTTCCGGTAACCAACCTCCACGCCGGGGAAATCCTTGCCGAGGAAGACCTTCCCCTTTACTACGTGGCTTACAGCGCCTGTTTCCGACGAGAAGCCGGCTCTTACGGCAAAGATGTACGGGGGCTCATCCGGCAACACCAGTTTAATAAGGTGGAACTGGTAAAATTTGCCCATCCCGATAACTCCTATGAAGAGTTAGAGGGTCTCCTGCGTGACGCCGAGAAGGTTCTACAGCTTCTGGAACTTCCCTACCGGGTGGTGATCCTCTGTACCGGGGATCTGGGCTTTTCGGCGGCCAAGACCTACGACATCGAAGTCTGGATTCCCTCCCAGGAACGTTACCGGGAAATCTCCTCGTGTAGCAATTTTGAAGATTTCCAGGCTCGTAGAGCCAATATCCGCTTTCGGACCGCCGAGGGCAAACTTGCCTATGTCCACACCCTCAACGGTTCAGGACTGGCGGTAGGAAGGACTCTGGTGGCAATTTTAGAAAACTATCAACAAAAGGATGGAACGGTGCTTATACCGGAAGCATTGCGTCCCTACATGCACGGTTTGGAATACATCACCCCCCAATTTGAGGTGCGTTGATGGAAAGAAGAGGGTTCGGTATTGTCGGTTTCGGCTTTATCGGTCGTATCCATGCCCTGGCCATATCGGTCCTTCCCTATGCCTTTCGGGAACTCCCCTTTCTCCCTGAAATCCGGGGAATCTGCACCGCCCACCCGGAAACAGCCCGGAAAGCCCGGGAAGAAACCGGTATATGGTCCACGGATTCCCTGGAAGAACTTCTGGCACGCCCCGATATCGATATGGTGGTGGTTGCTCTCCCCAACGCCGGACACCGGGAAGTGGTTGAAAAAGCTGCCCGGGCAGGGAAAGCCATTTATTGCGATAAGCCCCTGGCACTCAACCTTGAGGAAGCAAAGGCGATGGCAAAGGTGGTGCAAGAAACCGGCGTGCCCTTTGGGATGGCTTTCCATAATCGTTTTGTTCCCGCCATCCAGAAAGCCAGGGAGCTTCTTGAAGGAGGGAAAATCGGCCGGGTCTTCCGCGCCCGATTCCTCTATCTCCACTCCGGGTATGTGGACCCGGAACGCCCGGTAAGTTGGCGGCTTCGGAAATCCATCGCCGGGGGTGGAGCACTGTGGGATCTGGGGTCCCACCTCGTAGACCTGATACGCTTTCTCCTTGGAGAACCACAGGTAATCGATGCCTGGGGACGGACTTTCATCACCGAAAGGCCGGTATCTCCAGGATCTCCCCAAAAAGAAAAAATCGAAGTCGATGATTGGTCACTGGTCCACTTTGCTCTCCCCGAAGGAGGAGAGGGAACCCTGGAGAGTAGTCGTTTCGCCACCGGAAGCTGTGACGAAATTCGGATAGAAATCGAGGGAAGCCGTGGTGCCATCCGCTACAACTCCATGCAACCGAATTTCCTGGAATTCTACGACCTTGATGATCCTCCTTCCCCCTTAGGCGGGAAAAGAGGTTTTAAACATATCGAGACCGTAGCCCAGTATGCTCCTCCCTATGCTTTACCGGGAAAGTTTTCTCTGGGCTGGTTTAACGCCCACATTGCCTGTGTCCACGATTTCCTCTTGCGGTGCAGTGGGAAAAACGCCAGAGGCGCCGGTATCGAAGATGGGGTGAAAGTACAGGAATTTCTTGACCAGGCCTATTATCTTATGGGATACAATAAAAACACGGATGTGCCATGAGCGTCCGGGAATGGTGCTTCAGGAACTATCCTGAAATTGAAGCCTGGGATGAACTCCCTGACGGGGTGAGCGTGCTTGACGCACGACTTTCCATCGTAGGGGCCAATCGGACCATGAAGGACTGGTATGCCTCTGAAGACTTTCCCCAGGGGGAAAAGTGCTACAGGGTCTACCACAACCGCAAAAAACCCTGTCCCTGGTGCCCCACCCAGCTCACGCTCGCCCGTGGAAAAGCCACAAGCGGTATCGTGCCTTACCACGGAAAAGAAGGAGAGTTCCGGGGATGGCAAAAGCTCATCGTCTTTCCCATCTTTGACGGAGAAAAAAATATCATCGGCGTCATGGAGTACGTCCAGGATATCACCGTTATCAAAAGTCTGGAACAAGAAATCCAATCCTATCAGGCTAAACTCCAGACCCTGGAAAAAGAAGTGGCTTTCCTCAACGCCCTCCTGGAGAGGAATCAGCAAGCACAAAGCAAGTGGCGAGAAGACTGGATCTTTATGGCCCGCCAGGTGGTCAAACCCATCCTCCAGACTTTACAGAAAGACCTGAAAAACCGTCCACAGGAAGAATACCTTAAGGTGCTCGAACATTTTTTCTTCCGGATGGAGGAAGAAATCGTGGGAACCAAGAGCCAGGATTCCTCGCTCCTTGCCCTTTTCACACCCCGGGAGTGGGAGATAGCCATGCTCATTGCCCAGGGAAAAAGTAGCAAGGAAATCGCTGCAGAGCTTTCCCTTTCCATGAAGGCAGTAGAATTTCACCGGGGACGAATCCGAGAGAAACTCGGTATCCGCAATACCGGCTTAAACCTTCAGTCTTATCTCCTCGCCCACCTCCACCCTGGGTCTCCTGGGGATTTTCAGGGGAAAATCAGTGGTTCTTTAAAGAACCCTGAACAAAGATAATAGAAGCAAAGAAAATCTCAAAGGGAGGAAGGGAAATGGAGACCAATATGCTTTTTACCCCCATTGCCATTGGTAAGAAAGAGGCTTCGAACCGCCTGGTCATTAATGCCATGGAATGTTGCGACGCTGACGAAAATGGAAACCCCAGTCCTAAGACTTACCGGCGGTATCGACGACTCTTTGAAGGGGATGCCGGGGTTATTTTTCTTGAAGCTATTACCGTAACCTACGAGAGCCGTGCCCGCCTGAACCAGCTGAGTATCATGCCTCACAACGAGAAGGCTCTCCAGAAGTTCACCCAAGAAATGAAGAGTGTCAATCCCAAACCCATCTTCATCTGGCAGTTAACCCACGCCGGGGAACTGAGCAGTCCAGAATTCTCACGCCGGGTGTGCGTGAAACCTCTTCCGGGACTGGGAGGAGACCTCTTAACCGAGGAAGAGGTAGACAAAATTATGGATCAGTTCGTGCTGGGAGCCAAAATTGCCTATAATGCCGGAGCAGATGGCGTAGACCTCAAGCTCTGCCACGGTTATTTCGGCACCCAGGTTCTCCGTCCTTACAACGACCGTCCCTGGAAATACGGTGGAACCTGGGAAAAGCGCCGCCAATTCGCTTTCGATCTCTACGAGCGTATTCGCAAGGAAATCCCCGACCCCAATTTCCTGGTCGGCTCCAAAGTTACCATGTGGGAAGGGATCCCCGGAGGTCAGGGATGCGCCGGGCCAGATACCGCCATCATGGACCTCACCGAACCCCTGGATCTCCTTCGAGGACTTAAGGAGCGGGGAGCCAATTTCATCCTGGTTTCCGCCGGTAACCCTTCTCTCACCATCGCCCTGGCTCATCCGGATAAGAAAATCCCCGACTACGCCTATCTCCACCATCTCTTCCAGAGAGAAGCCCGCAAGGTCCTTTACCCGGAAGTCGTGACCATGGGTTCAGCGTACTCCATTTTCCGTGACGGAAAGAATAACTTCCAGGCTGTGGAAAGAGAAAAGAGTTCTCTCCTTTACTGGGGGGACAAAAACATCCGCGAGGGCGTTACCGACATGGTGGCCATCGGTCGACAGTCCTTTGCCGATCCTTTCCTGCCCAAAAAGCTTCGGGAAGGGAGATTCGACGAAATCAACTGGTGTACCCTTTGCGACACCTGCATGGAACTCCTTATCCGTCAACAGAACGCCGGGTGTGTGGTATACGAAAAAGAGTACGCCGAAATTTTGCGGGAAACCCGTGCAAAATTCGGCGTTTTGAAATTCAAACACACATAAGAGAAACACGGAGCGGCCATCAAAGGCCGCTCCGCTTTAGAACTAGAAACCAGAGGGGATATGCTTCTCTCCGAGCGATATAAGGCCGGAGAGAAAGAAAATCCGAAGTCGGGAAAATACCGGGAATCACGGTAGATGAGTAAAAGAGTGCCATCGTAGCCGCAGACGAAACCGGGAAGAATGATGCCAAATCTTCAGGGATAAGGCTACTCGGAACCTTCAGGTGGGCAGATTCTTCAGAAATTCAACCTCAAAGCGAAGGTGCCGGTTTTCTTCGATAAGGTCCCGAACAACCTCTACTTAAGGGCGCGGTCAAGGGTTGCGATCCTGTCGGTAATAATTCTGGCAACATTATTCAGATCGTTTCGGATCACATTCCAGACTTCTTTGGCATTGATTCCAAGGCGGTGCCGGTCAACATGTCCCTGAGTTCCATTATCGTTCACCCTCTCTTTTTTAACAGAGTATAACCGCTCAGGTTCTGTCAAGTGCACCCGAAAAACCGGAAAAATTCAAAGTGACACATATACGATGATTTCATACATCCTTGCAGCGAAGCAGGGGGTCATCGTATATCTGGAAAGAACGTGGGTTGCTTTGAGTGTCCGCGCTGTTTAACAAGTCTTTGGTTTAACTCGATAGCGTCAACTTATTGTAGGGATATTTTTGAAAACCCTCTCCATGGTTTCATTTCCTGATCTACCTTCCTTTCCCTCACCCATCCAGATTGCAGTCTTTCATACCACAGGAACCCAGGACATACTCTGGGTCAGGGCCTTGAGAGTCATACGCAGAGTACTCACCGGTTCCCGCATCACCGGGATGTTGTTATAGACTTCCCGGAACACCTCTTTCCCTCTCTTCTTCTCTTTCTTGATGGTTTCAGGGTTAATGGTGAAGGGAGGAAGCTTCTCTCTTTGGGTTCGTAGGTAGTAGTGTCTCACTGAGCACCCATTGAACTTCAAAGCTCGGAAGATATCCGCGGTCTACTCCCTTTCTCCCCCAGCCCATGGGACGATGGGAGAGTCGAGCTGAAAGGATAGGCTGCCATGAGCTTCGGCACTGATTCGCAATTCCAGCTCTCTATAGTGCCTGGCATTCTGGATTCCCTCCCAGTTACAGGAGAGGTACGTGCAGAGGTCTTTCAGTTTCCGTCTTTCTTGCGAACCCTCTTTTCTTGAGAGCACCTGAGAGAAGAAGGCTTCCACGTTCTCCCAGGAACCCTCCTCGATAGCTTTCCAGAGTTCCCCTCTTTTATGAGGTTCAGGGCATGCTCCCTGGATTCTCTGCGCCAGGTGGAAGCGAGGGAGGATGAAGATGGATTGGGGGATGATCTCCAGTCCTTTCTTGATCCAGGGGGCATCATCACCACAGAGGAAGATGGCTGCCACCGATTGAAGGTCGTAGTTCTCCTCCAGGTATTCCAGGACCTCCAGGAAGAGCTCTTCGGTATCCTCGTAGCGGCGAGCAAAATAGTGGGGATTCTTGAGTTTGGCTCTCCCTGAGCCTGAAGTCTCCTTCTCCTCATGGACGTAGACGAGTTTGGCAAGGATTCTGGACTTCTTCTTTTTTCTCTTGGTATGGTGGTTGCCCCTTTTCTCCTTCAGGGGGACATGGTCTTCGTCTGCTTCGATGAAGAGGTAGGGGAGCTTCTTCTTCGCTGGTTTCTGCCTCTTCTCCGAAATCTTTCCTTCCTTCTCCCCATTTTTCCTCAAATTGTGGACCAGCCGCTTCACTACCTCAGCCCTGGGGTGCATTCCTGGTTTTGGGGAAGGATTGCTCTCCCCGCTTTTTGGTAGGAGAGCTCTGTGGCCCTCTCAAGGACCAGGGCTTTTAAGAAGGGTCAATCCTCTTCTTTCCGAAACCAATCTGGTCATCGAGGAGGTGCAGGTATTCTTTGGTGTCTTTGTGCCTGTAGTAGGTTCTCCTGTAGGTGACATCCCCAAAGAGGGTGAGGATGGTCCTTGGGTCATTTCTTCGGACCACCTGGAAGGCGTTTCTATCTCTCTTTCGATAGATCTCCTCATCTTTGGCTTCAAGGACAACCCTCAGTCTACCCACACTGTTCATGGTTTCCCAGAGCTTCTCCTCAAACTCCTGGAAATCCATCCTTTTCTCCAGAAAGTGGAGAGACAATTCCAAAATTCCCTGGCACCCTTTGAAGATTTGTTGTACCATATCCACAGAACCTCACCTCCCGGTAGTTTTACCAAGAAGACTTTTACCATACTCTGGATGGTGAGGTTTATTCTTTTGGGTTGGAACCCCTACGATAAATTTACACTAACTT
>Ga0308389_1002345_pt1 | contig 11948 bp, 13 predicted proteins | sample Hotspr2Sample148_FD_202362 | JGI IMG/M metagenome (GOLD analysis project Ga0308389, IMG submission 202362) | Hot spring phototrophic mat microbial communities from Mushroom Spring, Yellowstone National Park, Wyoming, United States - 20040719_148 ... | reverse complement strand
TAATAGATGCGCGTTGATAGATGCGCGCAAAGCTAACACAAGTAGCAAATTGGCAAAAGCATGGCGAGCCACTTTCAGGGCACAACTCGCATGCACCATCCACAGACAATGGGTAATATCCCTAACTTGCACTCGTTATATTTTGCTATGTTAAAAGCCAGTGCAATTATTGCCGTGCATAATGGACAGGCGTTTATCGCCGATGCTGTGCGCTCGGTCTTTGCGCAAACCTGTAAAGACCTCGAACTGATTGTGGTCGATGACGCCTCCACAGACAGCACGCCTGACATTGTGCATAAACTGATGAAAACCGCACCTATACCGACGCTGTATCTTCGCAATGAGAAAAATCTCGAACGCTGTCTCTCACGCAATCGCGGTGCGGCGCAAGCAACGGGCAAATACCTTTTCTTTTTAGACTACGACGATGTGTGGCAGCCAGATTACATTGAAAGCATCCTTCACGTCTTTAATGAGACAAATGCTGACATGGTCTGCTCGATTCTTCGCTCAAAAATTGATGAACGGGGGCGAATCATCTACACTTCAAGCAAAGTACTGCCTAATGATGTAGGAATCCTAAGTTGTGCTGCACTCATTGGCGGCACGCCCGGTGTAGCAGTTCAGAAGGCAAGTTTTTTGCAGTATAGCAATGCATTTTGTTTTCGCGAGGATTGGGAGCTGGTGCTGCGAACATTTCTCTCTGGACAGACGATTGCCATAGACGACAGTGACAAGGTGTTCGTGCGTGAGCATGGCAAGCGAACAAGCCGCGCTAATCCAAAATACTACCATGCATCACTACGCATTTGCAAGACCTATCGCCAAAAAATTCCGCCGCAGTATCGACCCTTTTTTGATTTTGAAATCGGTAGTGTCGCACTCCGTTACGGCGATATGTGGCGCGGCTGGAAACTTGTCTTAAGCGCATTGCTGCGCCATTCAACCCTGTGGCAAAATCCACGCAACTGGCTCATGCTCTTCAAGCGTGGTCTCCGCATTGACCGCTGGCTGTCGCCCTCGCTACGCTCACAATAAGAATATGTAAAATAAATGTTGCAACAATAAATGTTGTAACATATATTTGTCAGCATCGTATCGGTGACGAGCACTTTACAAATACTTTATCAACCATAAATCTAACCGTAATTGTTTATGAAACTTCTTGCATCTTTGATAACCCTGCTTTTGGTAAGTGCAAATGTACTTGCCCAAGTAAACTGGCAGCTCGACAAGAGCCACTCCAACATTAACTTCACGGTATCGCACATGGTGGTATCGGAGACATCAGGCAAATTCAAGTTCTTTGAAGGCAAGGTTGTCGCAAAGAGTGATGACTTTGTCGATAGCGATATTGAGTTTACAATTGATGCCAGTAGCATTAACACGGATGATGAAAAGCGCGATGCACACTTGAAGTCCCCCGACTTTTTTGATGTGGCCAAGTATCCGCAAATCACCTTCAAGAGCAAATCCTTCAAGAAAATTGATGGCAAGAACTACAAGCTGACTGGCGACCTCACCATGCACGGTGTAACCAAAGAGGTCACATTCGATGTGATTTACAATGGTGTGGCAAAATCGCCCACCGGCGTAACCAAAGCTGGCTTCAAAGTTATTGGCAAAATTAACCGCACAGACTTTGGCTTAAAGTGGAACAAAACTCTCGATAACGGCGGCTTGTTGGTCGGAGAAGAAGTGAATTTTGTGTGCAACATTGAACTGGATAAAAAATCCTAACTGAATCTGAATTGAGTGACCGCTCATGGGCTTGAAAAAAGCAGTTGAAGACCCTCTCAAAAAGTTAAGCCCATGAGCACTTAAAGAATCACTGTGAAAATTTAGGAGCGAAAATGAATAGCGTGTCGGAAGAAACAAGAGCCAGCATTCAGCAAATCTTGCCGGTGGTCTCGGTAATGGAAGGAGAAGGATTCCTGGTGCATCGTCCCTTCCCACGATGGGGATTATCCTACATCGACCCATTTCTGCTGTTAGATGAATTTGGACCTGTAAAATTCGCTCCGGGCGAAGCAAAAGGCACGGGCGCACATCCACACAAAGGCTTTGAGGTTTTGAGTTACATTCTCAAAGGAGGATTTTGTCATCAGGATTCGCTGGGCAATCTTGCCGTGCTAAATGAAGGCGATGTGCAACTTATGACCGCTGGGCGAGGCATTGTGCATAAAGAGCAACCAATTGATGAGGTCAAACAAAATGGTGGCTGGATGCATGGCTTTCAAGTATGGATTAACTTGCCAGCTCAAAAGAAAAATCTTCAGCCAAGCTATCAGGATATTCGTGCATCACAAATCCCAGTGTATGTATCGTCTGAAGGCAATATCAGGGTGAAGGTAATTGTTGGTGAAGCATTTGGCGTGCGTTCGCCGATTCATGTACAGACCCCAATTGAGTATCATCACTATATCTTGGAGCCAAATGCGCAAGCCACAATTCCAGTAAAACGCACACACAATACGTTTCTATACCCCGTGGCAGGTAGGTTTATGCTGAACGGCTGTGAAGACATCACACATGGAGCAGTGCCGCTTTTAGCCAAAGAGGGCGACCACATCACGGTAAGCAATTTATCCGATATGCCTGCAGAGTTCATCTTCTTTGCTGGACATCCTATCGGTGAGCCAGTAGCACGATAGGGTCCATTTGTGATGAATACTGAAGAGGAACTGCATCAAGCATTCCGAGACTATCAGCGCGGTGCAATGGGAGAGTTAAATGAAGAGGTAGCGTAAGAATGGTATGCGACTCGAGGATGAAATCAAACAGAAAAGCTTTCGCTGTCCGTATCAAAAACTGCAGGTAAACTTGGTTTATACGTTTCACTGGCTGATTCCAAAACTTCAGGAGCAGTTCAAGGGCTCGGGTATCACGATGCAGCAGTATAATGTGCTACGGATTTTGCGCGGACAATTTCCTGCGCCCTCATCCTTGATGCTGCTCAAAGAAAGAATGATGGATAAGCAATCTGATGTCTCTCGCCTTATAAGCCGATTAGTCAGCAAAGGCTTGGTGAAGCGAGAGACCTGTGCTCGCGACCGACGAAAGTTAGATGTGCTGATTACGAAAAAAGGACTGGCATTGCTGGAGAAATTAGACCCCAAAGTAAATGCAGCAGAAGCGCGTTTGAAAACATTGACCCCAAGTGAGGCAGAAATGCTGAATCATCTTCTCGATAAGCTGCGCGGATGATGCCTATCCTTGTGATGGAAATTCATTAACTTTAGGTGGCAGAGAGTGCAGCGCATCAAAAAACCAAAAAATGCTCTCATTCAAAAAAACACTGATGCTGACACCGCTACGCATCTTGGTAGGGATAGCGCTTTGTTTTTCAACAGCCACATCGACGGCAGTCGCGCAAAATGCATTGTCACACGCCGCCCAGCGAGTGCGACCCTTCATCACTGATGATGCACGTGTTGTAGGCAACCGCTTAGCGCAGTTGGAATCTTGGTATCGACAAGATAAAGAGACCATCCAGCAATAGTTTCTGCTGGCTTACGGTCCAACCGAGTGGCTTGAGCTCACTTTAGGTGGTGTGGTCGGATGGGGCTTAGTGGCTGGGGAGTTGGAAGAATTTCCATTTGTAGATGAATCGACAAAAGGTTTTGCGTTGGGGTTCCCACTGGTTCAAGCAAAAGTGTTGTTCAAAGGCTACGAAACGAATTCGTGGCCGGGCGTCAGTTTGGTGATAGGCTCATTTCTGCCATATGGTCAGGGGGTGCTGCAACCGCCGGGCTATGGAACATTTGGCTTCCTTATTGTCTCGCAATCCTTCGGTGAAGACGATGCGGTGTTGATTCACGGCAACTTGGGAGCAAACTACCTGCGCATGGATGGCAAAGATGAGCTCATCAATACATGGGGGATTGGCACGCAGATTCGTGCAATCGGTGGATTCCACATCGTGGCAGAACTCTTCTCTGGCGACCCATATGTGCCGGGCTCGGGAGTATCGTATCAAGTGGGCTTTCGGCACTTTTTCAGCAATAATCTTCAAATTGATGGCACTATCGGCGATGGCATTGGCGGACGAACAAGACTGCCATTCTGGTTTAGTGCAGGCGTGCGCATTGTCTTTGATTTTTTCCATTCAGCCCCGTATTGACCCCACCAGCGCTTAGAGTGCCTCCAAAATGGCTTTCATCAAGGCTGAAAATTTCTCTTTAGATTGATGAGCAATCAGCTGAACCTCTTCATGAGAAAGTTTTTCTGGGCTCAACCCAGCGGCTTTGTTAGTGATAAGCGAGAGTGCCGCCACGCGTAGCCCCAGTGCCGCCGCCACACTGGCTTCCACAACCGTTGACATACCCACCATATCTGCACCCATGCGCTCCAGCATCCTGATTTCAGCTTTGGTTTCATAACTCGGTCCCAGTACGCCAGCATAGATACCACGGTGAAGCGCAATGCGATGCTGAAGCGCAGCATGCTCAATAAGACGCATCAGCGCATTGTCATAGACGACATAGGGACGACGGAAACGGTAGGGGAAAGATAGGCGAGTGAAAGTAAGGTCGAGATGGTCTGTGATGAGGCAGAGGTCGCCAGGGTTGAAATAAAGGTTAATCCCGCCAGCCGCATTGGTAAGAATAAGCGTCTTAATGCCCAAAGCGGCAAGCAAATGCACATAAAACGTGACCGCATCAGGCGAATGCCCTTCGTAGCGATGCACGCGCCCTTTGATGAGTATGAGGGAGTGATGGGCATAGCTACCCAAAATCACTTTGCCATGATGACCTGCCACACGAGGCACAGGATAGTGCGGAATATCTTCAGCGTCAAGTGAAAGATGCGTATCAATGTGCTGTGCAAAATCGCCAAGACCAGAACCCAACACGATGGCAAGGTCAGGCACACGAGAAATTTTTTCAGCCAGAAAAGCAACTGCAGCCGATACCTTTTCAGAAATAGTCGTCATGGAGGTTACGGACTGATGATAGCTATGGCAATAGCATACTGATGCGTGTGTGACATGGAGATGGCGACTTTTTTCGACGAAAGTCCCTTGATTTTTTTGCGAAACTTAACTTTTGGCTGTCCATTTTTGTGGCGCAAAATCTCAACCGATTGCCAATGAAATGTCTTGGAGATGCCACTGCCAATTGCCTTAGCAAGAGCTTCTTTACAGGCAAAGCGTGCGGCAATGCTCTCATATGGGTTTGCTTTCGAGTAGCAATATGCAATTTCTTTTTCGGTGAGAATGCGACGTAAAAACTGCTCGCCATACTGGGTAACACAGGCTTTGATGCGTGAGATTTCAATAAGGTCAATGCCAAGTCGCATAGTGCGTTTGTGCGAAGGGTTTTCTTCAACTTAGCAAATTCTTTGCTATTTTTGAGAACATCGCCCGGAGAAGCATCATAACAGCCAGCGAAAAATTTTGGTAAAAATAATTCGGCTGCACAAAAACCATATGCTCATCACGAAACGATTCATTTACATTTCACTTCTTTTCCCTTTGCTCTCTTTTTCATGCCAAGGCAACGCGCCAACCGTAGAGGAACGCATTTCAGAGATCATGTCGAAGATGACGCTGGATGAAAAAATTGGTCAGATGGTGATGGTAGGCATGCAATACTTGCAGAGTCCGGAGGACATTCAGAAATACTTCATTGGCAGTGTGGTGGCAAGCGTGGGCTTTTATCCAAAATCGGGGCATGGCCTTGCACAAGACTGGGCAGATTTCAATGATACACTGCAAAGCTATGCGATGCGCACTCGTCTGAAAATTCCGCTGCTTTCCGCCATTGATGCCGTGCATGGCAATGCGTTGGTCTTTGGTTCAGTGGTGCTGCCACACAACATTGGCATGGGATGCAGTGGCAGTGAAGAGCTCATTCGACAAGCGGCTGAACTGACTGCAGAAGAAATGCGTGCCGCTGGATTTACATGGAACTTAGCACCATGCGCAGCAGTGGCACGCGATGAGCGATGGGGCAGAACATATGAATCCTACTCTGAAACGCCAGAACTGACGGCAAAGTGTGTGGTAGCGGCGGTCAAAGGATACCAAGGCGAGACGCTGGGTGAGACAGGCGTGCTGGCATGTGCCAAGCATTTCGTCGGGGACGGCGCAACGCTCAATGGGATTAACGAAGGGGATATTGAAATTGATGGTAAAGCGCTGCGTACCATTCATTTTCCGCCATACGTTGCGGCAATTGAGGCAGGCGTCGGCTCGGTGATGCTCTCCTACAGCCGCTTCAATGGCGAAAAAATTCATGGGCAGAAGTACCTCATTCAGTCTGTGCTGAAAGATGAATTGAAATTTCCCGGCATTGTGGTCTCGGACTGGGGCGGCATTTACGAGATTGTAGCGGACACGGTGGATTGCATAGAGCGAGCGGTAACAGCAGGCATTGATGTTATCATGTTGCCAGCCAATTACAAAGAGTTTATCACGATTTTGCGCACGCTGGTGCGTCAGCAAAAAATTTCGCCAAAGCGCATTGATGATGCCGTCAGGCGAGTGTTGCGTGCAAAATTTGCATTAGGCTTGTTCGAAAAGCCTTACGCAAAGCGAGAACTGCTTGCCAAGGTAGGAAGTGAAGAGCATCGCAGACAGGCGCGGCGCATCGTGCAGGCAACAGGCGTGATGCTCAAAAATGATGGCAAGCTCCTGCCCTTGGCAAAAAATCTGCCTCGCATTCACTTGGCAGGAAAAAGTGCTAACAGCTTAGCCAATCAATGTGGCGGCTGGACAGTGGACTTTAGTGATTTTACCCGAACGCCAGACAGCATTGCTTTTGGAATGACCTTCTATCAAGCCCTGCGGCAGACGGTTGGAGCTGGTACAGTGGTAACTTACTCGCCAGACGGCACTGGTGCCGCAGGTGCATCGGTGGGAATTGTTGTCATTGGCGAAACACCCTACACGGAAACAGATGGCGATAGACCCTATCCCGTGATAGCTGAAGAAGACCTCATCCCAATTCGCAACATTGTCGCAGCAAAAGTGCCCGTGGTAGCCGTGCTCATGACAGGCAGACCGCTGGTGCTGGGTGAAGCCTTGACAAAATCCAACGCCTTTCTGGTCGCATGGCTACCTGGCACGGAAGCGCAAGGCATCGTCGATCTCCTGTTCGGTGATGCCAAACCGAAAGCAAAGCTCTCTCATTCTTTCCCGCGAACCGTAGAGCAAATCCCGATTAACGTCGGCGAGAGCAAAGCGCAGCCACTCTTCAAAGTGGGAGAAGGACTCTCTTACTGATGCAAGATGAGCCAATAGCGACAGCCTTAGCCAATCAATGAAAAAATGTGTATGGCGCAGCGAATGCTGTGACGCTGGCAGAGTAGTTCAATGAACAGCGGTGGTGTAGGACTGACTCAACCGCTGCAATAGCTCAGCTTCAGCAAGCGGTACAAGCGAAAGATGCCAAGCGCGTTCAAAGCCTGTGCGAAAGGCTTGCACGGCTTCATGGTAAGTCACTGCTCGACCAAGCAGTTCCGATGCTGAGATAGTTTTTTCGCGCAAATCTTTAGCAATGCGCGCTTGAATATCTGGGGCAGTGTTGAGATAGCGTGCCATGTCGAGGTGTTTGGGTGAGAGCAAAATAGAGCCATGCTGCAAAAGTGTGTGCCCGTAACGCCGTTGCGCAGAACCGATAATTTTTTTGCCGTCCACTTCCAACTCATCTCTTGCCGAGGCGGTAAAACACGGTACACTTTCGGCTTGAGCGTATCGCATGCGCAAATCAGGCTGTTGCCGTTGAAGACTGGCTTCAATGCCCAGTTCAGCCAACCCGATTTGCAACGCCAAAGAGATTTGCGTGTAACACACGGCGTTGGGAGCATCGGTATGCATGACAATTGAGTAAGTCAGCTCTTCGGCGTGAAACACGGCTCTGCCACCAGTAGGACGACGAACAAGGTCAATGCTGTCTTGTGCCAGCAAGTGGCGATGAAATGTCGTCTCGCTTTGATGATAGCCGATGGATATACAAAAAGGCTGCCACGCATAGAAACGCAAGACAGCGATATTTTCTCCGAGGGCAGGTAAAAGCGTGTCAAAATTCAGGGCAAGTTGTTCATCAAGCCACATTTGAAAGGCGCCACGCTTGGCACCTGAATCAATTAGAAAAACTTTACTAAACATTTTAGAGTTGCGCTGAAATACCTAAATTTCATAGCTAAAAAATGACAATCCCAGAGATTCTCAAAACATACAAAGTTATCGCCGTTGTTGGGCAATCTGACAAGCCAGAGCGACCAAGTTATGCGGTTTCACGGTATATGATGGCGCACGGATACCGTATCGTGCCAATCAACCCGAATTTGAAGACGGCATTAAAACAACCGTGCTACCCCAGTCTATTGGAGTTGCCACAAGAGCTAAGGCGTGCCGTAGAAATTGTCAATATCTTTCGTAAGCCCGAGGAAGTGACAGCAGTAGTTGATGAAGCAATTGAGATTGGTGCAAAAGTAATTTGGATGCAGTTGGGCATTACTAACGAAGAGGCACGTAAAAAAGCGGAAACTGCCGGGCTCATTGTTGTGCAAAACCATTGTATTGCCGTAGATCATCAGCTATACTGTGACTAACAAGTTGAGATAAACTGCCATCAACCGCTTCTACATGATGAAAGTCAAATCAGTCACATCGTGCAAAAAAATCTGCGCACTGGTGTGGACGATGCTGCTGACCAGTATTCCCCTGTGGTCTGTGAATGCGGAAGTGGCGACATCGGCAGCACTGCATGATGAGAAGCCCGACCGTCGATACGGATTTTCATTCTCGCCCAAAGAAACAGAGGAGGCGTGTGGTACGGTGGTTGACAAAATCGTGATTACGGGCAACTACACCACGAAGCCGTTTGTCATGCGTCAAGAAATGCCCTTCAGCGAAGGTGACACCCTGACCATGCAAGGGCTGCAAGTGGCACAACAGCAGATTTACAACTTACAGCTCTTCAACGTGGTCTTTGTCTCGGCGCGGCGCTTCGTGCCCGACCGACCCCCAGAGGACATCAGTGTAAGCGATGAGCAGGATTCTATTTTTGCGGCATTTGTGCATCAGTGTTATGAAGAAGCCGAAGCGCATCAGGCACCTCTCACCGTGGTGTTGGTCTCTGTGCATGAACGCTGGTATCTGTTCCCACAGCCGCGGTTTGATTTGCGTGGCGTCAGCTTAGCCAATTGGTTACGCAACCCGACCATTGCAAACTTGAACGTGGGCGTCATTACGACACATCAAAATTTTACAGGGCTGAGCGACCCGCTCTCTATTGCCTTCGGCGTGGGATTTGATCCCTACATACGGCTTTCATACTACACGCCCTATCTCTTTGGGACCTCGCGCACCGGCGCGGGATTTGCTTTTACATGGCGCGACCTGAACAATCTTGCCTATGACACTCGAACCGAACTCATTCCACGCTACATTCAGAAAACATTCATCGTTACTGGAGCTATTAGCCAGCGCCTATCGCCTTTTGCCTTCTTGAATGTCAATTTAGGGTTTAATCGAGTCTCGGTGTTTGAGGAAACCAAAGCCGCTTATCCGAGTGCAACGGTGGCTGCCGATGGCCGCGACTACTATCCATGGCTACATCTGAATTACACCTATTCGCAAATGGATTTTAACCAGTGCCCGACGAAAGGATGGTTTCTCTCGCTCAATCTGTTTCAATTAGGCTTGCCGACATGGACCGACAAAATCAATATCACACGCGGCATTTTTGATATTCGCTTCTATGACAAACTCATCGGTGAATTGTCCTTAGCGCTACGCAATTACACGGCCATTTCACTCAATACGCCCGTGCCAAATCATGAACGACTCTTTTTTGGCTACACACGCATTGTCGTGCGCGGCTACACACGCGACATTTTTGAAGGCGATAACCTGCAGCTCAACAGTGCAGAACTGCGCTACCCAATTGTGCCACTAAGCACCCTACGCTTCAACTTCATACCTGTTGAACAATTCAAGGTCATGCAGTGGGCACTATACGCCACGCTCTTCTTTGATGCGGGCAACATTTGGTATAACTCACGCACAACTTTCTTTGGCAACCGACCCACCACATTCAACTGGCAAAATATGCAGTATGGCTATGGCGCAGGATTGCTGCTGGTGGGCGGATACCGCTTGGCGGCACGAGTAGATTTTGCATGGAACAATCGCGGCACACTGGATATTCTCCTCGATAATATTGTCTCATTTTGACCTGTGAAGCTCTCTGTGATTTTGCCAACGCTCAACGAGGAACATTTCATTACCAAGACGCTCCAAAGCATTGCCCAACAAGAACTACCAAATGGGGTTTCACTGGAACTGCTGATTGTCGATGGCGGCAGCAGCGACCGCACCTGTGAGAAAGTCATCTCATTTTTCGATAGCAACGATACGCTCCCAGTGCGAATGTTTCGCAGCGTAAGAGGCAGAGCCGTGCAACTCAACTGCGGTGCAGATTTTGCCACTGGCGACGCCCTGCTGTTTCTACATGCCGACACGACGCTCTCGACCAATGCACTCGCTGAACTTGCGCGCGTCATGCAAGACGAACACGTGCAGTATGGTTACTTTGCCATGAACTTTGATGACCCACATCCCTTAGCCATGCTGTATAGTGCCGCCACACGCCTGAACTCAATTCTGACACACTACGGCGATTCAGGTCTCTTTGCACGGCGCACGTTTTTCGAGGCAATAGGCAGATTTCCCGAACAGGAGTTCATGGAGGATGTAGAGTTCCTTTTGCGGGCACGCGCCGTAGCCGAACCCACACTCATTGCCAGCGCAACGGTCACGACGTCAGCTCGACGCTTCAAAAAAAATGGCTTCCTTTCACAGCAATTGCTGAATGCTTATCTCATCGCTCGCTATATCTTGGGTGCGGATGTGCACGAGCTCAAAAAGCGCTACAGTAGCTTGGAGAGGTAAGCGCGCATCAGCACCATTTTTCAGAGCGCTAATTCTTTTCTGTCGTTCCGAGCGATAGCGAGGAATCTGTTGTGGATGCTTCACTCTGCTACGCTTCCTTCAGTATGACAGCGTGTGGCGAGTGTCAGTGCGTATGCCTTTTGTGCCCCATCACTTGATGAGCATCATTTTGCGCGTCTCGCTAAATGAGCCAGCCTGCAAGCGATAGAAATACATGCCACTGGGCAATGCGGCGGCATCAAAATTTGCAACATAAACCCCAGCCGACTGACGCGCATTAACAAGCGTTGCTACTTCACGACCGAGCACGTCATAAACCTTCAAGCTCACTTGTGCAGACTGTGGAATCGCATACCGAATCGTGGTGCTGGGGTTAAATGGATTGGGATAGTTCTGCTCCAACACATATCCCGATGGACGCGCATCACTAAGCCGCTCAACAGAGGCAGTAGCACTGAGCTGAATGGTTGTTACGGTGCCGCTGACTTCATTAGCGACGACCAAAAGCGGGCGACCATTTGGACTTAAGTTGCCCGGAATAATCAGCAACCCTTCTGCACCTAAGTCGCCGACACGGTCAGCTGCCACAGGACCAGCGGCAGCGCCAACCAGCACGGTGCCAGCGCCGGGAGTGACACCGAAATTGCGATTGTTGATGTAGCTGACAAAGCGCGGAGCTGTGGGAGAGGTGATGTTGTAAATCATCACGCCGCCGATGCGCTCTAAGCCAATGAACGCATAGGTGCTATCGCCAACACGTGCAATTTTGACATCTTCGGGTTCAGGACCTTTGTCATCACTGCGGTTATCGAGCGCATTGCTCGTGTTTGTTGCATTGAAATTTGCTGGAAAGCGTGCCGCGGTGATGCGCTCAAACTCATCGCCACTGTCATAGACACGCACTAAGGAATCGGCGTCCACACGGAAGATGGAGAAAGAGCGACCGCCAAAACATTGCAAGCTGCGATAGAGTCCGTTGGGCGTGGTATCGGGCAGGGCAAGCGAGATGGTTAGGCGTCCCAGCAATGAATCGCGGCGAATGCCA
>Ga0308389_1002341_pt1 | contig 11957 bp, 8 predicted proteins | sample Hotspr2Sample148_FD_202362 | JGI IMG/M metagenome (GOLD analysis project Ga0308389, IMG submission 202362) | Hot spring phototrophic mat microbial communities from Mushroom Spring, Yellowstone National Park, Wyoming, United States - 20040719_148 ... | reverse complement strand
AGTGCGCCTTGCCAGCGGCTTCGTTGGCCGCCTAGCCAAGCATCATCCCGATATCCCTAACTGGGCAATCACGCTGGTTACGTCTATCACTATCCGGCTAGCCGCCTGATCAGTCAACCTATCACGCGACCTCAGCTCTATCAGTTCCTCGAGGAGGCTTACGAAGCGCCGGAGGACTTCTCGCGTTACCTTTAAGTCCACGCGCGAGTTAGCAATTACTTCCTTCCAGCCGGATGACCGACCGCGCATCTAAGATGGCTTGGCCAGGGCTGTCCGCGCCCTCACGGGCAAGGACTCCAGCGCTACTTGGGCCATCTACCGTCGCTATCAGGAAGCCAACACCCTCGCGTTCCTCCTGACCTTCAGGGATTAGAGGTGGCCGTGTTGGACGAGCGGGGCACGGATCAGGACTTCCCGGCGAAGCGATATGACCTGATCTTCCTCTTGCGGCGCGCGATTGGAGGAGATAGATGCGGAGAACTACCTCAACAAGCTGGAAGCGCTTGCGGGGCGCTGGCTGGAGCTTGTCGTGCGCGATATGCCAAGCGCATTGCCTCCGACCCAAGCCAGCTGCTGGGCGTCTATGGCTACTTCGTCCTCAAAGATCTGCTGGAGAAGAGCAGGAAGGTCTGGTTTGAAGCCAGTTAGTGCGCGGACGCCGCGCGCAGGTCAAAGAGCTGCGCGTTCGTCATCCCGGCGGCGCACGGAGCGAGACGCCGTGGAGCATCGCCTTCAACTAAGATGCTTATTTTTTGGATAGCCTTGGCTAGTGGCAAGTGCAAAGGGAAGACGACGCGCTCATCGTTTGAGAATTATGTCATTAACGCGACCCTATGCCTCCGTCATCAGATTGACTGCTCAACAACCGGCTTTCGTCCCCGCTTCAGGCGACGGACAATATGCCCACGCTGCCTTCTTCAGTATCTTCAACCAGGTGAATCCGTGCTTGGCTAGCACGCTTCATTATCTCCGTCATCATCAACTGGGTTCACTATATCTTATGAAAAAGCAATTTTTATTTCTATGTACATCTCGTCTTTAATATTCTCTTAATTTTTTGGTGTTCAATTAACGGAGACTGGAGTGGGCTATACTTTATAAAATTAAATGAAATATATATTACAATTTTTTCTTATCATTAATATATCCATTATATTATCAATATTTTTATATTTAATTAATTTTTCTATATTTAAAATAAATATTTTTCTAAGATCAATCAGAAGGCTTTGGTTCTCTGTTAAATTTTTATATATATAATCTATATTTGCATTTATTCTTTCCAAAAGTAAATTTATAAATTTAGTCTCTTCTTCTCTATTTATAAAGTTTCCAAAGTATATTCTTTGTAGCGCGTATATAATATCAAAAAAAATACTTTCATTATTTTGCTCATTTTGATCTCTAAATACAACGTGCATTTTATTTGCTATTTCCCTGCATATATTTAAGTAATTATCTTCTGAGTCTTCTGAATAAAAATTTCTATATTTTTTCTTCATTTCTAAGTACAAAATAAATCCATATTTACTTGCTATTTCAATATCTCTATCATATAAACCTGATCTTATTTTTAATATTAAATGAAGGTCTTTCTTTACTTTATTCTTTTTCAAATTTGATTCACCAAACTCTTTTTTTGTTATTTCTTCTAAAATTTTTATTTTTAAATCTTCGCGCACGTCTATTATGTTTTTAATAGCTAGTTTAGTAATTTCTTTTATTGAAAATACTTTTTCTAGTTCTTTTATATAATTATCTATTTTATCTTGATTTAAGAATATATTAAATAATTCCATCTTTGCTAGCAATTCTTTTGTTTTATTTTCATCTAATCTTTTTTTGATATATTTTTCTATTTTTGTTTTTTCTTCCTTGTTCATATATTTTATAATTTCAATTAAATTCTCTCCTATAAAATATATATTTTTAAATATATCCTCATCATCCTCTGATAATTTTGCCATAGCTCCAGCAATTTTTTTGTAAAATTCTTCTTCAAAATTATTTACAATATAACGCCCAAGTAATTCAAGTCTTAAAATACTATATAGAGCTAGAAATTGATTTATAAATTTTTTAAAAACCTTCGGTTCTATAGATAAGAAATCTTTAATTTTTTGCTCAGAAGAAGTACATTTTTTTATAATATTTTTTATGAAACTATCCAAATTTTCTTGTAAATCTAATAGAAATTTACTAACACATAATTTATTTTCTTGGAATGTTTTAATATAAAATTTCAAGTGAAGATATAAAAACAATAAAGCTTCGTGCATCTCGTCAGACAAGTTATCTTTTTCTAAATTTTCTCTAACTTTTTTAATAAAAAAATCATCTATTTCATGTACGGTCACCAGAGCACATGCAGGGTGAGAAAAACCAAATTTTTTTAGATAGTACCTGTGAATTTCATATAAATTAATATTAAAATCATTTCTATATTTAATAAAATAAGGAATTGAGTATGACTCCTCAAATAAATAATTTTTTATATTAAATTTTATTAAAATATCTTTACAATCTTCTTCTGATAAATTTCCTGTATCCATTCTATTTGAAATTGGTCTGTATTGTACCTTCTCGATCAAACCACGGGCAGGCCATAGTCGCGCTGCGACATACGCAGACAGCTCGCTTCCTCCCTTGACCAAGCGCTCCACATAGTCATGATAGACCGCCTCTGGCCACGGTTCCCCATTCAGTAAACTCCAAATCATCCCAGCATGCGCAATCACCCCATCTTCTTCTGCCTCTCCAGTGATTTTAAATTCATCTAGAACAGATGGTGAAATTTTATTGTTATGCCTAATTTTCATATTAATTAACTCGTCTGTCTTCGTAATAAAGTACAAGCCATTTTTCCCAAAAGATAATTCTAATATTTCATTAACAAAACATATCTCTCTAGCGCTTGGTTTCTTAAACCAGCGCCTAGCAAAATATTCTGCTAAATTTTCAGAATTTGTCATTTTTTTATATATTTTATTTTTATTTTGTTTTTATGTTAATTATTCTCAGGGTATTTGTATTTATAGTTTTAAAAGATACTCACTGCATTAAGCCTATGCTATCTACATAAGCTATTGTAGCGCATCTCTCAATTGATAAAGTACCCACTGCACCATGCTGTCACTCTTAGGCCAGCGCGATCACGCTAGACGAGAACCGCAGTTACCTAAATGTTCCCTCGACTGCCGTGATTGCTCCACATGCCCATTTTCTTCAAGCTCGGCGATTACATCTAGACACTGCCGCTACCGCAGCTTGTTTTCAGCGGTTTGGCTACTGCTTGGGCCAATCTGGACGGCGAGCGGTGATCCCGCGATGTGGAGCGCTGCTGGCTTGCCCCCCATGCTGTATAACTGGCCACTGCTCGGCTCGATCGGCAGGTTAGTCTGTCATTTCACGATTCAGGGAGATAGCATGCTCGCTTGCAAGCGTTAGTGTATGATGACGGCGTGTAAGAAGCGGTGTTGCTGTTTAGGCGTGGGTTTTTGGTGGTTTGGATAGTGGTTATCTCATTATAGGGATTGAAAGCCAATCCTATCCTAGGCAACCGCTCCTCCAATCAACCTGCAATAGCACAATGACGCATGCTGTCGGATCACCTCTACTCTGTATCGCATGCACTTTGGGCAGCAATCTCATTTTTCTCTCACATGAGAAGAATGTAACTACTATCCCATATTTATCTTTTCTCTAGTAAGAATAAATACTCATTAACATATATAGACCTATTATATAAATTTCTGCTCCCCTTAAATGCATTATATCTAATCTCAGTTAAATCAAGTTTACCAATATTTGATAACATATTAGTCATTTTTTCTAATGAAATAAAACCCTCGTTGTTAAATGATATTAGAACAAAATTTGCATCTATACTGTAAACTAGATCCTCAAGCAAAGCAAGTGATTTACTCTTCACATTATACCCAGATCGACGCCAGTCCACCGGAATTCCTGAAACGCGACTCACCCGCTCTGGCTGCCTATATGTGGTAATTAAATTGAGCATGAAATAGTTCGATCCATATGGATGTTGGTTGTACGGTGGATCTAGATAAACAAGATCTATGTTCTTTAATTTTTTAGCAAGTTCATTTGCATCTTCCTGATAGACTAAATACTCACATTCGAAATTACTTAAGATCGGAACCTCGAGCGTGATCTCACCCAAGATCCGAGACAGCGCATCCCGACCACTGCCACCGAATTGCCCAATCCCAGTGAGCCGATTCTTGTAAAACCCTTTAAATACCCCAGAAGTGTTGGCATGAATCGACGCCTCACTAAGCAAAGGACCTAATAATAGATCTTGTAAATTACTTGGCAAACCACTGATGAGGCGGCGATAATTATCTATTCTACGCGCGTTACTGCGCGTGTAAAATACTCGGTCTTCTATCTTGATATTCTCTTCATCTTCAGGTGAATACATTTCCTCAATAAATCCTTTGGCAAAAGGCTAAAAATCAACTCTTTTATTAAAATCCTCTACAATATTATTTATAATTTTTATATCTATTTCGGATTTATTTCTTAAATAACAACGTGAAATTGCCGCCGCGTAATCCTCAATATCATTGCTAATAACTAAAGAGGCATGCGATTTAAAAAATCGAGATACTACACCAGAACCGCTAAATAGATCGGCTATTTTAAGTTTTGCTTTTCCAAGCCTGCGTTTTACCTTATCTACCTCACAGGCGATGTAACCCAATAAAGCCCGCTTATTTCCAATATAGGTTATTAGTTGCCTTCTAAGATAGTCAGGGTTTTCAAATGTGTGGTGGTTTATAGTGCAGTTCATTTCTAATTATTATAAATTATAGTATTTTAATTATTATTGCTAAAAATTCTCGATAACTCCCCACTGAGATAATATGCCAGAAAAAACGAGTATATATTACATTAAATTTTAATCTTAAAAATATAATTGTTTTTTTATATATAAAATTAAACGAATTGATTTTGCTGGACTTGTCTAGGTCAATAATAACCATGCGCTGGCGATAGCTCAACCACGATGCTTATTATACCACATCCCCACAGCCAGTGCCTCCAGCGCTTCACAGATCAATTCACAACACAGCAGCCCAGACAAACCATGCGCACAGGGGCATCAACACCACCAGATAATGCGCCTCGACTACACAAAAATAATCCGATGAGCGTCATGGCTCACCGGATTGGGTGTGAAAAGCACAACCTTGGTCTAGTAGCGACTGACCTAAGTCTGCTTTCCGATTATACCACCACACACAAAATAAGCATGACGCGGGTGCATTCATGGATAGGGACAAGATCCTAGGTGGGCGACAGCACTGTCGTCGCCCACCCGCTAGCAGCATCACTTGACTTGGTGGAAGGTCACCCCTGTTGGTGAATGTGATTAGGTTTTCATGTAGAGCGCCACGCTTCCAGGTCGCCCCAATTGGTAAATGCGCCCCTCATCACAACGCGCGGCATAATCTTGATAATTTAAGTCAGGGTGTCACCAGGGGGTGGCGTTCCTTTAAGGGGTGTCACGCCCTTTTCGTTTGCGCTGAAAGAGAAGAGAACACAACGATGACCCAATTCCGCGACTTCCTCGAACTTTCTTATGCCAAACTCGAAGAACTCAACCTCCAGGCCAAGCGCGTGGCACGCACGCCGGTCGATCAGCTCCGCGAGGAGCGGATGAAGTACCTCACCGACGAGAAGCGCATCAAGGCGGTGACCGTGCTCTCCTCGGATCTGGAGGGCCGGCTGCACATGCTGGACTATGACAAGAAGTTCCTGCTCAAGTCGGCGGACAACCTGACTTTTGACGACTCTTCGATCCGCGGCTTCACCGCGCAGCGCGAATCCGACCTGCGCCTGGGCATTGACTGGTCAGCGTTTTACTGGGCGACGGCGGACATCTTTGGCCCGGGCAAGATGCCGGTCTAGTGTTGGAGCGCGACGGCCAGCCCTACATTGCCGACGCGCGCGGCATCCTCAAGGCTTATGCCGAGCGCATGTTCAAGGAGAAGGGCTACATCCTGAAACCCTCCAACGAGATCGAGGGCTTCTTGTTAACGCCGAGCGCGAGTATTACAAGACCGGCAAGTTCGAGTTCGTCAACACCGACGGCTACTACCACTCGCTCCCCGGCGACCCGCTGCGCAAGTTCATTGAAACCATGTCCGAGGTGCAGCCGCGATGGGCTTCCAGAACGAGAAGGATCACCCGGAGGTTGCGCCTTCGCAGTTCGAGATCAACATATAGCTACACCGAGATATTGGCTGCTGCGGATACGATTCAGCCCTACAATCTGATCTGCCGTCAGGTGGCCGCCCTGAACGGCATGACCGCCAGCTTCTTGCCCAATCCGGTGGTGAGCGTCAACGGCAGCGGCATGCACACCAACATCTCGGTCAGCCAGAACGGCAAGGATCTGTTCTGGAGGGCGAGGAGAACCTCAGCCAGTTCGCCTGGGACTTCGTGGACCGCATCCTCACCCACGCCAACGACATCCGCTTGATACTCAACGTCAGCGTGAACGCCTATCGCCGGCTCGACCCGCACTTCGAGTCGCCCAACCAGATCATCGCCTCGCCGGTGTGCCGCGGCTCGATGATCCGCATCCCGATCGGCAACGAGCGCAGCGTGCGCATCGAGGTGCGCTCGGTCGTGCCAACCCCTATCTGGTGATGTATGCGCTGTTCCGCACCGGACTGGAGGGCAGCATCAGCAGCGAGGCGGGCTTGCGCCAGGCCCAGCGCTTCCTGCCCGATAACATCTACGACGCTCTTGCGGACTTCTGCGCGGCGGAGTGGACGACCAATCTGCTGGGCGACGAAGTGAAGAACCGCTACGCCAACCGCTGCCCGCGCCTGCTGGGCACGTTTGTCAAGGCGCAAGAGGTGCAATACCACCACGAGGGCTATAACCAGTATCTGTGGAATCTGTTCTAAGCGGGCGTTAGGTGTTGGCAACCGTAAGTATGCAAGCCGGCTATGAAAGCAGCCGGCTTGTTTGTTCGCCTTTACCTTGAACGACGCAGCCGCGCGGTGAGTTGACAGGCCTTGCGAGCTATAACCGATTTGCGGCGTAGAATCTCGGCATGACGACGACAGTGACAGTGTCACTTACGATCGGTGAGGATGGCGTTATCCGCGTCGGCAAGACGCGCGTGACTTTGGATACTGTTGTTTACGCCTTTCAGGATGGCGCGACCGCCGAGGAGATCGCTTCTCAGTATCCATCCCTGGACTTGGCAGATGTGTATCTGGTCATTGCCTATTACTTGAAGCACAAGGCTGAAGTAGAGACCTATCTCCAAAAGCGGGAGAAGGCTATTGAAGAAGTTCGCCAACTAAATGAGTCTCGCTTTAGGTTTGCGTGAGCGTCTGGTGTCGCGGCAACAGGCATTGTCTCGAAGGCATTAAGCGCATGGCATGGCCCATTAATGCGCGCGCAGCTTCAGTGTCAGAATGCTTCGGCTGCTAGTAGACGAGAACCTTAATAACAATATCTTTCGCGCTCTATTACGTCAATCTAGATATTGTTCGTGTTCAGGATGTTAATCTGTCGGGGCAGATGACCCAACCATTATCGAGTGGGCTGCTCAACAGGGACGAGCGCTGCTCACTCATGATGCCTCAACACTTATGCCTACGAAACAGGCAAGCCAACACCCGGCATTTTTGTGATCAGTCAAAGACTACCTATTATCATTTTGTTAAAGGATATAATACTGATTGTTGAATGTAGTATTGTTGATAAATGGAAAAGGCGGGTGAATTATCTGCTATTAAAATAATCCGCTTAATGTTGATTTGGACTTGCGCGAAGTCCAAGAGAGGATACTGGGTGTGGCATATCATCTGGTTAGAGCTATGCTCCCCACTCAAGTTTATATCCCCCTCCCCAGTATGGCATAATCCCACCGCAACATGCGACCACAACAACTGCGCACGCTGATCCAAGACGGCCAATCCGCCGACGTCGCCTTCCTCGGCGAGCCAGAACCTAGCGCGCTCGTCGAGACAGCCGTCGCATTAGCCAACCGCTCAGCGCCAGATCCCGCATGGCTGATCGTCGGCGTCAACGCAGCCGGCCAGGTCTGCAGCGCAGGCGCGCTCAATCCAGATCAGATCATCGCCATCATCGCCCGCAACACGCGCCCGGCGCTCAAACCTATTCCCGTCATCGTCCCGCTGGATGGCAAGGAGATCGTCGCCTTGCGCATCCCCCCACATCCGTTTCCGGTCTCCACCATCGCCGGCCACTGCCTGCGTCGGACGCTTGACGCGCAAGGCAAGCCGATCCATTGCCAGATCGATCCCGGCGCTGTGCATCAGCAACTTGCCTATGCCGATTCGACGATGGCCATCCTGCCAGATGTGAGCTGGGATGACCTTGATCCCCTGGAATTTGAGCGCTTCCGCCGCTTCATCCAGGAAAGCTACGGCTTCGGCGACATCTCCCTGCTCAACCGCTCCAACCGCGACCTCGCCAGGGCGCTCGGCGCGATCAGCGCCAAAGGCGAGGTTCGACTCCTCGGCCTCTTGCTCTTCGGCAGGGACGAGGCGCTCCGCCGCCTATACCCAAACCACTTCGTCATCTTTAATAATACAGAAGTGTTCCAAGGGCCGCTGTTGCGAATAATCGAGGACCTGAAGCTGCAGTTCGCCCTCCGCCATCGCGAGTGCGAGTTGATCGTCGGCTTCCAGCGCATCGGCGTCCCAGACTATCCACCCCTCGCCCTGACCGAGGGACTGGTGAACGCGCTGATCCACCGTGACTATGGTGCCGGCGAGCCGATCTGCATCGACTGGGATGATGCCGAAGTCGTCATCTCCAACCCAGGCAGCCTCCCGGAGGAGACAGACCTGTTGGCCGTACCTCAGCGCCCGCGCCACCCGCTCCTCGCGAGCGCGATCTGGCGCGCCGGTGCCGTCCCAATCGCCAAGCGCGGCATCCGCCAGATCTACTATGAGCACCTCCGCACAGGCCGACCGGCGCCGCGCCACGAGGCCAAGGATGGGCGCGTCCGGCTGTGCTTGCCGGGCGGCCCGGCAGATTTGCGCTTCGTCCGGCTCATCGTCGAGACGAACCATGCGCTGAGATATCCCCTTACGCTTGAGGAGCTGCTCGTCCTCTCCCGCTTGCTGTTTCATGGTATAATACAGGACGAGGAGATCAGTCCGGGACACGACCCAACGCTGCGCTTGGCAGCGCTGGGCTTGATTGTGAAAAACAATAAAAATTCTTGGAAATTTTCAGACATTACGCGTAAGAAATATTTAGATCACAATTTTTATTTTAATTCTTGTAATTGATAGAGTGGCCTTCTAGCGGACCCGAAGGCTATAATAACCCATGTCCATTCAAAAGGAGAACTGAGATGAGCAAAGGCTTGGATTTTCAACCCTTGAATTTCCCTCCTATCCCGTACCGCGACTTCGATGGCTTCAGCGCTCCGGAGACCTTCTCGTTGACCGCCGTCAAGATCATCAGAGAAAAGTACGCCCGCAAGCGCGGCGTCCCATCCGCCACCCAGCCGGTCCCCGAACCCGACGTCCCAGAATGGCTGCAGCGGCGCGTCCCGACCCCCGACGCCACTTTCGGCGCGGAGACCAGCGCCAAACAGGTCTTCACGCGCCTCGCCGGCGCATGGACCTACTGGGGATATAGGTGCGGATACTTCGCCAGCGAATCTGCGGCCCGCGCATTCTACGAAAACGTCATCGTCATGTGCGAACACCAGATGTTCGCACCCAACAGCCCCCAGTTCTTCAACACCGGCTTGTACTGGGCTTACGGGATCACCGGTGGCCCAAGTGGGGGCTACTACGTCGACCCGTTCACCGGCCAACTCACCAGCGCCGACGCGGCGTACATCCACCCGCAGCTCAGCGCCTGCTTCATCCAATCCATCCAGGACGACCTGGTCAATCCGGATGGCATCATGGACCTCTGGGTGCGCGAGGCGCGCGTCTTCAAGCACGGCGGCGGCAGCGGCGTCAACTACTCCGAGATCCGCGGCCAGGGTGAACCACTCAGCGGCGGCGGCGTCTCCTCCGGCCTGATGAGCTTCCTCGAGATCGGCGACCGCGCCGCCGGCGCAATCAAGAGCGGCGGCACCACGCGCCGCGCCGCCAAGATGCTCGTCCTCGACATGAACCACCCCGACATCGAAGAATACATCAATTGCAAGGTCCAAGCCGAGGACAAGGTCGCCTCACTCGTCGCCGGCAGCCGCGTCCTCAAGCGTGCTGTGGACGGCATCCGCAAGGCCATCGCCGACCACGACGGGGACGGCGACCGATATAACCCCGCCGATAATCCCCACCTCAGGCGCGCCCTGAAGAAGGCCATCGCCGACGGCGTCCCACAAGGGCGGCTCATGCGCACCATCGCCGCCATGCGCGAAGGACATCGCGACGAGGTGGCTGAGTACGACACCTGGTGGGAGGGCGAGGCCTACCGCACCGTCAGCGGCCAGAACGCCAACAACTCCGTCCGCGTCGACAACCGCTTCATGCGCGCCCTCGAGACGGACGAGGAATATCCGCTCTACTGGCGCACCGAGCTGCGCAAGGCAAGCGCCGAGGGTCGCCAGCCGCAACCCATCCGGACCGTGAAGGCGCGCGACCTGTGGGGGCGGCTCACCTACGCTGCCTGGGCCTGCGCGGATCCTGGCCTCCAGTTCCACGACACGATCAATGAATGGCACACCTCGCTGGCCGACGGCGAGATCCGCGCCAGTAACCCGTGTAGCGAGTTCCTCTTCCTCGACAACAGCGCGTGTAACCTCGGCTCGCTGCGCCTGACCGCCTTCTACCGCCCAGCCGAGCGTCGCTTCGACGTTGAAGCCTTCAAGGACGCTGTGCGAATCGCCACGCTGGCGCTCGAAATCAGCGTCCTCATGGCGCAATATCCAAGCGAGGCCATCGCCCGGAACAGCTATACCCATCGCCCACTCGGCCTCGGCTTTGCCGACTTGGGCGGCTTGCTCATGCGCATGGGCGTGCCTTACGACTCAGACCTCGGGCGCGGGATCGCCGCCGGCATCGCAGCCATCATGCACTGCACGGCGTACGCCACCAGCGCGGAGATCGCCGCGACCGTCGGGCCTTTCCCGGCCTACGAGCGCAACAAGGAGCACATGCTGCGCGTGATCGCCAATCACTGGCGCGCTGCCCACCAGCGCGACGACTATGAGAGCCTGACCATCACACCGTACAATGCCCTCCGGCACTGCCCTGAATACCTGCTGCGCGAGGTGCGCGACGCTGCCGACAACATGCTCCGGCTCGGCAAGCTCTACGGCTTCCGCAACGCGCAGGCCACGGCCATCGCGCCAACCGGCACGATCGGCCTGCTGATGGACTGCGACACCACCGGTATCGAGCCGGACTACGCCCTCGTCAAGTTCAAGACCCTCGCCGGCGGGGGATTCCTGTGGATCATCAACAGCGCCGTCCCCGCCGCCCTTGAAGCGCTCGGCTATGCCAAGGACGAGATCGAGGCGATGCAGCGCTACCTGCTTGGCCACGGACAACTCTCCGACGCGCAGCGCCAGGCCCTCCGCCGCGCCGGCTTCACCGAAGAGGAGGTCGCGCAGGCGGAGCGCGCGCTCGCCAACCGTGCTGCGGTCCGCGAGGCGTTCGCCGTCCGCGGCCATAGCGACGGGGTAGCCTGCCTCAAGGCGTTTGGCTTCGATGAGGCCTTCGCCGACGCGCTTGAGGCGTTCGTCACAGGCCACGGCACGCTCGAGAGATGCCCGCTCCTCAAGCCGGAGCACCTCAGCGTGTTCGACTGCGCCAACCGAACAAGCAAGTGGTCGACCCGCGCCATCGCCCCGCTCGGCCACCTGCTCATGATGGCCGCCGTCCAGCCGTTCGTCAGCGGCGGGATCAGCAAGACGGTGAATTTGCCGGCTGACGCCACCATCACCGACGTAGACGAGATCTATCGCC
>Ga0308389_1002332_pt1 | contig 11990 bp, 11 predicted proteins | sample Hotspr2Sample148_FD_202362 | JGI IMG/M metagenome (GOLD analysis project Ga0308389, IMG submission 202362) | Hot spring phototrophic mat microbial communities from Mushroom Spring, Yellowstone National Park, Wyoming, United States - 20040719_148 ... | reverse complement strand
CCGGCTGACCGGATGACCGGATGACCGACCGGATGACCGGATGACCGACCGGATGACCGGATGACCGGATGACCGACCGGATGACCGGATGACCGGATGACCGACCGGATAACCGGATGACCGACCGACCGACCGGATGACCGGTCACCGACCGGATGACCGACCGACCGACCGACCGACCGGATGACCGGATGACCGGCTGACCGACCGGCTGACCGGATGACCGGCTGACCGACCGGTTGACCGGATGACCGGCTGACCGACCGACCGGATGACCGGCTGACCGGATGACCGACCGGCTGACCGGATGACCGACCGGATGACCGGATGACCGACCGGTTGACCGGTCACCGACCGGATGACCGACCGACCGGTTGACCGGCTGACCGGATGACCGGATGACCGACCGACCGGATGACCGGATGACCGGCTGACCGACCGGCTGACCGACCGACCGGATGACCGACCGGATGACCGACCGACCGGATGACCGGATGACCGGCTGACCGACCGGCTGACCGACCGACCGGATGACCGGCTGACCGACCGGCTGACCGGATGACCGGATGACCGGATGACCGACCGGCTGACCGGATGACCGACCGACCGACCGGATGACCGGTCACCGACCGGATGACCGGCTGACCGGTTGACCGACCGACCGGCTGACCGACCGACCGGATGACCGACCGACCGGATGACCGGATGACCGGCTGACCGACCGGATGACCGGATGACCGGCTGACCGACCGGATGACCGACCGACCGGATGACCGGATGACCGGCTGACCGACCGGATGACCGACCGACCGGATGACCGGATGACCGGCTGACCGACCGGATGACCGACCGACCGGATGACCGGCTGACCGACCGGATGACCGACCGACCGGATGACCGACCGGCTGACCGGCTGACCGGTTGACCGGATGACCGGCTGACCGGTTGACCGACCGACCGGCTGACCGGCTGACCGGTTGACCGGATGACCGGTCGCCGGACGGCGTCGCCTGCGTCGCCGCCCGCGTCGCCCCTGGCGTCGCCGCCGTCGTCGCCGCCGTCGTCGCCCGGCAACGGTCCGCCGGTTGAGCAGCGCGTGGATGGCTCCATCATCTGACGACGACGCACCCGGAAGCCGGGCAGGGTCGGGCGGCGGACGGCGCGGCGTGCGCAATCAGACGTGCACGGAGCGTCGCACACCGCGCCGAACGCCCGCGAGCAGGTCACATGCCGCGCTATCGCATAAGGAAGCCATGAAAGGCGTCTGCATCACCGTGATCGCAGCAGAAACGCTTTCCACGTTTCGCCTGAAATCGGGCGACCGCGCTCGGCGACTTGCCTGCGCCGTCCTGATGCGGTAGAATTGGATTGACGTGTGAACCACCTCAATCCCCGCTAGGGGATGACAACTCGAAGAAACAGCACAACGACTCCCACATCAGAGCCGGAATCTCAGTGTGAACCACCTCAATCCCCGCCAGGGGATGACAACAACTTGAGCCTGGTGTTTACCCGATAACCATTGGTCTCGAGATGAGTGTGGACCACCTCAATCCCCGCCAGGGGATGACAACGGAAGAGCGGTACGGGATCGATGTTGACGCCGAACTGGTATTGTGTGAACCACCTCAATCCCCGCCAGGGGATGACAACACTACGAGTCCTCGATCCCACTCAAGGTACACCGTCTTCGGTGGACTGTAGTCTGGGACGTGTGAACCACCTCAATCCCCGCCAGGGGATGACAACCCGCGTAAGAAACTCTCGTCAAACACGCGGTCTCCTTTCTACGTGTGAACCACCTCAATCCCCGCCAGGGGATAACCGAACTACGACGCGAACCCTACCGCGAATCATCGTCCCAACCGTCCCAAGTGCGAACCACCTCAATCCCCGCCAGGGGATGACAACTCCACAGCGTTGAGAACAAAGGCAGGCGCCGCTTTCTCCGAGTGTGAACCACCTCAATCCCCGCCAGGGGATGACAACACCCGTTCCACAGCGCTGAGGACAAAGGCCGGCGTCGCCTTCTGTGTGAACCACCTCAATCCCCGCCAGGGGATGACAACTGGGCATCAGATGCGTCTGAGCATCATAGACGACGGGGTTGAGTGTGAACCACCGCAATCCCCGCCAGGGGATGACAACCAACGATCACCGTGTTCGAGATTTCGTTTCCACAAACGACGCGCGTGTGAACCACCGCAACCCCCGCCAGGGGATGACAACTGGGCTACAACTCGCCCATCCGAGGTGCGGTAGAATGTGTGAACCACCTCAATCCCCCTAGTCACACCGGAGAATCAAAATGGAGACGCATCGCGTTTGGGAAGGCAATTGGGACGGAGACGGCGCATACAATGCGGTCGAGTTTGTTGGCGAAAAAATCGGAGAATATGCATGTGAGGATAACGACGGTGTGCGCGGTTTTATCTACCGCGTGTACCGGACGGAGCGCGGAATTCTCATTCATCTCTACGACTGGTCTAAGGTCGAGGGTGATTGCGCTTCCATCTTTGAATACAGCGACCTGGACGAGGCTGCGCGATGTGGGTTCCGCCAGGTGCTCAGGAAGATACGCATCATCTAATCAACGAACCTCGCTACGACCCACGCGCCTGTGAGGCGCGTGGGTTGTGTTTTCCCCGCAACCCTCGCCGTCGCCCCAGCCGCGCGCCGCTGTCACAACACGTGCTCTTCGTGTGAACCACCGCAATCCCCGCCAGGGGATGACAACGCAAGTGCCGCCGGGTCCAGGTCGGCAAAATCCTCGCTTTGTGAACCACCGCAATCCCCGCCAGGGGATGACAACGTGAGGCGCTGGGCTTTCGCCTGGCGCTTTTCATTTTCTCAACGTGTGAACCACCGCAACCCCCGCCAGGGGATGACAACGCCGGCAAGGAAACGGCGCGTCAGGTTGCGGGCAGACTCACGTGCGTTGTGGCAGCGGCGGGTCGCATTTCCATCGCAAGGGGAAATGACGTGGAACCAGGGGCGTGGGGCTGAGACGTGTTGTACGTCTGGTCTGACCCATACGGGCGAGCGTTGCCTTGTACGGCCGGGGACGTATCGTAGCCGATAGGCGAGAGGCAATCGAGTCGCCGTTGTCGTTCGCGTTCCGCGCAGGCGGACTTCGCCTCGCAGAGACGAGGGCTGATGGTCTTTGAAGAAATAATCCGGTCTCGCCCGCGCCGGCGGGCTTTGCCCTGGTTAGCCGAGGGCTTCAGCCCCACGGCCGGCGCAGGAGAGCGGATTTCATGTTCAATCTCCATCATCCCGGCGACATGCGGCGCATACCGGATGATATGCTCAATCTCCATCATGTCGGTCTATGTTCCGCCGGCGGCGGGCGCCTGGCACGATACGGGGGCGAGGAACAGAGGTTCACGGTATACTGGCGGTAAACGTTCGGTGCGCCTGGAGGTTGTATGCACAAAGATGCACATCACGCGGCGCTGGAGGCGCTGCGCTTCTGGATTGCGCAGGCGAACGGCGGCAGCCGTGAGATCGATGCACCGGCGCCGGTGCGCGAGGCGGCGCGGCTGGTCTGCGGCGGCGATGATCCGCCCCGGCTTGACCTGAACCGGCCGCTCGCAACGGTCTTCAGTCGTATCCAGGGTGCGCCGCGAGCATATGTGCCGCGCGCGCCGCTGACTCTGGATGAGAAGGTTCTGTTTCCATCCGCCGATCCGCAGGTCGATGCGCAGGCGACCGCCCGGTTATGCGCGGCGTTGCGCGATGAAGACGCAAGGTGTGCGCAATGGCCCCTTGAGCCGCGCGTGGAGGCGCTGCTCTTCGCGTTCCAGCGGTATGCCTGGCGCCTTCCTTCGCCGCTTGACGGCGTGTCGCTCTCCGATGTGGCGCGGGTGCACGCGGCAACCGCAGCAGCGCTGACCGTGGATGCGGAAAACCTCCTGCTGGTGGGCGGTGATATTTCGGGGGTGCAGGATTTCATCTCCTCGGTTCGCGCTGCCGGTGCGACGCGCCGGTTGCGCGGACGATCCTTCTACCTGCACCTGCTCACCGAGGCGTGCGCTCACTATGTGCTGCACGAGACGGGTATGCCGCTCTGCAATCTGCTGTACGCCGGCGGCGGTCGCTGGTATGCGCTGCTTCCCGGCATGGACGCCGACCGCCTCGGCGACTGGCGGCGCGCCATCGGCGAGCGTCTGCTCGATGCGCACGACGGCGCGCTCTACCTGGCGCTCGGTGGGGTCCCCTTCGCGCCGGCGGACTATACCGGCAAGACGTGGAGCGACCTGAGCCACGCGATCGATGATGCCAAGCGTCGTCGTTTCGCCGATCTCGACGATGATCGCCTGGCTGCCCTGTTCGAGCCGGTTCAGCCGGCGCCGCCGCGGGACGAAGCCGTGCCGTCCGAGGAGCCGCCCGATGCCATGGACGAATCGCTTGAGGACCTGGGACGGCAGATGGCGCGGGTGGCGCTGCTGGCCGTCACGCCGGGAGCGCCGTCCGCCGGGTCGCTCCGTCGTCGAGAGGCGCAGTGGCACGATGTGTTGCGCAGTTTTGGGTTGCAGGTCTTCCCGCTTGAGACGGCGCGCGACTATCGCCCCGATCCGGCGCAGCGGCGACGCATCCTGCTGATCGATGACAGCACCGACCTGCAAACCCTGTCCCCCGGCGCGCACGATGTCGTTGGGGTGCGCTATACGGTAGCAGTGGCGCAAACGGCGACCGAGGCGGACGTTGCGCAGTATACGCGGCTGCAAACGGATGCCGATGACGATCAGGCGTTGCGCCCCGGCGACATCAAGCCGTTCAACCTGCTTGCCGAACAGAGCGTCGGCGTCAGGCGGATCGGAGTGTTGCGCATGGATGTGGACGATCTCGGCGATCTGTTCGGGCGGCGGCTGGAGCGTCCGCCGGGACTTGCCGCGTTGACGGTCACGGCGGCGCTGAGCGCGACTCTGAGCCACTACTTCGAGGGATGGGTCGGTGAACTCTGCCGTCGCGCCAACCGCGATGGCGGCAACGGCGGGGTCTATGCGGTCTACAGCGGCGGCGATGACCTGTTTCTGGTCGGTTCGTGGCACCGCATGCCGCATCTGGCGCAGCGGATCCGCGCCGATTTCGCGCGCTTCGTTCTGGGGCGTCCGCCGCGCCCCGACGAACCGCTGCCGGTCACCCTGTCGGGCGGCATCACGCTGCACCAGGCGCGCTACCCGCTTTACCAGGCGGCGGACGACGCTGCCGGGGCGCTCGATGCGGCGAAGCAGCACACGCACCCCGATCGGCACGCCAAGGATGCCATCACCTTCCTGGGGCGCACGCTGGGATGGGAACACTTTGACGAAGCCGCAGGTCTGGCGCAGGAACTGGTCGATCTCATCCGGCGCGGCGCCCCGCGCAGTCTGCTGATGGTCATTCAGACGCTCGATGCCCGCTACCGGCAGACCCAACGGCGCAGTCGCACCGGCGACGCGCAGTTTCCCTTCGGTCCGTGGGTGTGGCAGGGCGCCTACCGGTTGACCCGCGCCGCCGAACGCGCGGGCGAGATGCAGCAGCGCATCGAAGCGTTGCGCGACCGGATCGTCGGCGCGGAAGGGGTCAATCGTCGGTTCATCGAGCGGGCGGGACTCGCCGCCCGCTGGGCGCAGTTACTGGTTCGTGAACGCAACGGCGAAAAGGAGGAACGATGAGCAACGTTCGTAAAACAGGCGAGGAATGGGCGCAAGAACTTGCGCCACGAGACAGATTGAGGCTCATTATCGCCGAGGACACGTCGGAGGCGATCCGGGCGCTGACGGAGACTGCCGAGAAGATCGGAGAAGCGCTTGCAAATGATGTGACTACGTCGCAGATCCGCAACATCTTCGGCACAGTGCGCATGATCGAGCAGGAGGTCAAAACCCTGGAGGACGACAAGCCGTTGCCGATCCGGGTGCAGCGCGATCTGCAGATGCTGCGTCCCAAACTCGCCTATCAGTACGGGCGCGTTCAGGGACGTGACGATGATCGGAAGAAAGCGGCAATGGGCGCGCTGACCGGCATCCTGTCGGAGGCGATTGCGCTGGTGGGGTCGGACGTGCGACGGTTTCGGAACTTTATGGACTTCTTCGAGGCTATTCTTGCGTACCATCGCCGGTATGGCGGGCGCGCGAACTGAAAAGGAGCGTATGCGGTATGGCTCAACGATCGGTCACTCTCCACGGTCGCGTCTTTCTGCGCGCCGACATCGAACTGCTCACCGGGCTGCACATCGGCGGCGCGGCCGCCGGGCTGGAGATCGGCGGTCTGGATAAGCCGGTCATTCGCAATCCGCGCACCAACGAGCCGTATATCCCCGGTTCGTCGCTCAAGGGGAAACTGCGCTCGCTGATGGAGAAGGTGCATGGCGCGCCACAGACGTTCAAGGTCAATCAGGATGTCTATGTGCATCTCCCTGAGAGCAGGCAGGAGTATGAGAAGTACCACATGATCTGCGGAGTGTTCGGCATGCTGCCGCGCTGGGGTCCGAACGGAAGACGTTCGGAGTTCAGCGTGCCGGCGCCCACGCGCCTGACGGTGCGCGATGTGCCGCTCCATCCCGATTCGCGCAAAGAACTGGAGCGCCTGCGCACCGACCTGCCGTTCACCGAGATCAAGTGGGAGGCGGCTATCGACCGGGTGACGTCGGCGGCTGCGCCGCGTCAGATCGAGCGGGTGCCGGCAGGGGCGCGCTTCGGTCCGGCGGAACTGATCTTCAGCGTCTATGTGGGTGAGGGTGAGCAACCCGCCGCGATTGCCGGTCTGTTCGATTGGGTGGTGGAGGCGCTGACCCATCTGGAGGACGATTATCTGGGCGGGATGGGGTCGCGCGGCAACGGTCAGGTGCGCCTGCGCAATCTGTCGATCAGCGCCCGGCATGTCGTCAACGGCGCGTATGCCGCTGAGGTTCGCTTCGGTGCATCCCCGGCGTCGCTGAAGGAACTGGATCGCGCTGCGTTGCGCACATGGCTGGCGCAGACATTCGCGTAGCAAGGATGCAGGGATGAACGATCTGGTTGTGTACCACCTTGTTCCGCCGCCGGATCGGAAGACACTCAGTTTCCACTTCGGGCGGCAGGGCATCGGGCTTGAGGAGACGGGCGAGACCTTTCCGTCGGATTCGTTCTTCGCGGCGCTGGTGGCGCAGGACGTTCTCGTCGGCGGCGGCGGGTCGCCGGCGTCGGCGTTTCTGGACGATACCCCGCCGCTGTACCACAGTTCACTCTTTCCGCGCCTGGGCGATCTGCCGCTGCTGCCGCGCCCGACGTTGCCGTTGATTGTGCCGGACGATGCGCTGCGCGCCGCCATCGGCAAGGGGTTCAAGCGGCTGCGCTACCTTTCGCCGGCGCTCTTCGCCGATGTGTGCGCCGGTCGTCCGATCACCGATGCGCCGGTGATGCTCCAGGGCGGCAGGGTGTGGGTGACGCTGACGGAGGCAAAAGCGTTGAACGTTCCCCCGTGGCGTCGCGCGGCGAACGAAAGCGACACGTCGTGGCGGCAGCGCCTGGCGCACGAAGCGATCTGGTCGGTGACCGGCGTGCCGCACGTGACCGTTGATCGGGTCAGTTGCGCGTCGGCATACTACAACGTCCGGCAGGTCACGTTTGCGCCGGAGGCGGGGCCGGCGCTGCTGGTGCGCTTCACCGATCCGGCGTACCGCCCCCGTTTTGAGCGCCTGCTCGATCTGCTCGGCGATAGCGGTCTGGGGGGACGGCGATCCAGCGGCAGCGGCGCGTTCGCCTGGCGCGTCGGCGCGCCGCTTGCGGTTGACCTCGGCGCCGGCGGGAAGCGGGTGGTGCTGCTGTCGCGTTACCTGCCGCGCCCCAATGAACTGGCAGCGCTGCGCAGCAACGAGTCGGCGTACCGGCCGGTTAATGTCGGCGGGTGGCTCTTCAGCCCCGGCGAGATGTCGCAGCGTCGGCAGCGTGTGTGGATGATCGTCGAAGGATCGGTGCTCGATGCCGGTGCGGGCGCGCTGCGCGGGCGCATCGTTGATGTTCGCCCCGATTACAGCACAAGCAGTCCGCACCCGCTGCTCGGCGCCGGCGTCGGCACGCCGCATCCGGTCTATCGGAGCGGGCTGGCGCTGACCGTGCCAATCCCCGACTGGAAGGAGGAGTCGTGATGGCGTTGTCGGGCAATCAGGTTGTTCCGTTGACCATCACCACGTTGACGCCGCTCCACATCGGCACAGGGAGTCGCCTGGCGGCGAATCTCGACTACTATGTGGACGGTGAGACCACGTTTGTGGTGGATATTGATGCGGCGCTGGAGCTGGTGATCGATGCGTGGCAGGCGAGCCGCGAGCCGTATGAGGAGAAACTGCGGCGCTACCACGCCGAACTGGAGCAGGAGGCGGAGCGCATCCGCCGCGCCGATGCGAGTCTGCGCCGCCGGATCGAGCAGTTCGATGAACATCCGCCCCGTCGCAGGGAGGAGTACGAGCGGCAGGAAAAGCGGTTTCGCGAGGAAGCGTTGCGTCTCAAGGAGCGCACGCGACGGCTGGAGGAGCGGCGCGCACATCCGCCGCAGCCGGACGAAGAGGGCGACCTGTTGCCGCCGCAGGTGATCGCCGGCAGCACGCTCGATCAGTTGATCGACGGCGGATTGCTGCCGATCACGCAGGTGCGCGAACGCGCCGCCGTCAACGGGCGGGCGCTGGTGCGCTACGCCATGCGCGGCAGCCCGGCTGCCGGCGACATCTACGAGCAGATCAAGGATGTCGCCGACCGGATGTATCTGCCGGGATCGTCGCTCAAGGGTGCGATCCGCAGCGCCCTGGCGTGGGATGCGGCGCATACCCTGGAGGCGGCGACGCCGCAACCGGCGTTGCAGGGCAACCCTCAAATGGCGGACGATGCGCTGGAAAAACGGGTCTTCGCCGGCAGGGTGCGTGCCGAACAGCGACGCATGAACGACACCGTGCGCGATGTGTTGCGCGCGCTCCACGTCGGCGATAGCGCCCCCGTCACCGTCGCGCCGGACCTGCTGACCGTGCATATCTACCGCAGCCGGTCGGCGACGGCGCCGATTGCGGTCGAGGCGCTGCCGGAGGGCGTCGAACTGCGCGCCACGTTGCAGGTCGAACGCTACCCGTTCGAGAGCCGGGTTGCGCGCGACGTGATCGACTTCGGCGACTGGCGGCAACGCCTGGCGCCGGCGGAACTGGCTGCGGCGTGTCGGCGGCGCGCGGCGCGCCTGATCGAGGGGGAACTCGCCTTCTTCAACCGCCAGACCGACGCAGGTGAGGTGACACGGTTCTATACCGGCCTGCGCCGGCGTCTGGAACAGGCAGACCGCTGCACGTTCCTGCTGCCGCTCGGTTGGGGCGCAGGATGGCGCGCCAAGACCCTTGACGACCGGCTGCGCGACTCGCCGGAACGCGATGCAGCATTCGTTGAACTCGTGCGCCGCCATCGGCTTAAGAAACACAAATCGGAGATGTTCAAGCCGGGCGATCCCTTCCCCGATACGCGCAAAATCATTGTGCGCGGCACGATGCCGTGGCGACCGATGGGATGGATCGAGGTGCGGCTGCATATCGAGGCGTAGCGGAAAAGGCGCAGGAATGCCGCACACCGCGCATCGCTCCCAAGAACGCTCCCCTTGAGCGCGGGATGCTTCGTCCCATCCGTGCTGATCCGTCATATCCGCGCCAATCCGTGTTCTCTTCACGCGGGCGAGAGCGGATGATGTCGTCACAGACCACCGGCGTCGTTCCTGCGGTTCGCCGGGCGGCTTGAGACACCATCTGGATGGATGTCATCCCCGATGGGGTTTGAACGGATGTCAGGTATGCCAGAGTCGATCGTGTTCACCATTCGTCCGCTGACCGAAGCGCGCGTTCCGGCGCTGCTCGGACGCGCTGCGCACGCGGCGGTGCTGCGCCTGATCGCAGATGCCGATCCATCGCTTGCCGCGCAGATTCACGATGATGATGGACCCAAACCGTTGACCGTCTCGCATGTGCTTGGTCTGGATGCGCGCAATCACGCAGCGCTCGTTCGCCCTGACGGCAGATACCACCTGCGGGTGACGCTGCTCACCCCGGCGCTGGAAACGCTGGCGACCGCCTGGCAACCGGCGACGCTGCCGCCGCTCGATCTCGATGGGGTGATGTGGTGTGTCGAGCAGATGACTGCCGATCCCGGCGGGCATCCGTGGGCAGGCAGCGCGACCTACGAAACGCTGGCGCACGCGGTTCTCACGCGCAGCGTCGCTCCCACGCGCTGGACGTTCGAGTTTGTCGCACCGGTCACCTTTCGCCAGCGCGGTCGTACCCAGCCGTTGCCGACGCCGACGCTGATCTTCGGCAGTTTGCTCGACAAATGGAATGCGTTCGCGCCGCTGGCGTTCCCCGAAGACGTGCGGCGCTTCGCAACCGAGTGCATCGCCGTCAGCCGTTTCGATCTGCGCTCGCGCGCCGAACCGACCAAAGGCGGCGTGCCGCAGATCGGCGCCGTCGGGCGCATCACCTGCACTGCCGTCAACCGTGATCGTTACTGGTGCGCCTGCATCGATGCGCTGGCGCGTTTCGCGTTCTACAGCGGCATCGGCGCCGGAACGACGCGCGGCTATGGTCAGGCGCGTCTGCTTGATGCGGATCAGGAAGGAGAGTCGGCATCTCCGCGAGGAACGCCATGACAACGCTGTACGTGACCGAACGCGGGAGCATTGGATTGACGGGTGAACCACCGCAATCCCCGCCAGGGGATGACAACAACTCGGCTTCAGCCACGACTATATAATAGTCAGCCCCCCATTCTGTGGAAAGTGTGAAACGCCTCAATCCCCGCCAGGGGATTACAACGTGGTCAGCAACATGTCTTCGCATCCCGGCGTCTTGAGTGTGAACCACCTCAATCCCCGCCAGGGGATGACAACACAAGAATCTCGGCTGTTACCAGTTCCCGATCCCATTCCAAGGTGTGTGAACCACCTCAATCCCCGCCAGGGGATGACAACCTGGGGCGCATCCGCAACCCGTTTGAGCGCGAGGCGAATGTGTGTGAACCACCGCAATCCCCGCCAGGGGATGACAACCGCACAACCGCCCGCGCCCCCGGGACCGCGCCGGACGCCCCAGGCGCGCCGATCCGCGCCCTTCCCGATTTCCCCCCGTCCCCCGCGTGCGGGGGGCCTCCCGCGCCGCCGCCGACGCTGCTGCCGGGGGCGCCGGTACGCCGGTCAGGACGCCGCCAACCTGCCTTGACACCACCGCGCCCCCCGCGCACCGCCGCTTCGCACCGCCGCATCGACGGCATTGCTCATCACTGCATTGCGCCGACCGACGCCGACCGACGCCGATTCACGCCGACCGACGCCGATCGGTCGCCGTGGATCGGCGTCGTCCCTCCCCCCGCACGCACCCCCAGGACCGCGCCGGACGCCCCAGGAACGACGGAACCGCGCCATCCCGATGGCGGGGTCGGGTCGCCCGCGACTCGCGCCTCCTGGGGCGTCTGGCGCACGCACCCGCATGCGGGGGGGATTGAGAGGGAGTTCGCGCGGGGCGGCGCGGCGGCGACGGCGGCGGCGCTGCACGCGGCGCAGGCAACGCGACAGCCACTGCACGCAGCGCCCCCCACTGCGGCAGCGCCCCCCCCACTGCGGCAGTGCGCCCCCCACTGCGGCAGTGCCCCCCACTGCGGCAGTGCGCCCCACTGCGGCAGTGCACCCCCACTGCGGCAGTGCGCCCCACTGGGGCAGTGCGCCTCCACTGCGGCAGTGCGCCCCACTGGGGCAGCGCCCCCCCCACTGCGGCAGTGCACCCCCACTGCGGCAGTGCAGGCGCCGACCACAGGGCAAGGAGGGAGCGACCGACCACGGAACCGTGACGACGGCGACAGCGGCGGACCGCAGGGTGACAACGACCGCAGCGACGGCGCAGCGTATGGAGAAAAGCGGGGGGGCGCGAAACGCCCCCCCCGCTTTTCTCCATACCTCGCCGCCAAACAACGCCGCCCGCCCGACGCATCGTCGGCGTCGGGCGCGTGCAAACG